>Ga0268386_10001637_pt1 | contig 15437 bp, 10 predicted proteins | sample RVTome_15_FD_200260 | JGI IMG/M metagenome (GOLD analysis project Ga0268386, IMG submission 200260) | Soil microbial communities from uranium-contaminated site in the Upper Colorado River Basin, Wyoming, United States - RVT150D86... ...
GGTTGGATCCGCTGGCGCCGGCCATCAACGCCAACATGGCCGCCAGGGAAGCGGCCCGAGGGGAGGTGGTCGAGGCCGAACAACGCCTGCTGCGCGTGCTCGAGGCGCCGTGGGCTCCGTTCCCTGTTTACATTGGACTGATCGGGGGCTACCTCGGCAGCGGCCGCTTCATCGAGGCGGACGAGATGGTCAAGCGTTATATCTTCAAGACGATTTCCAGCACGGGCCGACCGCCGGAATTATTCGGGTTGATTGTAATCAATGCGCTGCTGGGCCGGCAGGAGCAGGCCGCATACTGGCACGGCCGCAACCGGGAAGTCCATCCGGACAACACCTGGATGCGCATGATTGAGTTGAGCATTCTCAGCACCGAGTCGGGTCTACTGGACCGTGCGGAAGCCTTGAGCCAGGTCGAGCAACTGGTCGACTCCGGGAGCCTCGATCTCGCTCGCGACTCGCCGGAGATGGTGGCCATCTACGGTGAGTGGCTGGCGCTGAGCGGTGATCACGAAGCGGCGACGCGTGTTCTGGAACCACTGGTCGCAGCCGCCCCCGCCGGCATGGGGGCTGGCAGCCGTGCGCGCCAGGCCCTCGCCTGGACCTTTCTCCAGATCGACGATTTTCCCAAGGCGGCGCTGCTGCTCGAGTCGCTCAAACGCGATTATCGTGAGGCGCACGCGGCGGGCGACCTGCGAAGGTTCAACTTTCAGGCCGGATACAACGCAGGCGGCCTGGCCGGCTACGCGATGACCACGCTCCTGGCCGGCAACAGGGACGCTGCACTGGATCTGCTGGACGAGGCCGTCGAGGTCGGTTGGCGCGGCTATTACGGCATCCGCCGCGACCCCCGCTGGGACGCGGTGCGCGAACATCCCAGGTTCCGGGCGATCATGGCGAAGGTCAAGGCGGACATCGATCTGCAGCGCGCCAGGCTCGAAGCCATGGACGCTGAGGATGATTTCATTGCACGGTTCGACGCGCTGCTGGCCACGGCTCCAGCGGAAAAAGGGGCGGGAAAAGGGGCCGGGGACAATTAGTCAGCACGTCGTGCGGTCCCGGTCGCCGCCCCGGCGCGGTCGGGGCGGCCCGCGCCCAGGTTCTGACCGATGCCGCCGATTCAGATTTTGACCATGCGCGCGATCAACGACGGCGACAACGCCAGGTTTTCGGGTAGCATTCCACTCGAATTTCCGCGATCGCGGGAGAGGCGCTGATGCACCCCTTAGTTCACCTGGCCATCCATGACCGCGACCGCGGTGTCGCTGACTATGGTCTCGCTGCGCAGCGTCGGCCTTCAGAACTCGCCCGTGGCCACCCGCAGCACCCCATCCTCAACGAGCAGGCCTTCTTCACGCTCATGATCACCGCCTTTTTGCTTAACATCGCGGTGCCGGTCACCATCGGCTGGTGGCTGCCGTATTACGAGCGATCACGGTCAGCCTGAACGGGGCATTTCTCGAACAGACCGCCTCGTAGTGTCCGGAGCAGGCCAAAGCTGAAGACGGTAAGCAATGACATCCAAGAGACCGCCACCGCATTTCGGCATCGTGGCCTGCACGCGGAGATGGTTCATCAGGTCCATTTCTCTGGGCATCGACATCGCTGCATTGTAGGATGTCGCGGTGAAATCCGGCCACATCGCCCGAACGATTCGAACAACCGCAGGATTGGCCGGGTTCCTGGCCTTCACCGTGCCCTTGCCTGGCGCCGAATTGAAGCCGCCGCTGCAGGCGCTGCGCCACCCCAATTACACCCTCATCGTGGCCCAGCGGCTGGACCGCCCAGTGACCGAGGCCCGAATGCCGGTGCGCGTGATCGAGCGGCTACGCGGCGATTCGGACGTGCCGGATGAGATCGAACTTCTGGTCCAGGCCGGCGACGAGGAAAGCGTCGAGGCGGGCAAGGCTTACCTGCTCTTTTACTCGGATGTCGAGCGCGTCAATTTCAAGCCCAGGAAGGAAATCCGGCGACCGGATCGTCGCAAGCTGCTGCACATCGACGGCGCGGGCCCGGCAGTGTTTGAAGACACGCCCCGCATACGGGCCCTGCTCGATCCCGCGCACTCTGCAATCGAACAGGGCCCGCAATACCGGGCGATCGTCCTTGAGGGGCTGGCCTCCGACGACCCGGTGATGGTCGACCTCTGGTCTGCCGAATGGACACTGCGGCCCGCTACTTTTGCCGAGGTGAAGTCGGAAGAGATCTGCTTGCTGCGCGGAATCGTCGAGGACCCGGCGCAGCGACCCGCGGCGCGCACGCGGATTCTCGTGGCAGGCGCCCGTCGCACGTCGCCGGCGGCCGGCCGCTGGTATGCCGCGAGCGCGCACGCCATCCTCGACCAGACCCTACCCGCCCAATTGGATGATAGCACTGGATTATCGCAGCTGGTTTATGCATCCTTACGCATTGCCCAGGGGTATCCGGACGCCGCTACAGCCCCGCAATTGCGGAAGTGGTTGAAGGCCAAGCCGCCACTGGCGGAAAACGCGGCCCTCGCGTTGCGGGCCATCGAGCCGGAGCTGGAGCGCCAGGCGGTACGTTCCGCGATAGCGGACGAGGCAACCCCCGACGAGACCCAACTGTTCCTCGCGGACCATTTGCGACGGTTGGAGCGGGTAAACAGTAAAACCCAGTGATCGGCGAATCTGGGACCAAGAACAGGAATCAACCAAATGAAAGCAATGGACAGCCTGCGCGTTTTAGTCGCGTTGATGGTCGCTGCGAGCTGCAGCATCTTTGCCGCCGGTCCGGACACGCGTGAGACGGGTCGTTTAACGGTTGCACGGGAAGTTGCTCGCGATACTTCTCCACCCCTGCGGGACCTCATCGCAGACCTGCCGACACCGGGGCCCGGCACTCCGAGCGACACGCCGATCCCGAACATCATCCTGGACCTGGACGACCTCAGGCCGGACGCGCCCAGTGATGCCCCGTCGCCTGCGCAGCGCTCACCGAGCGGCAATCCAATGCCGCCGGTGGACGTCGCTGTCGACGGCATGAGCGCGGTCCTCGGCGGTGGCGGTGTGCCCCCCGACACCACCGGTGACGTCGGCCCCGCTCACTTCTTCCAGTGGGTCAACACCAGTTTTGCGCTGTTCGACAAGGCCAATGGCTCGCTCGTCGCCGGGCCGTCGCCGGGCAACACCTTCTGGTCCGGTTTTGGCGGCCTGTGCCAAACCACCAACAATGGCGATCCCCTGGTGCTTTGGGACGACCAGGCACAACGCTGGGTCGTCAGCCAGTTTGCCTTTACCAGCATCAGCAACCCGCCGTGGCTACAGTGCGTGGCGGTTTCGACCTCGGCCGACCCGCTGGGCAGTTACCACCGCTACGCCTTCGATTACTCGGCCTTCGGGTTCAATGACTACGGAAAAATAGGGGTCTGGACCACTGCCGATGGAAAGCAGAACGCTTACCTGCTCACCATGCACGAGTTCGTCAACGTGTCTTTCACCGGGACCTCGTTCGCCGCCGTCGAGCGCGACAGGATGTTGAATGGCGAGTCGGCGCAATTCATTCATTTCGGCGGCTTCGACGCCTTTGGCGCGCTGCCATTCCATGTTGAAGGTGATTTTCCGCTTGCGGCTGCCACCTGCCCCATGTTCGTACATTTTTCCTTCACCAGCCCGGCCTACCGGCTGTGGCAGATGTGCCTCAACTGGGCGGCTGGCACGGCCGCCCTCGACCCGAATCCCACGCTTCTGGAATCGCAGCCATTCACCATTGGCCTCAGCGGGATTCCGCAGTTGAATTCCACCACCCGACTCGATGACTTTGGCGCCAACTCCATGTATCTCGCCGTGATCCGTGGCTTCGGCCCGACCGGCCCCAGCGAGGCCCAGGCGCTGATCAACCACGCCGTCGACGTCGGTTCGGACCAGGCGGGCGCACGCTGGGTGCACTTCGGTCTGCCTATGGGGCAGAACGCCCTACGCCTGAAGGAGGGTTTCGAAGACTTCGTCGCCCCCATCAAGCCGGAGATGCGGATCATCGACGAGGGCACCTACGCACCCGACGAGCACAGCCGCTGGATGGGTGGCATCAACATGGACAAGTCGGCCAACATCGCCCTCGGTTACAACGTCTCCAGCAGTTCGCTCAACCCGGAGATCCGGATCGCCGGGCGGCTGCGCACCGACGCGCCGGGGGTGCTGCGCGACGAGACCCAGTGCTCGCCGACCGGCACCGGGGCACAGACGGGTCTTTTCGGTGGCCGGGCGCGCTGGGGCGATTACGCCACCATGGCGGTCGACCCCATCGACCAGTGCACTTTCTGGTTCACCAACGAGTACTACGCAACCACTTCGTTCAGTTCCTGGAACACGCGAATTTGTTCGCTGGAGTTTCCGACCTGCGGCGACCCGGACTACGTCTTGGAAACCATTCCCAACGTTCGCTTCCCGGTGTGTGGCGTCGACGCCACGGCGGAGGTGCGCGTCGGAGCGTTTGGAACCCTCGGAGGAAATGTGGCGCTCAGCCAGGGATCGGTGCCGGGCGGGACGTTGCTCAGTTTCGATTCCATCTCAATCGCAGCGGGAGAATCCACCGAGGTCACGGTCACTGGCTCTGCGGCGCTGGCGGACGGCGAGTACAGCGCGAGCGTCAACGGACTGGCCGACGGACTCAATCGTTCGGCGGACATCCTGTTCGGTGTATCCGCCACCACGCCGGGCGCACCAACGCTGTTGTCACCGGGCCAGGGGGCGACTGGCATCGTCACGCGGCCGACCTACACCTGGAGCGCGGCTCCCGGCGGTGTCGAGTACCTGATCGAAGTGGCCGAGGACGCGGGTTTCACCCAGATCGTCGACAGCGCTACGGTGGCAGGCACCAGCCATACCAGCGGTGTGTTGCTGGACAGCATGACCACCTACCATTGGCGCCTGACGCCGAGCAACTATTGCGGCGACGGCGAGACGACCGCGGCGTTCTCGTTCATGACCGGCGTGCCGGGCCAGTGCCCAGCGGGCACCGCTCCAGTCGAAGTTTTCAGTGACGACGTCCAGGGCGATTCGGTGCCCTGGACGACGGACAATGCGGTTGGCGGCGCGCCAACCCTGTGGGCCAAGGAAATCCCGCCCGCCGGCACCGGCCTCAACACCCGCGCCTGGTGGGCCGACAACTCTTCCATCACCAGCGACCAGCGACTGGTTTCACCGACGATCGCGCTGCCCGTGGGCGAGAACCCCGTCATCGTGGCCTGGGACGCCTATCACCAGTACGAGGTCGACGGTGCCGTTAACTGCTGGGATGGCGGTTTGATCGAAATCAGCGTCAACGCAGGCAACTGGATGCCGTTGGGCAACGAGCGCAATCTGGCCGACGCTTATCCGGGGCAGCTCTCGTCCGGAAATCCGGCGGCGGGCGAATTCGCCTGGTGCCGCCAGCCCGCAGGAGGAAACTCGGTACGGAGCATTTTCCTGCTCGACGATTTTGCCGGAAATAACGTCCAGCTCCGCTTCCGCTCGACCACGGACAGCAACACCGTCGGGCCACCGCCGGCGGGCTGGGGCGTGGACAACGTGCTGGTTCAGAGCTGCGAGGATTGACCTGGCTGCGGCGCCGGCTTTCAATTCCGGCGCCGCACATAATGCACTCCGGGCATCACCGCTAGCGCTCGGATTAGACCTGCTGCAAGCGCCAGGCTCCGCGGCGGAACACCAGCACGCCCATGACTGTCAGCAACGACTCCGAGATCACGATCGCCCAAAACACGCCGTTCGGGCCCATGGACATCGGGGAGGCCAGGAAGTACGCGAGCGGAATCTGCGTCAGCCAGAAGGCGACGAGGTTGAGCAGCGACGGCGTGCGGGTGTCGCCCGCACCATTGAGCGCCTGGGTGATGATCATGCCGACCGCGTACATCGGGTAACCGAGGCCGAGGATGCGCAGGCAGCTCACGCCGTAACGCAGGATCTCGGGATCGTCGGAAAACAATCCCACGATTTGCGGCGCGAAGGCAAAGAACAGACCACCCAGCGTCGTCATGAAGATCACGTTGTAGCGCGCCGCCGTCCGGGTCGCCGACTCGGCGCGGTCCGGGCGCATCGCGCCCAGGTTCTGGCCGACCATGGTGGCGGCGGCATTGCCGAGTCCCCAGGCGGGCAGGAACACGAACTCCATCATGCGGATCGCGATGGTGTAGGCCGCGACCGGCGCGCTGCCGAACATGGCGATGATGCGGATGACGATGATCCAGCTCGAAGTCGCGATCAGGAACTGGCCGATGCCGCCGATCGAGATCTTGACCATGCGCGCGATCAACGACGGCGAGAGTGCCAGGTTGCGGAATGAAAACTGGAGTCGTCCTTTTCCGGCAAACAGGTAATAGAAAAGGTAGGCGCAGCCAATGCTACGGCCGATTGTCGTCGCCACCGCAGCGCCGGTCACCCCCATCTCCGGGAACGGCCCGAGGCCGAAGATGAAGCAGGGGTCGAGCACCAGGTTGCAGGCATTCGCGAGGGCGAGCGAGCGCAGCGCGACGGGTGCATCGCCTGCGCCGCGGAATGCTGCGTTGAGCAGAAACAAGTACAGGATGCTGGCATTGCCGCCGAGAAGCACGGCCGTGAAGCCGCTGCCTTCGGCAATCACCTCGCGGCTCGCACCCATCATGCGCAACAGGTCGTCGGCGAGGATGGCGCCCGTCACGCCGATGACGCAGGCCAGCACTGCGCCGACCCAGATCGCCTGGCCAGTAACGTAGGCCGCGGCCACCGTGTCCTTCTCGCCGACGCGGCGCGAGACCATGGCGGTCACGCCCATGCCGAGGCCGACTGCCACCGCGTACAACACCGTGATCAGGGCCTCGGTGAGGCCCACGGCTGCGACTGCGTTCATGCCGAGCCGCGAGACGAAGGCAATGTCGACCACCGCGAATATCGCCTCCATGCCCATTTCCAGCATCATCGGGATGGCCAGGAGGCCGAGCCCGCGGCTGATGGGGCCGGTGGTGAAATCCGCCTGGTTGTCGCGCAGAGCCTCGCGCACGAAGGACCGGGCCTTGTTCCAGCTTGAGATTGGGTTGTTTTCGTAAGTCATTGTTGTCACGCTTGATTCTTTTATTTGCCGGACCACTGAGGCAAAAAAGCTCAAAGCTGTAACAGGACCGCGTGTGGGGTGAATCGCTGGTCGAGTTGATGGGATCTGATTTGCGTCCCAGTCAAAGCCCGAGGTCTGGGACGAATCCTGATAAAAGTGCAAGGACCCGCAAACCTTGTCCCTGCGCCGGAATTACCCGTATCAGGTTCGATGGCTCGTTCACTCACTGGCAAACTTCTCAGCCGGGCAACACCCAGCTCACCAATGGGCTCACAGGTCCTTGCAATGGGGAACATACCCACCAGCTGGCCGGATGTAAATCAAAAGTTTTCGACTCGGTTCCTTGACTCTGACCCCGCAAATTTCCGAACCTTTTATTTTTTGCCGGGCGGGTGGGTAAATCTCCAGTACGCTGTCTGGAATGAAGTTTTGAGTTCCAGGAGGAGCTTGACGCGGTAAAAATCACAATTCGGAGGATACGAATGAACAAAAGGGCCCGAATATCGAACGAAGAAAAGGACCGTCACTCGACACTTTCCAAACTCATCATGGGCGCACTGTTTTCAGCCGCCTTTTTTGGGACGAGTGTTTCGGCTGAACAGCCGACCAACAACCAGGTGCCGAATTTCCAGTTCAGAGGCACTACAGGCACAAAAGTTTTTGCCGGTAGCGGCATCGTCAATGGCGAAGTCCCCGCGCTGTGGCGCGCTTTTGCGCTCGACAATGGAAATGTCACCCCTGAAATCGTACCGCTTGCCGCCAACACCCTGTACCCCGGAAGCCCGGCCACCAACGCGGTCCGTTTCACGGTCCACAGCTTTGCCACAGACGGTGCCCAGGCCTTCGATCATTCCGACACGATTTTTACCCTGGATGAAGATGAAATGTACACGGCGCGTGTTTACATGCGCTCCGACAATGCCGACGCCAGCAGCCAGCAGGTCGACGTGGCCGTGCCGTTGTTCAATACCGACGGGACCTTCCTGGGTGTGGCCCCGGGGAGTTTCCAACCTACTGTGACGACAAGCTGGACGCAGTACACCGGACCGGAGTTCACGGCCATCGCCCAGCGGGCAACGCACCTGACGTTTCGGCCGATCGATGACGGTGGGGACGACTCGATCCTGATTGCGATGCCGGAGATGATCGGCCAGCCTCTGACCAATCGAGTCCCGAACCCTGAATTCGAAGGAACCGGCGGTTTGGTGACTGGCGATGTGACCGGTCCGATTCCGGACGACTGGAGGGGATTCGCCGTGAACGGAGGTGCGATCACCACGGCCATCGTGCCGGTGGCGGCCAACGAGCTCTATCCCGGAAGTCCGGCCACCAACGCGGTTCAGGTGACCGTGGATACTTTTGACCCAGGCGGTGGTCAGGGTTTCGACCACGAAGGCAGGCTCTTGAGCCTGGCGCCGCCACGGCGCATTTGGAGTGAGGCTTGGCTCAAGAGCGGAAACGTTGATTCCTCGAGTCAGGACGTGCTGGTGCAAGTGCCAGTGTTCGACAACATGGGAGTATTCACTGGAATCACGGCCAACACCTACGTCGCGACGACGACCACAGACTGGAATTATTTCGGCGGGGTGTCGTTTTTGACGCAGCCGGGCACTTTCGCGGACATTTCCTTTCGGCCGCTGGAAAGCGGTGTCAACAACTCATTTTTGATCGCGCTGCCGCGTATCAACGGGATTCCAATTGTGATCGTGGATGATGGATTCGAGAGCCCGTAGAGCCGGAACGGCGAAGCTGTCATCAACGGTTGCTGTGGCGATGCAATAAGCGGATCAGCGCGAGTACCTTGTGCTCTTCCCAGGGTCGAGCAGCGAGCTTCCTTAGTCAAATACCGCAAGCTCCGTGAAATTGCGGATGCCGTTGTCATCGGCCTTCCCGCTATGGCACTTTAGGGTTGCATTCTATATGTAGAGGGCGGTCGATGAATGATCACGAACGTGCGTTGATGCAGCTAACGTCACCTCGCTCACCGAAGCGGCTGCTGTTTGTAGTTACGCTGCTGCTCGTGTGCGCCGCGCCGGTGGAAACCGTCATGGCGCAAGCGGAATCCGAGCCGATTCAGGATGAAACCGGTGCGGAGCAAGACAGGTATTTGCCGGCACCCGCCAGGGTCGATGTGAGGCCGGCCGCGCGGGATGAAGAAATCGGCCAACGCATTCAGCGTGTCCTGATTGCCACCGAATGGTTTACCGACCCGCAGGTCCGGGTCCAGGAAGGGCCAGGCCCGACTCCTGCGCAATGTCATTGCGCGCACGGTGGGTGTGTTCACGTTCCTCATCGGGGCGTATATCGTTCTTCGGCTGTCGGGTTTGACGCAATTGGCCTTGACGCTCGTTGGCGGCACCGGGTTGCTTGGCCTCGTAATTGGCATCGGCTACGACGACTCGATCAATGACGCACAAGAGATTGCCCGGCAAGTGCTGGCAGACCACCCCGCGATACTGAACGACCCCGAGCCGGCAGTGCTGGTCGACAGCCTTGGGCAGGCCACCGTCAACCTGCGAATCTATTTTTGGCTAAACGGTCGCGAGCACAGTTGGCTTAAAGTGCGGTCCTCGGTCATCCGGCTCGTCAAGCGTGCCTTTCAGAAGGAAGGTATTTCGATGCCTGATGAGTCGCGTGAGGTGGTCTTCCCAAAGGGTGTGCCGGTCACTGTAATCGATCGGGAGAACGGCCAGCAGTTCGATGCCAGGCAAGCCGGTGGCGAATCGGCTGGTTCGTCACCGCAGGAGCGCGACGATGTGTCGACCAAGGCGGAGGCAGGACTCTACAGCGAAGCCGTTGTCATCGAAGAGCAAGCGCGGCAGGCAGGCCCATTGAATGACGGCGAGAACCTGTTACCGGATGGCAAGCCGGACTGACCGATAGAACGGCTTCGAATAGAGGCCGGCGATATTGGCTGGAGACAGAAAAGCGCCCAAAACGGGCGCTTTTCCTTACCTGGGCCGCGCTTTGGAAATGCGGCGGCGTGGAGTTGCCTCAGAACTGGCGGCGGATATACAGACCTGCCGACAGGACCACCAGCAGGATGCCGATCAAAGCGAGCCAGTTCGCATTACCGGCGGTCTTCGGCAACACGGCCGGTGCGGGTTCCGGCTCAGGTTCGTAGGCCGGCGCAGCTTCGGTCGGGGTTGGTGCGCTGGCCGGTGCAGCCGCGGCCACCTGCGCCGGGACGGAGAAATACTCGTCGCTCAGCGCATAGATGTTCACTTCCTGTCCAGCCCCCATGTCGGCAATTCTCACTTCTCTTCCGTCGATTTCGGCCGTCATGCCCCGTGGCGGGTGTAAGCGTTCGGTGTCGCTCCATCTGCCATCGACATTCTGAAAGCGAATCGTTGTCGAGGCTGGCCCCTGGCGTACGACCTGGGCGCGCATCTTGGCATACCAGGCGCCATTCCTTTCAACTACTTCCAGGCAGTGATTGGGAGCCGTTGGCAACCGTTCCAGGGCCTGCGCGTTCCATGTGATGTTGTCACAACTCGGAGTCTGGGCGTTTGCGGTCAGCGTGAACCCCGCGGTCGCCACTATGGCCAATCCAGATTTGATGAAATTGCTGTTCATGGTTCCCTCACTTCTTAGGTTGCAAGAATCTGTTGGGCAACCGCTTTGACGATATATCGCTGCGGCGCATCTCCAACGAAATAAAACGGAAAACAGGTCACCAGCGTCAGCGTGCGGGTGTCGGTCGGAGCCAGCACCCCGACATTATCGGGATCGACGACTTCGATAGAGACCACGCGGTACCTGATCACGCTGTGCGGCGTTTTCAGTTCGATCAGATCGCCGTGGCCGATGTCCTTGAGGGGACGGAAGAAACCGTCGCGATGTCCCGCGATCCCAAGATTGCCGACATCTTCCACCTTCGCGGTGCCGCGCACGCGCGCCACGCCGCGGTTGAGATTGTGTTCATCGGCGCCGTTGTAAACCGGAACCTCGATCGCCAGCCGGTCGATGCTGAGGACCGCAAGCGGGGCCGCCCCGCCGGCCACGAGCGACTTGGAATATTCCTCGATTCTCTGATGGGACCACAGCGACTGGTCGGGAATGCCGCCCGGCACGGACAGGAAGCCTGCATCGCCACTCATGGCCAGGTGGGCCGGATTGGCATCGAGAAATGCCTGCACGCCAGCCTGCCGCTGGTCTTCCTGCCCGGCCCGCAATTGGAAAAAAGCAGCCAGCAGGGTCATTCCTAACCCGAAGGTGATGGTCTCGAGAAGGGTGGGTTTTCGCATGACGCGCTCAACTCTCAGAATAATATATGGCTGCAAAAAATCCAAGTGCATCAACCCTCAGTGGCTAAACTCGAAATCCCGGAACTGATCCCTCAGCGCCATCTTCTGGATCTTTCCGGTGGCGGTGTGGGGAATCTCGTCGACGAACACGACATCATTGGGCATCCACCATTTGGCGATCTTGTCTTCGAGGTAGCCGAGCACGGTATCGGCGTCGCCATCGCTGCCCGGTGTCAGCTTGATCACGAGTAGCGGCCGTTCGGTCCACTTCGGGTGGGGCAGGCCGATCACGGCTGCCTCGGCGACGCCCGGGCAGCCGACGGCGATGTTCTCGATCTCGATTGAAGAGATCCATTCCCCTCCCGACTTGATGACATCCTTGGCCCGGTCGGTGATCTGCATGAAACCGAGTTCATCGATATGGGCGATGTCGCCGGTGTCGAGCCAGCCGTCCTTGTTGAGCGCCGGCTCGTCGCGACGGAAATAACCCTTCACCACGCACGGCCCCCTGACCAGCAGGTGTCCGGAGGTCTTACCGTCCCAAGGGAGCTCTGCGGCGTCGTCGTCGACCAGCTTCATTTCAACCAGGTAGGGCGTGCGGCCCTGTTTTTCCTTGAGCCTCAGGCGGGCTTCCTCGTCGAGGTCGCGGTGGGCATGCTTCAGCTTGCAGGTCGTTCCGAGCGGCGACATCTCGGTCATGCCCCAGCCGTGGATCAGCTCGACGTCGTAATCCTGCTCGAAGGTGCGGATGATCTTGGGCGGGCAGGCGGCGCCGCCCACCATCACGCGCTGCAGGTGTGGCAGCTTCTTGCCTGTGTCCTGCAGGTACTGCATCAGGCCCAGCCACACCGTCGGAACCGCCGCCGCCACGCTCACCTCCTCGCAATCGAGCAGTTCCCACAGGCTGGCCCCGTCAAGCCCGGGACCGGGCATCACCAGCTTCGCACCCGCCGCGGGCGCAGCGTAGGTGATGCCCCAGGCGTTGGCGTGGAACATCGGTACGATGGCGAGGATGGCGTCCTGTGACCGCAGCCCGAAGGCATCAGGCTGATTGACTATCAGGCCGTGCAGCACGTTCGAGCGGTGCGAGTACAGCACCCCCTTGGGATTGCCGGTGGTGCCCGAGGTGTAGCACAGCGCGGCGGCGCTGTTCTCGTCGAAGGACTTCCAGTGAAAATCGTCGTCGACCGCCGCGATCCAGTCCTCGTACGCCACGGCGTCGGGGAGAGAGGTCTCGGGCAGGTGTTCCGCGTCGCTCAGGACGATGTACTTTTCCACGCTGCCGAGTCGGTCCTTAAGAGCTTCGAGAATCGGGACGAAGGTGGCATCGACAAACATGATGCGGTCTTCGGCGTGGTTGATGATGTATTCGAGTTGGTCGGCGAACAGGCGCGGATTGAGGGTGTGACAAATAGCCCCGAGCCCCATGATGCCGAACCAGCATTCGACGTGCCGCTCGGTGTTCCAGGCCATGGTGGCGACGCGGTCACCCAGGGCGATCCCTTCGCGCTCCAGGGCCTTGGCCACGCGCAGGGCGCGGGCCCGCAACTGTGCCATCGTGCAGCGCCGGATCGGCCCTTCCACGCTGCGAGTGACCATCTCCCGCTCGGCGTGATTGAGCGCCGCGTGATCGATGATCGAGTGGGTCAACAGCGGATAGTCCTGCATCAGGCCAAGCATCAGGCAACCCTCACATTACTGAACTGCCAGGGATCCGAATGATCGAGGGCCTCCGGGAATAGTCCTCCTCGATCTGTGAGCGGCGTCCAATCGGTGTACTCACCCACCACGGGCCCGAGATAGGGCCCGCAGATTTCGAGATGCCGAGCGAAGTCCATCTGCTCGGCTTCGACGATGCCCGCTTGCGGGTTCTCCAGCGCCCACACGATGCCCGACAGCAGGGCGACGGTCACCTGCAGACTGGTGGCATTGTTGTAGGGCACGAGCTTGCGGGCCTCGTGGATCGACAAGCGCGAGCCGTACCAGTAAGCGTTGCGCGCGTGGCCCGTCAGCAGCACGCCGAGCTCGTCGATGCCGCTCTCGATCTCGTCCATCAAAAGGCGCTTGCGCTTTTGCAGCTGCCAGTTCTTTCCGGCGAACTCGTGCAGGGACAGCAAAGCATCATCGCAGGGGTGGTAGGCGTAGTGCACGGTGGGGCGGTAAACCGCCTCGCCGTCCTCGCGCACCGTGAAATAATCGTTGAGGGAGATGGCCTCGTTATGGGTAATCAGAAAGCCGTGGAGGGGGCCCTCCAGCGGCGTCCAGGTGCGCACCCGAACCGAGGCGCCGGGCCGCAGCAGGATGGCGGCGCGGGCGGTACCCGTCTCCACCAATTCGGCATCCTTCGGCAGCGCCTTTTCGTGCGTACCCCAGCCCAGCTCGGCGGGTTGACAACCTTCGCTCACGAAGCCGTCGATCGACCAGGTATTCACGAATTCTCCTACTGGCTTTGGGGCGCTGGAAACCTGAGTATCGCGCTCGGCTATGTGGATGGCGCGAATGTCAAGCTTGCGCGCCAGCGCGGCCCAGTCGGCCTGGTCGGAGGGCGGGGTGGCATCCTCGCCGCTGTCCTCCGCAATATTGACCAGCGCCTGCTTGACGAAGTGCGAAACAAGGCCGGGGTTGGCGCCATGGGCGACTACCGCGGTCGGGCCGGGCCCCAGTTCACCGCGCAGGGCCAGCATCGACTCTCTCAGGGCGTAATTGGTGCGGCTCGCCGGCGGTTTCGATGCATCGGTATAGACCCCCGGCCAGGGTTCGATGCAGGTGTCGATATAGAGCGCGCCGAGCTCATGGCACAAGCGCACCAGATCGGTGCTGGACACATCCACCGACACGTTGACCAGCAAATCGCCTTCGCCCAGGCGCGGCTCCAATTCGGCCCGAAAGTTTGCGGGTGTGAGGGCAGTGCGGTGGTGCTCGACGCCGTAGCGTTCGGCTTCCTCGCGGCCGCGTTCATCAGCGGTGACGATGGTGAGCTGGTCGGGTCGGATGTCGAGGTGGCGCAGGATCAGGGGCAGCACGCCCTGGCCGATGCTGCCGCAGCCGACCATCACCATGCGGCCTGAAAATTGCGCGTGTTTTATGTGTTCAGTCAATGTGATCTCCCGTGGTTTTTCTTGGCTGAAAATATCACTTGCAGATTGTCGTATTTACTATACAATCGCGCGTCCATTCTGACCCCATGGGAATCACGAGGGGTCATGGTTGAGCGGTTCCGAACACTCATCGAGGCCCAGTAGGGCGGTGATGTGCAATGGCGGCCCGCCGGGAGATGAGTTTCGATGTCTATGCATCGTTCCAGCCTGGTATCGGTCGCTTCGAAAGCCCAGGCAAGTTCTTATCGTGAGCTCGTAGAACAGTACGGCTCACCGTTGCTGCTGCTCGACTGCGATGTGCTGCGCGCGCAATACCGCGCCCTGCAGGCAGCCTTGCCGACGGTCAGGCTCTACTACGCTATCAAATCGCTGCCGCATCCGGACGCTTTGGCCGCTCTGGCCGCCGAGGGCGCCAGCTTCGACATGGCGACCAGTGGCGAAATCACGATGCTGCGTCAGATCGGCGCCAATCCGGCCGCCACCATCCACACGCACCCGATCAAGCGCGATCAGGACATCCGCGATGCGCTGGATTTCGGTTGCGAGGTGTTCGTGGTCGACAACATTGACGAGCTGGCCAAGTTCGAGCGTTATGCCGATCGCGCCAGACTCTTGCTGCGCGTGTCGTTTCGCGGCGAGGGCGTCGTCAGCGACCTGTCCAGGAAATTCGGCTGCGATCCGGCCGCGGTGCCGTGGCTGCTTACGGAAGCTTCGCGCCTGGGCCTGAGCGTCATCGGCCTCAGCTTCCACGTCGGATCCCAGTCGCCGACTCCCGATGCCCACGTGGCCGCCATCGAGGCTTGCCGCACGTGGTACGAGGAAAACTCCCTGGCCGGTACGTCCGCGCTAGGCGTGCTGGATATCGGTGGCGGTTTTCCGGCCAATTACGACGGCACGCAGCGCCAGCAGGACTTTTACGGACCGATCCGCGAGGCGCTGTCGAGCTACCCGGACCACGTCGAGGTGATCGCCGAGCCCGGCCGCGTGTTGAGCGCGCCGGCCATGACCTCGGTGAACACTGTGATCGGCCGCGCGCAGCGCGCGGACCTGATGT
>Ga0268386_10001639_pt1 | contig 15429 bp, 15 predicted proteins | sample RVTome_15_FD_200260 | JGI IMG/M metagenome (GOLD analysis project Ga0268386, IMG submission 200260) | Soil microbial communities from uranium-contaminated site in the Upper Colorado River Basin, Wyoming, United States - RVT150D86... ...
CGGTGGGCTATCGGGACATGGCGAAGGGAATCCAGGAAGAGATCCCCGTCGAGGAGGCGATGCGCCGCCTTCGCGGGGTACCCAAGGAGGGGTGACGTTGGACACGTTTCTGCCGGAACACAAGAGAACTGTCCACTGCGGCCGCATCCGGCCGGAGGATATCGGCAAGGAGGTCGTCCTGTGCGGCTGGGTCCACCGGCGGCGGGACCACGGGGGGCTCGTGTTCGTCGACCTGCGCGACCGGGAGGGGTTGGCGCAGGTCGTGATCGATCCCGTCACCTCTCCGGATGCGCACGCAAAGGCCGACGCCCTGCGGGTGGAGTACGTCCTTTCGGTGCGCGGCGTCGTCCGCCGCCGCCCCGCGGGCACGGAAAATCCGAACCTCCCGACGGGAGCGGTGGAGGTGTCGGCGACCGCGCTCGCGATCCTGAACGAGTCGAAGCCGATCCCGTTCTCCCTCGAAGACGACTCCGACGCGGCCGAAAACGTCCGCCTCAAGTACCGCTATCTCGATCTCCGGCGGCCGTCGATCCAGGCGATGTTCATGAAGCGCGCGGTGCTTGCGCGCTCCGTTCGGGAATACTTCTTCGAGAACGGATTCCTCGAGGTGGAGACGCCGGTGCTGACGAAGAGCACCCCCGAGGGGGCGCGGGACTACCTGGTGCCCTCCCGCGTCAATCCGGGGATGTTCTACGCCCTTCCCCAGTCCCCGCAGCTGTTCAAGCAGATCCTGATGATCGCCGGGTACGACCGGTATGCGCAGATCGTCAAGTGCTTCCGGGACGAGGACCTGCGCGCCGACCGGCAGCCGGAGTTCACGCAGATCGACGTCGAGATGTCGTTCATCGACCGGGACGACATCTTCCTTATGATGGAAGGGCTCATGGCCCGCGTCTTTCGCGACGTTCTCGGCGAAGAGATCCGGAACCCCATACCGCGGATGAGCTACCGGGAGGCGATGGACCGGTTCGGGGTCGACAAGCCGGACACCCGTTTCGGGCTGGAGATCACGGATCACACGGCGCTCCTGTCGAAAACCGACTTCCGGGTCTTCGCCGAGGTGGCGTCGCGCGGCGGCGTGATCCGGGGGATCACGGCGCCCGGCATGGCGGAATCGAGCCGCTCCGAGATCGCCGCGTTCGAGGAGGTGGCGAAGATCGGGGGGGCCTCCGGGCTTGCCTCGTTCAAGGTGACCGATGCGGGGGTGACCTCCTCCCTGGCGAAGTTCTTTCGTGCGGAGCAGATGTCCTCCCTGCGGGAAGCGGGGGGCGCGAAGCCCGGGGACCTGATCCTCCTGGTGGCCGACTCGTTCGACGTGGCGTGCTCCTCCCTCGGACGCCTCCGACTCCACCTGGGGGAAAAACTCGGGCTGATCGACCCCTCCCTTCATCACCTGTTGTGGGTGACCGACTTCCCTCTTCTCGAGTGGGACAAGGAGGAGAAGCGGTGGGGGGCGATGCACCATCCGTTCACGGCGCCGCTGGACGAGGACCTGCCGCTGCTCGCGACGGATCCCGGGAAGGTCCGCGCAAAGGCATATGACATGGTGCTGAACGGCTCGGAGATCGGCGGGGGAAGCATCCGTATCCACCGGAAGGACGTGCAGTCGCGGATGTTCGACCTGCTGAACATCGGACCGGAGGATGCCAGGGTGAAGTTCGGATTCCTCCTCGAGGCGCTGGAGTTCGGGGCGCCTCCGCACGGAGGGATCGCATTCGGGCTGGACCGGCTGGCGATGCTTTTCTCGGGGGCGAAATCGCTCCGCGACGTGATCGCCTTCCCGAAGACCCAGAAGGCGACATGCCTCATGACCGAGGCACCGTCCGGGGTCGACCTGAAGCAACTGCGTGAGCTTTCGATCCGGGTGACGGCGCCGGAGAAGAGGTAGGGGCTTCCTCTTGACATCCTCCCGGCATATGTATACGGTATGCAAGGTTTGGGGGACCCTTCCCCCCGGTCTCATCCGCATAATCCCATATTTTTATCTCGCTGATGTTCGTGGAATTCGTCATCGCAGACATGCAGGGAGGGCGCAATGAGCCGGAAAAAGATCACGGTTATCGGAGCGGGAAACGTCGGGGCCACGACCGCGCAGCGGCTGGCCGAAAGGGACTTCTGCGACGTAGTGCTCGTCGACATCGTCGAGGGGATGCCGCAGGGGAAGGCGCTCGACCTGATGCAGTCCGGCCCGGTCTACGGGTACGACAGCAAGGTCACCGGGACCAACGGGTACGAGGAAACGGCCGGGTCCGACATCGTCGTCATCACGTCGGGGCTGGCGCGCAAGCCGGGGATGAGCCGCGACGACCTCCTCAAGGTCAACGCGGGGATCGTCAAGGACGTGACCCTCAAGGCGATCGCCCGGTCCCCACAGGCGATGGTCATCGTCGTGTCGAATCCCCTGGACGCCATGACCTACGTGGCGTACAAGCACAGCAAGCTTCCTGCCAACAAGGTGATCGGCATGGCGGGGATCCTCGACTCCGCCCGTTTCCGGGCGTTCATCGCCATGGAGCTTGGCGTCTCCGTGCACGACGTGACGGCATTCGTCCTGGGAGGCCACGGCGACACGATGGTCCCTTCCACCAAGTACACCACCGTGGCCGGCATCCCGGTGGAGGACCTCATCCCCAGGGACCGGCTGGCGCAGATCCTCGAGCGGACGGCGAAGGGCGGCGCGGAGATCGTCTCCCTTCTGAAGACGGGGTCGGCGTACTACGCCCCCTCGGCGGCGGCCGTACAGATGTGCGACTCGATCCTGCTCGACAAGAAGATGATCCTCCCCTGCGCGGTTCTCTCGAACGGAAAGTACGAAGGGTGCGACGGGCTCTTCGTCGGCCTGCCTGCCAAGCTCGGCGCCGGCGGGGTGGAGGAGGTCGTCAAGTTCAAGCTGGCCCCGAACGAGTCCGAGGCGCTGAAGAGGTCGGCGGCGGCGGTCAAGGAGCTTTGCGAGGCGGTCGACCGGCTCGGGTTCTGATAGCCCGCCCCGTGAAGGATCGGATCGATCACAAATCAACCGGGAGGAGCCGGAGGATATGAACATACACGAGTACCAAGCCAAGGCCGTTCTGTCCAGGTACGGCGTCACCGTACCGAAAGGGAAGGTGGCGGACACCCCGGCGCAGGCCGAGGTCATCGCGGAAGAATTCGCTGCACCTGTTGTGATCAAGGCCCAGATCCACGCGGGAGGCCGGGGGAAGGGCGGCGGCGTGAAGCTTGCCAAGACCTCCGCGGAGGCGCGAAAGTATGCCCATGAGATCATCGGGATGACCCTGGTGACCCCCCAGACGGGCCCCCAGGGAAGGAAGGTCAAGCGCGTCCTGGTCGAGCAGGCGGGGAAGATCCGGAAGGAGCTCTACCTCGGCATCATCGTCGACCGGGCGGTCTCGCAGGTCGTCGTGATGGCCTCGACGGAAGGCGGGATGGACATCGAGACCGTTGCGGCCAACACCCCGGAAAAGATCCTGAAGGAGTGGGTGGACCCGGCGGTGGGTCTGGTTGCGTTCCAGGCGCGGAAACTGGCCTTCGGGCTGGGGATCCCCAAGGAGCTCACCGGGAAAGCGGTGAAGTTGATGACGGGGCTTTACAACGCCTTCGTGGACACGGACTGCTCCCTGGTCGAGATCAACCCGCTCGTCCTGACCGAGGACGGCGACATCGTCGCGCTGGACGCGAAGATGAACTTCGAGAGCAACGGCCTGTACCGCCACCAGGACATCCAGGCGCTGCGGGACTTCGACGAGGAGGACCCGACGGAAACGGAGGCGTCGAACCACGACCTCTCCTACATCCGCCTCGACGGCAACATCGGCTGCATGGTGAACGGCGCGGGGCTGGCGATGGCCACGATGGACATGATCAAGAGTTGCGGCGGCAACCCGGCGAACTTCCTCGACGTGGGGGGCGGCGCGGGCGTCGAGCAGGTGACCAACGCCTTTCGCCTCATCCTGTCCGATTCGGGTGTGAAGGCGATCCTCGTGAACATCTTCGGCGGAATCATGCGGTGCGACATCATCGCCGAAGGCGTGGTGGCGGCGGCGAAGTCCCTGGGTCTCTCGGTTCCCCTGGTCGTCCGGCTCGAGGGGACGAACGTGGAGAAGGGGAAGGAGATCCTCGCGGCGTCGAAGCTCAACATCATTTCCGCAGCCGACATGGGCGACGCTGCGAGGAAAGTCGTCCTGGCCGCCGCCGGCCGGGCGAATCAGGGGGGGGCGCGTCCATGAGCATCTTCATCGATAAGAACACGAAGGTTCTCGTCCAGGGGATCACCGGCTCCGTGGGGACGTTCCACACGAAGCAGATGCTGGAGTACGGCACGAAGATCGTCGGAGGCGTGACCCCCGGCAAGGCGGGGTCCAAAGTGGAGGGCGTCCCGGTCTTCAACACCGTGACCGAGGCGGTCAAGGCCACCGGCGCCAACGCGTCGGTGATCTACGTGCCCCCGGCATTCGCGGCGGACGCGATCTGCGAGGCGTTCGACGCGGGGCTCGACATCGTTGTGTGCATCACCGAGGGGATCCCCATCCTCGACATGGTCAAGGTGAAAAGATTCATGGAGGGGAAGAAGACCCGGCTGGTGGGGCCGAACTGTCCGGGGGTCATCACGCCAGGGGAGTGCAAGATCGGCATCATGCCGGGCAGCATCCACAAGCCGGGCACCATCGGCATCGTCTCCAAGTCGGGGACGCTGACCTACGAGGCGGTCCACCAGGTGACCGGCGTCGGGCTGGGGCAGTCCACCTGCGTCGGCATCGGCGGCGATCCCATCAACGGGACGAACTTCATCGATGTCCTCTCCGCCTTCCAGGCCGACCCGAAGACCGAGGCCATCATCATGATCGGCGAGATCGGCGGGATGGCGGAGGAAGAGGCGGCCGCCTACGTGAAGGCGCACGTGACCAAGCCGGTGGTGGGATTCATCGCGGGCCAGACCGCCCCCAAGGGGAAGCGGATGGGACACGCGGGCGCCGTCATCTCGGGGGGGAAGGGGACGGCGGCGGAGAAGATCGAGGCGTTCAAAGCGGCGGGGATCTCCGTGTCCGAGACGCCTTCCGACATGGGGAAGACCCTCGCCCGCCGTCTTGGTATGAAAGTCAACTAAAGGAAGGGACGGGGACCGATGGCTACGGAACAGGCTGCGGAGAAGATCGAGGCGACCGAGAGTTCGAAGGTCAAGATCAGCATCATCCCGCGCTTCTGCAAGGGGTGCGAGATCTGCGTGAAGCTGTGCCCCACGAAGGTGCTCGGGATGGACGAGTTCAAGGTGAGGGTGATGGACATCGACAAGTGCACGATCTGCATGGCGTGCGAGCTGCGGTGCCCGGATTTCGCGATCTACGTGGAGAAGAAGTAGCGTTCCACCATAAGAGCCCGGAATACGAACCCGGACAAAGGAGAGAAACGGTGGGCAAGATCAAACTGCTCCAGGGCAACGAGGCGTGCGCGGAAGGAGCCCTGTACGCGGGGTGCACCTTCTTCGGCGGCTACCCGATCACCCCGTCGACCGAGGTGGCCGAATATATGGCGAGGCGGCTTCCGCAGATCGGCGGAGCCTTCCTGCAGATGGAGGACGAGATCGCGGCGATGGCCGCGGTGATCGGCGGTTCGCTCGCGGGCTGCAAGGCCCTCACCGCCACCTCCGGCCCCGGCTTTTCGCTCAAGCAGGAGAACATGGGGTTCGCCATGCTGACGGAGATCCCCTGCGTCATCGTCAACGTGATGCGCGGCGGACCGTCGACCGGCGTTCCGACCGGCCCCGGCCAGAGCGACATCATGCAGTGCAAGTGGGGGACGCACGGTGACCACCCGGTCATCTGCCTTACTCCGGCCTACGTGCAGGAGATCTTCTCCGAGACGGTCCGGGCGTTCAACCTCTCGGAGAAGTACCGCACCCCCGTGATCATCGCGTTCGACGAGATCGTCGGACATATGCGGGAGCGGATCGAGATCCCGGATCCCGGCGTCCTTCCGGTCGTCAACCGTACGAAGCCGACCTGTCCGCCCTCCGAGTACCTGCCGTACGACGACAGCAAGGGCGACGTACCTCCGATGGCGAACTTCTTCGAGGGATACCGGTATCACGTGACGGGTCTGAACCACGGGACCGACGGGTTCCCCGTGAACGCGTCCCCGCGGATCCACACCGACGAGTTGCGGCTGGTCCGGAAGGTCGAGGGGAACAGGGCGGACATCGTCAGGTTCGAGGAAACGGACCTCGACGACGCGGAGGTGGCGATCTTCGCCTACGGCGTATCCGGCCGGTCCGCGAAAACGGCGGTCGAGGCGGCACGGAAGGAGGGGATCAAGGCGGGCCTCTTCCGGCCGCTGACCATCTGGCCGTTCCCGGAGGAGCAGGTCGCGGAGCTCTCCGGGCGCGTCAAGGGGATCGTCGTTCCCGAACTTTCCCTGGGCCAGATCATTTTCGAGGTGGACCGGTGCGCGAAGGGCCGATGCAAGGTGGAGGGGATCTACCGCGTCGACGGCGACCCCATCAATCCGGCGCAGATCCTGGCCAAGGTAAAGGAGGTCATGTAACATGGCGTTCGACTACGATCAGTACATCCGCGGGGGGAAGCTGCCCCACATCTGGTGCCCGGGTTGCACCTACGGCATCGTGTTCAAGTCCCTCCTTCGTGCCGTCGACACCCTGAAGCTCAACAGGGACGACATCGCCCTGGTGTCCGGGATCGGATGCGCCTCGCGTCTCCCCGGCTACGTGGATTTCAACACGCTGCACACCACCCACGGGCGGGCGCTCGGATTCGCCACCGGGATCAAGATGGCGAAGCCGGACAAGCACGTCCTCGTTGTCAGCGGCGACGGCGACGCGACGGCGATCGGGGGGAACCACTTCATCCACGCATGCCGCAGGAACATCGACATCACCGTGCTTGTCTTCAACAACTTCATTTACGGGATGACGGGGGGCCAGTACTCCCCGACGACCCCGGGCGGCCACCTGGCCACCACGATGCCGTACGGCAACGTGGACACGTCCTTCAACATCCCGGAGCTGGCGAAGGGAGCGGGCGCGAGCTTCGTCGCCCGCGGCACCGCCTACCACGCGGCGGGCCTGGACAAGCTCATCATAGAGGCGGTTCAGCACAAGGGCCTCTCCGTGGTCGAAATCATCAACGCATGCCCCACCACGCACGGCCGCAGGAACAAGTTCAAGAGCCCCACCGACATGCTCCTCTGGATGAAGGACACCTTTCTCCCGGCCGTGGCGTTCGACAAGCTGCCGGCCGAGAAGACCGCCGGAAAGTTCCCCATGGGCGTTCTCTTCAAGAAGGAGGGGGTCCCCGAGTACTGCGAGACCTATTACGGCCTCGTCGAGCGCCTGAAGAAACAGAGAGAGGGGAGGGCGTAAGACTCATGAGCGAAAGATACGAGATCCGGTTCTCCGGCTCCGGCGGACAGGGACTGATCCTGGCCGGCGTGATCTTCGCCGAGGCGGCGACCATCTTCGACAGGAAGAACGCGGTGCAGAGCCAGTCGTACGGCCCCGAGGCCCGCGGCGGCGCCTCCAAGTCGGAGGTCATCATCTCCGACGCCACAATCAACTTTCCGAAGGCGACCGCGATCGACCTGATGCTCGCCCTGACCCAGGAGGCGTGCGCGAAGTATTACAAGGACATCAAGCCGGACGGCACCCTCCTGGTGGACGAGGACTTCGTGAAGGAGGTCCCCAAGGGGACGTTCAAGGTGGTCCGCCTTCCCATCATCCGCACCGCATCCGAGGAGATCGGGAAGGCATTCGTCGCCAACATCGTCGCGCTGGGCGCGATCACCGCGATGACGGGGCAGGTGACCCTCGAGGCGGTGGAGAAGGCGGTCCTCTCCCGCGTCCCGAAGGGGACGGAAGAGCTGAACAAGAAGGCGCTGATGGCGGGATACGGGCTTGCCAAGGCGAGGGCGAACTGATGCCCCCAACGGGAAATCAGCGCACCCTGTCGATCGTGAAGCCCGACGGGGTCCGCAAGGGGAACATCGGCGAGGTGATCCGCCGGTTCGAGACGTCGGGGATCCGCATCGTGGCGATGCGGATGCTCCACCTGACGAAAAAGGAGGCGGAGGGATTCTACGCCGTCCACCGCGAGCGTCCCTTCTTCGGCTCGCTCACCGAATTCATGTCGTCGGGCCCGATCGTCGTGATGGTGCTGGAGGGGGAGAACGTCATCGCGCGCAACCGTTCGCTGATGGGGGCCACCGATCCGAAGAAAGCCGAACGGGGGACAATCCGCGCCGACCTGGCCGACAACGTGGAGCAGAACATCGTCCACGGCTCCGATGCCCCGGAGACGGCCGAAACGGAAATAAACTATTATTTCAGTAAGTTGGATATCATAAGTTAAACCGTAGCGGAGGGGACATGACCACAGGAACGGCAAAGATCATCTGGACGAAAATCGACGAGGCGCCCGCGCTGGCGACCTACTCCCTGCTTCCCGTCGTCCAGGCTTTTACAAGGGGAACCGGCGTTGAGGTCGAAACGAGGGACATCTCTCTCGCGGGCAGGATCATCGCGAATTTTCCCGAATACCTGACGGAGAGCCAGAGAATTCCCGATTGCATGGCGCAACTGGGCGCGCTCGCGCTGACGCCGGAGGCCAATATCATCAAGCTGCCCAATATCAGCGCTTCCCTCCCGCAGCTGATGGCGGCGATCAAGGAGTTGCGGGAGCACGGCTACAACCTCCCGGACTATCCCGAGGAACCGAAAACCGACGCGGAGAAGGAGCTTCAGGCGAAATACGCGAAGATTCTCGGGAGCGCCGTGAACCCGGTGCTGCGGCAGGGAAACTCGGATCGCAGGGCGCCGCTCTCGGTGAAACGATTTTCCAAAAGGAATCCGCACAAGATGGGTGCATGGACCGCCGATTCGAAAACCCATGTCGCCCATATGACCGGCGGGGATTTTTACGGCAGCGAGAAATCCGTTACGGTGAAGAAACCGACGGAAGTTCGAATCGAGTTCGTCGCCGGCGACGGGAAAACGACCGTCCTGAAGCAGAAACTGGAACTCCAGGAAGGTGAAGTGGTCGACGCGACGGTGATGAGTGTGCGCGCCTTGCGGAAATTCTATGAAGAGCAGATCGACGATGCGAAGAAGAGCGGTGTGCTGCTGTCGCTGCACCTCAAGGCCACCATGATGAAAATATCCGACCCGATCATGTTCGGGCACGCGGTTTCGGTCTTCTACAAGGATGTATTCGAGAAGCATGGGGCGGTGCTGAAAGAGCTGGGCGTGAGCGCCAATAACGGCATGGGCGACCTGTACGCGAAAATAAGGAAGTTACCCGAGGCGAAAAGGGCGGAAATCGAGGCGGACATCCAGGCCGTGTACGGGAATCGGCCGGCGCTCGCGATGGTCGACTCGGACAAGGGGATCACGAACCTGCATGTGCCGAGCGATATCATCGTCGACGCGTCGATGCCGGTCGTCGTTCGCGACTCGGGGAAAATGTGGGGTCCGGACGGGAAGCCGCACGACACGAAGGCGATGATTCCCGACCGGTGCTACGCGACGACGTATCGGACGATCATCGAGGATTGCAAGCTGCGCGGGGCGTTCGATCCCGCGACCATCGGATCCGTCCCGAACGTCGGCCTCATGGCGCAGAAGGCGGAGGAGTACGGTTCCCACGACAAGACGTTCCAGGCTCCGGGGAACGGAACGATCCGCGCCGTCGATGCTTCCGGGGCGACCCTGCTGGATCAGAAGGTGGAAGAAGGGGATATCTTCCGTATGTGCCAGGCAAAGGACGCCCCGATCCGGGACTGGGTCAAGCTTGCCGTCAAGAGGGCGAAAGCGACCGGGGCGGTCGCCGTTTTCTGGCTGGACAAGAACAGGGCGCACGACGCGCAGCTCATCGAAAAGGTCGGTAAATATCTGAAAGACCACGATACGAAGGGTCTGGAGATCCATGTACTCGCCCCGGTCGAGGCGATGAAATTCACGCTGGACAGGTTCCGGGCGGGGAAAGACACGATTTCCGTCACCGGGAACGCATTGAGGGATTATCTGACGGACCTGTTTCCGATCATCGAAGTGGGCACCAGCGCGAAAATGCTGTCGATCGTTCCTCTTCTGGCGGGAGGCGGACTGTTCGAGACGGGAGCCGGCGGCTCGGCGCCCAAGCACGTCCAGCAGTTCGTGAAAGAAGGGTACCTGCGGTGGGATTCCCTCGGTGAATTTTCGGCGCTCTCGGCCTCCCTGGAGCACCTGGGGAACACGTTCAAGAACGAAAAAGCCCTCGTACTGGCGGAGACCCTCGACCAGGCGATCGGCAAATTCCTGGACAACAACAAATCGCCCGCTCGCAAGGTAGGCCAGATCGACAACCGGGGAAGCCACTATTACCTCGCGTTGTATTGGGCCCAGGCGTTGGCCGAACAGACCAGGGACAAGGAGCTGCAGGCGCGTTTCGCAGGCGTGGCGAAGAAGCTGGGAGACAGCGAGGCGAAAATCAATCAGGAGCTTCTTGCGGCCCAGGCGAAGCCGATGGATATCGGCGGCTACTACGATCCGGATCCGGTAAAGACGTCGAAAGCGATGCGTCCCAGCGAGACCTTCAACGCGATCGTGGACGCCATCGCGTAAAGGATCGCTCTAACAGTTTGTGCGTTGTGGGCAGGGGACACGCCTTCGGCTGCGTCGCCTCGGAGGGCGGGGCTCCGTTCGTGGCTCGCCGTGCGATGAACCTGCACGGCTGCGCTTTACCTCACTGCGCCCCCCCTCCTGCGGCGACTCCGCCGGACCCTCCCGCCGCGTGCGCCCGTCCTGCGATACCAGCGACACCAGCCACAGAGGGAATTTCTCGGCGAGAAATATGGCCGGGGAGAGTCACTTTAAGGAGCAGGCGCTTTCAGGGGACATACCTGGTGTAACCCCCACTCCGTGAAGGTGTGTCCCCTGCCCACAACCCACAACAATGGTATTGTTAAATGATGTTCCGTACCGATCTGAAAGGGATGACGCTCCCCGAGCTCGAGGAGTTTCTTTCCCGGTGGGGGAAGGAGCGGTATCGCGCCCGGCAGCTCGTCCGCTGGATCTACCAGAAACATGCCGGCGACTTTGCCGCGATGACGGACCTGTCGAAGGAGCTGCGGGGAATCCTCGGAGCATCGTGCCGCATTTCGGGATTCCCGGCGGAGCGTATAGAGACCTCCGCCGACGGGACGGAGAAGTACCTCTTCCGCCTCGAGGACGGCGAAGCGGTGGAAAGCGTTCTGATCCCGGACGAGGGGCGGCGGACCTTGTGCATCTCCTCCCAGGTCGGGTGCCCGCTATTGTGCGGCTTCTGCGCGACCGGTGAAGACGGCTTCCGAAGGAACATGACCTCCGCCGAGATCGTCCAGCAGGCCTGTTTCGCCGCGAAGCGACTCGCGGAACGGGAGGAGCGTCTTTCGAACGTCGTCTTCATGGGGATGGGCGAGCCGCTGCTGAACGTTCCGGAAGTTTCACGGACGATCGGGATCCTCCTCTCCCAGTTCGGATTCGGGATCTCCGGCAAGCGGGTCACCGTCTCTACGGCGGGAATCGTTCCGGAGATGCTGCCGCTCGCGCTGCGATACCCCGTCAGCTTCGCCGTCTCGATCAACGCCGCCCGGGACGATCTTCGTTCCCACCTGATGCCGGTCAACCGGAAATACCCGCTGAAGGAGGTCGTCGCCGCGATGCGGCGGATCCCCCTGCAAAGCGGGCGGAAGGTGACCGCGGAATATGTCCTGCTGGCGGACGTGAACGATTCGGTCGATGACGCGCTCGCGCTCTCCCGCCTTTTTCGCGGCGCGCGGATCAAGATCAACCTCATTCCCTACAACGCGCACGAGGCGTCGCCGTACCGGGCGCCGGCGGCGGAAGCGGTGGATCGATTCCGGAACGTTCTCATCGCGGGAGGGATCCAGACGATCACCCGGGAGAGGAGGGGGGCCGATATCCGCGCCGCCTGCGGCCAACTGCGGACCGCGTCTGCGGGAAAAAGGGGTTGAGCGCCGTCGCCTATCTGCCTATAGTCAATGAATACAGCCGTGCGAAGAAGGAAGGTGCAATGTCCGACATCCTCGGCATCATCGGCGGTTCCGGCCTCTACGAGATGGAGGGGATGAGGAACGTCCGGCAGGTCGTCGTCCGTACGCCGTTCGGCGCGCCGTCCGACTCGATCACCGTGGGCGAGCTCGAGGGGAGAACGCTCGCTTTCCTGCCCCGCCACGGGAGGGGACACCGGTTTTCCCCCTCGCAGATCAACTACCGGGCGAACGTCTACGCGATGAAGAAGATCGGCGCCGGGGCGATCCTTTCGATCTCGGCCGTCGGCAGCATGAAGGAACGGATTCGGCCCGGAGACATCGTCGTAGTCGACCAGTTCTTCGATCACACGCGGCTGCGGCCGAACACCTTCTTCAGCGACGGGGTGGCGGGACACGTCGCTTTCGCCGACCCGGTCTGCCCGGACCTCTCCGCCGTGGCGTGCGCGGCGGCGCGCAAGGTAGTCCGGCGCGTCCATCGGGGGGGGGCGTACCTTTGCATGGAGGGTCCCGCCTTCTCAACGCGCGCCGAATCACGAATCTACCGGAAATGGGGTGTCGACGTCATCGGGATGACGAACATGCCCGAGGCGAAGCTCTCCCGCGAAGCCGAGATCTGCTACGCGACGCTCGCGCTGGCGACCGATTACGACTGCTGGCACGACACGCAGGACGATGTGTCGATCGAGGCGATTCTCGACGTCCTGCGCCGCAACGTGGAAAACTCGAAGAGGATCGTCCGGGAAATCGCCCTCCGGTTCCCTCTTTCCGGGGGGTGCCGGTGCGGCGAGGCGTTGAAATACGCGATCATCACGGACCGGAAGCGAATCCCGCCGGCGGCGCGCCGGCGCCTCTCCCTCCTGATCGGGAAATACCTGTGATCCGTTTCCGGATAATGGCCTTCCTCACCGTGGCGTGCCTCTTCGCGGCAATCCTCGCAAGCTGCGCCGGGACCTCCGTGGACCGGAGGAAGGAAGCCGACGCGCGAATGCGGATGGGCGTAACCTACCTCGGCCAGAGGAATCTGCCGATGGCGATGCGGGAGCTGACGAAGGCATCGGAACTCGATCCGAAGAACGCGGAAGTGGAGATGGTGCTCGGCCTCGCCTACCAGGCGCGCGGCGATCTGTCGAAGGCCGAGGAACATCTCCGCAGGGCGATCGCCATGATGCCGGACTACGCGGACGCGCGGAACAACCTCGGCATCGTTCTCGCGGAGCGCAAGGAGTGGGACAAGGCGATCCGCGAGTTCGAGGCGGCCGCTGCGAACGTGATGTACACGACCCCGGAACGGGCGTATTTCAACCTCGGCGAGGCATATCGCGCCAAGGGGGATCCGGCGAAGGGGGAAGGGGCGTACCGGCGTGCGCTGCGGGCGAACGATCGCTACGCACCGGCCTATACCGCGCTCTCCGGGGTCCTCGGCGGACAGGGGAAGTGGAACGACGCGGCGTCCATCCTCGCACGGTGCGTGGAGGTCCTTCCGGACTACGCCCCGTGCTGGATGGAACTGGGGCGCGTCAACCTCCGGCTCTCGCGGCCTGCGGATGCGTTGAAGGCGTTCGACAAGGTCCTCGAGGTATCGGCCGACCCCGAAACGAGAAAGCAGGCGGCCGGCTACGTTGCGCTCCTCGGAGCGGAGAAGCGATGACGCCGGGGGCGGCGGGTTCCTCCTGGAAGGAATGCCGGGAGTCGATGGGGAAGACGATCGGCCAGGTGTCCACCGATCTTCGGATCAGTCACCGGTACATCGCGGGAATCGAGGAGGGGAATTTCGGGGATTTCCCGGAGCGCGTATTCTCCACCGGCTTTATCCGCGCGTACGCCAAATACCTCTCGCAGGACCCGGGGCCCGTTCTCGCCGAGTACGAGCGATCGGTCGGCATCCGCGACGACAGCGACACGGCGGCGCAGCTGCGGTTCGGGTGGGTGGAGCGGGAGCGCGAGCGGGGTAGCCGACGGGCGACGTACACCGCCGCCGCCGGGGCGGTTCTCCTTGTCGGAGTGATCCTCGCCTGGGTGTCCCTCCACACCGAGCGCCGTCCGTTGCCGCCGGCACCCCCCGCGGTCGTCGAGGTTCCTTCCCCGCCGGAGGTCGGGAGCGCGGAGAAGACGGGAGACAACGCGGCGGTCGCCATCCTTTCCGGCGTCGACAACTTGGCGGCGCCGATCCCTCTCCCGTTGAAGACCCCGCCGACTCCGGCGGAACCGTCCTCTTCGGTGGAGGCGGTGGGCGCCATCGGCCCCCTCGTCGGCCCCTTCCAGCTGTTCCTCGAGGCGAGCGAACAGACATGGGTGATGTACAGCTTCGACGACGGCGATCCGATCGACGTGATGTTGTACGAGGGCGACAAGATCAGCATCCATGCGACGAGTCGGATCTCCCTGAAACTCGGCAATGCGGGAGGCGTTGCGGGAACGCTGAACGGCCGGCGTCTTCCGCCGTTCGGGGAACGGGGGGAGGTCCGGAACTTCACCTTTGGAGGCCATTGATCCGGCCCTCCTTCCACTCCTCACCGGCGTTCCTCGCGCGCGCCATCGACCTCGGGGAGGCCGACCGCCGCCTCACCTTCTTCACCCGGGACGCCGGAGTCCTCGTAACCGTCGGAAAATCCGCATGGCGCAGCCGGAAACGGTTCGGCGGCGCGCTGCAGCGGTACGTCCTTCTCGACATCGCGTGGACGCAGCGTACGGGGAGAATGGCCGTCCTTTCCTCCGCCTCCGTGAACCGGAGTTTCTGGGGGATCGTGGAGGATTGGGAACGCGTGCGACACGCGGACCACCTGCTCGAGGTCGCGTCGGAGCTTTTTCCACAGGGGGGGGGAAAACCGCGTGCGTTCGAGGTCCTCCTGCGGGGGATGCGTTCCATCGCGGACGGGGAGTCGCCGCCGGAGACCGCCCGAAGGGCCGAGGCCGAATTCCTGGCGATCGGAGGGTGGGGGCCCGATCTCTCCGGGTGCCGGAAATGCGGGAAGTCGGTGGACCGATCGTACCGCTTTCTCGATTCGGAGGGGGGAGTCCTGTGCGGAGCCTGTACCCCCCCGGGGGGGATACCGTTGTCCCTCGGCGCCGTGAAGACATGGCGCGCCCTCCAGGCGGGGAACTCCACAGGACGGGGTCGCCTCCGGATTCCCATCGTTATTGCGGAGGAATTACGGGCTGTTATACCAGGATATGTAGAGTATTGCCTTGGCAAGCGTCTTCGGAGCCTGGGCATGAAGTGACCTTCGAGAGCTATAACCCCTCAATATTCCAATGATTTGGCTTGACAATCCCTCCCGCCGGATGATAACTATCCCTATCACTTCCACCGGGAGGGAACGGTGTTTTTTCAAGATCTCATTCTATCACTGCAGAAGTTCTGGGCCGAAAAGGGCTGCGTGATCCACCAGCCGTACG
>Ga0268386_10001640_pt1 | contig 15423 bp, 10 predicted proteins | sample RVTome_15_FD_200260 | JGI IMG/M metagenome (GOLD analysis project Ga0268386, IMG submission 200260) | Soil microbial communities from uranium-contaminated site in the Upper Colorado River Basin, Wyoming, United States - RVT150D86... ...
CGACGAGGTCCTCGCGCGGCTCGAGGCCGCCGCGGGATGGCAGACCTCGCGAGTCCAGCGGCCGGTGGTCATTCTCGGCCGGCTGGAGGGTGTGATGACCGGCATCCGTCAGCTCCGCCGGACCCGCCCGCTCGAGACCGAGCTCGTCGACGGGCTGAAGGTGCCGACGCTCGCGGAGATGGCGCGCATCAAGGCCTGGCTGCTGGCCACCCGCCACACGGTCCGCGACTATCTCGACACCGTGGTGCTGCTCGAGCGGCTGGGCGAGGCGGCGGCGAGGAGCTCCTTCGCATCCTTCGACGACCTCTATGCGCAGGAAAGCGGCGCTTCGCCCCTGGTCGAAGTGGTGGAGCGGCTCGGCTCGGCCGATCCGTCCGATCGAGCAGAGGTGGACCTCGCGACCTACAGGGACCTCGTCGGGCCGTGGAACCAGTGGTCGCACCTCTCGGAGCGGGGGCGGCACTGGGCCAAGATCCTGGCTCAGGGCCGGCTGACGGGAGGCCGCCCGTGAGCACGAGCGCCCTCGAGCGGATCGTCGTGGGCTGGAACCGCAGCCGACTCGACCTCCGCAGCGATGAGGTGCTCGCCCAGATCCTCGATCGGGGCGACCTGCCGGCGTGGCAGGAGCTCTACGCGCTCGCGGCCGGGGATGCGTCGTTGCGACGTCGGATTCTGGCGGTTGTCCGCCGGGTGCCGCTGCCGTATCCGGCGTTCTGGCTCGCGGCCCTCGCGAGCCTCGGGGAGGTCGTCGACTGGACCGTTCCCCTCCCCCGGGACGAGGGTATCGCCTGACCGGCGCGGGAGCGGGCGCCCGCCTCCCGCGAGGACCGACACCCTCGTCTTCCGGATGGCCGGCGGCTCACAGTGGGGGAAGGCCGCGATGTCGCTTCGACCTCACGGTCTCCAGTGTGGGCCGACTGACCCACGGAAGGGACAGACCGTACTGCGCCACGGTCGCGCAGGGCAGCACGATGCCTCCATCGGGCCGCTTTTTCCTGGCCCGGCGCTTGCAGTCTGCCGACTGTGCCCCATCCCTGGGGGCAACCGGAGGAAGTGATGTGTTTCGCCGCCCGCGCCCGCAAGACCGTGGCTCTCACCCTCGCCGCCCTGCTGGTCGGACCGAGCGCCGAGCTACTCGCGGCCCCGGGGCCCCAGAACGAGCGCCAGGAAGAGAAGCACGAACGGAAGCGACGGCAGCAGGAGAAGCAACAGGAGCGCGAGCAGGCTCGTGAGCAGCAGCAGCAGGAGCGGCGGCAACAGCGCGAGCAGCAGGCCCAGCGGCGGGAACAGCGCGAGCAGCAGGAACGGGAGCAGCGCCAGCACGACCGGGGGGAGCGGGCGCAGCGTCAGGAGCAGCGCCAGCAGGACCAGCAGCGCCAGCGCCGGGAGCAGCGACCGGACGGCCAGCTCGAGACGCAGCGGGAACGGCAGCGCCAGGCCCGGGAGCCGCGCGAGCAGGAGCGGCGGCTCCAGGAGCAGAACCGGCAGCAGCGCGAGCGGCGGGCGGAACAGGACCGGCTAGACCGCCAGCGCCAGGCTCGGGAGGAGCGCGACGCCCGCGAGGTCCGCGAGCGCGGGGAGACGGCCGAGCGCGCCGAGCGCGAGCAGCAGGAGACCTGGCGGCGGCAGCAGGACGCCCAGAGCCGGCACCCACGTCCGTCCGTGCAGGGCTCGGGCCCCGGCCGCAGACAGCGGCTGTCCGAGGGGCAACGCGGGCGGATCATCACCGAGCACCGCGAGCGCTCGTCGCGCTACTACGAGGGCCGGGACCAGCGGGAGCGCCGGGCGCAGCAGCGCGCCTACGAGCTGCAACGCCAGCGCCGCGTGGCCCACTACCGCTACCAGCAGCGGTACCTGGACCGGCTGCGCGACCAGTGGCGCCACCACTCCCACGACACGCGCTACTACGACTACGACCGCGACCCCTACTTCTGGTCGGCGCCGGAGTATCGCTATCGCTACCGCGGCCGGGCCTACGAGATCAGCCGCTACGGCGCCGACTTCCTGCAGGAGGCCGTGAACCGCGGCTACGAGGAGGGCTTCCTGGCGGGCCAGGCCGACCGCGAGGACCGCTGGGACCGCGGCTACCGTGACTCCTACGCCTACGAAGACGCCAGCTACGGCTACCGCGGGTTCTACGTGGACGAAGACCAGTACCGCTACTACTTCCGCCAGGGCTTCGAGCGCGGGTACCAGGACGGCTACCACGGCCGCCACCAGTACGGCCACCGCCTCGACGGCAAGCTCAAGGTCCTGGCCGCGGTGCTGGCGGGGATCCTGGTCTTCGAGGCCCTACGGTGAGGGGGGCCGCCGGGCCCAGATCATGGCGGTCCCGTCGCCCTTGAGCGCGGTCTGAACCACGAAGCCATGCGCTTCGAGGAACCCCAGGAGACGGTGCGGGTCCGCGTCCCGTCGAGGGCGTGGGCCTCCATGGCGATGCGTCGCACGCGGTCCAGGGGCCAAGGCACGGCCGCCTCGAGGATCTCGTACTCGGCACCCTCGCAGTCCATCTTGAGCAGGCCGACCGTCTCCAGCGCCTGGGCCTCGAACACGTCGGCCAGGGACAACGAGGGCACGCTGACGTGCTGGCCGCCGGGCTCGACGATGTGGAGCGAGTGCCCCGCCGGGCTGCTTGAGAGGTGCAGGTCCCGCGGGCCCGCGCCGCCGGAAACGGCTTGCGGGAACAGCCTCACGTTCGCCAGGCCGTTGCGCGCCATGTTCCTCGAGAGCAGGGCGAAGTTCTCGGGTGAGGGCTCGAAGGCCAGCACGGTGACGCCCCGCGCCGCGCGCGCCGCGCGGGCGGCGAAGGCCCCGACGTGCGCGCCCACGTCGAGGACGGTCTCGTATTCGCCGATGGCGAACCCGGGCGGCGAGTACACGTCGTGCCAGAACACGTCCTTGAGGACGGCCACGTCGAGGGTGCGCGGGCGCGCCTCCAACTCCAGGCCATTCCGCAGGCGGTAGGTGAAGCGTGCGGGCCCCCGGCGGCCGTGGGTGGCGAGGTAGTGCTGGGGCCAGTTGCGCACTATGCGCACGAACCCTGCGCTGGCGCGCAGCTTGGCCAGCACGCCGCTGCGGTCCCGCATCTCGCCGGACTATAACCCGGCCGGGCGCGGACGGCGCCGGTGGGCAGGCGGGGCGGGTGGTCGAAGCCTCGGCGAGCGAAGCAGGAGCGGAAGGCCCTCGCCTACGACCTCCGCGACCCAGGTTCGGGACCTGGGACGTCTGGGTCCGCGATCTCGAGCGCGGCGTCGAGACGCGTCTGACGTCGCGCCCGGAAGACGAGAAGAAGCCGGTCTGGTTCCCGGACGGCAAGCGCCTCCTGTTCCGGGCCGACTACGAGGGTCCGCCCAGGGCTCGGGCCACCGCGCGTCATATGTGGAAGGACCCCAACGCGCTGCTCCTCGCGGTGCCGAACTGCTCCACGCTTGGACCTCGGACCGCTGCTCAGCCCGGGTCCCGTCGGGCTGTGGTGGTGCGCCGCCGCGAGAACCCGCTCTAGTCTAGTCCGCGGTCCTGGGCTTCGGCCTGGCGGCCTGGGCCACCTGGGGGGGCATCGGTTCCCTCGGCCCTCCTCGGCGTGGCGCCGGAGCCGGACGAGCTCCACTTCTACCTGCGGTTCGTGGTGAGCGCCGGCACGTGTCCGCGCCGGTGGCAGCGCTTTCATCTTTCCGGCGCCCGGAGTTACCATGGAATCCTGCCGCACGGGGGTCGAGCCGGCGGACGCGAGCGCCCCTGCCCTGTCCCTCGTGCGGCCGGCCGGGGAGAAAGGTCGAGCGCATTACCCTGAACCGGGATGCTCACAGACCCATTCCTTCCGCCAGAGCCGCCGACCGGGACGTATCCTCATACGTGATCGCGTGAAGCTCCTTCGAGGCCGCGGCGTCGCTCTTGCCGTAGGTGACGATGTGGGCAGCCGTCGTCGACGTCAAAGCCCGGTTCTCGTCGACTGCGCCCGTGCATGAGGTGACGAAGGAGCAGATCGAGGTGCATGCGGGCGTTGCGCGCGCGATGCGAAACGCATACAATCGCAGACATGCGAAAGGACGCCACGATCACCGTCCGCGTGCCCCGGCGGACGCGCCGCCGGCTCGAGGGGCTGGCCCGGCGCGAGGGCCGATCGCTGTCACAGCAGGTCGAGCGTCTGATCGAGAGCGGGCTCGCGGGGAAGGAATCGTCCGCGGCCGTGGAAGGTGCCCCCCTGCTTTCGGGTCTCCTGACGCGAGAGCCGGCACCCGAGCACGGCGAATTCCGTTCGGTGCGGAATCTGCTTTCAGCTTCCCTCCTCGGGTCGACCTCGAGACGTGGTTCGACTGGTCGCTGACACCCACGCCCTCGTCTGGCATCTCAGCGCGCCCCGCAAACTGGGTGCGGCCGCTCGGCGGGCGTTCGCGGCGGCCGACGAGGGGCGGTGGCTGTGCTGCGTCCCGGCGATCGCGCTCGTCGAGATCGCGCTGCTGGAGGAGCGAGACCGGCTCGCGATCGGTGTCGACGATGTGCTGAGGGCGCTCGCCGGCCACCCAGGCTATGCGGTCCTGGCTCTCGACGCCGATCAGGCCGTCGAGTTCGCCGCCCTCGTCGGAGTGAAAGACCCGATGGATCGTCTCGTCCTCGCCGCCGCCCGCGCCACGGGATCCCGCCTCCTGAGCTCGGACGACGTGCTCGACGGCTTCGGTGTCGACCGCGTGTGGGACTGAATCAGGGAGCCGGCCTGGCCTCCGACTTCGGCGGGAGTCGCGTGGATCGCTTCGACCGGACGTGTCCTGCAACAGAGATTCGAGCGTTGAGTAGTGTCATGGTCGCGCGCCGCGGGCTGGCGAAGCGGGGCGATGCTGGCGAGGACCTCATCCGCCGTTCTGACCCACCGGAACGGCTTGGGGTTGCGGTTGTGGTGGTGGATGAAGTCCCTGATCGCCCGTTCCAATTCGCGCACGCTGCGATGCGTGCCGCGCTTGATCTGGTGCTGAGTCAGAAGGGCGAACCAACGTTCGACCTGATTCAACCAGGACCCGTATGTGGGCGTGAAGTGCACCGTAGCGACGAGCATAGTAGCCGACGTCGCCGATACCCCCGACAGGGGTGGCGACCCTCCCTTGGCGGATGACAGTAGGTACCTTGCTGCCCATTCCTAACCAGGAGAAGCCACGCGGGCCATCCCACGATCGTGGGAGGGCGAGAGAGGTGGGTTGATCCGCCCCTACGCTGATGCTGCCGCACATCCGGGGGCGGCCGGTCACGATGGAGCGGTGCCCGTCCGGCATCGGCCGCGACGGCTCTGGGCAGCCCGGCCTCAGCGAGACGCCGGCTCGGCCCAGCCCGGCAGCGAGACGTGGGCGCGGTAGTTCGAGTCGTTGTAGTGCGGGTTGCGCACGGGCGCGTAGACCCTGCCGGACGGGGGTGGGCCGTCCTGGGTGTAGATCCAGACCTGTTCGGTGTCCCACAGGACGATCTCGTCCCGCGGGTCGCCGGTCAGGTCCAGCACCGCGGCGGTGAGGTCCGGGTGGCCGTCGTCGGGGAACGTGACCACTCGCCGGAAGTGCCCGTCCACCATGCCCCCTTCACGCACGTTCCCCGAGAGCAGCAGCAGCTCCTGGCCGTCGCCCTTCCAGTTGACGGGCAGGGTGACGCTGCCCGTGTGGATGGGCTCGGCCTGGGCGAGCAGGTTCCCGTCGGCGTCGAACAGGCTCACGATCCCGGGATTCCTCCAGAAGTTCGTGGTCATGTACTGCAGGCCGGGGACGTCGGTCCGGAACTTGCCCACCGCCGCGGTCTGGGTGTGTCCGACCCGGTGCTGCTTGAGGATGTTCCCGTCCAGGTCCAGCATGACGAACGCCTCGTCGCTGGACGACCAGTACACGCGCGGGGGCGCCTTCGGATCGGCGGAGAAGTTGCCCACCGCCACGGCGTCCACGTGGTCGCCCAGCTTGCCATCGTGCGTCCAGAGCCGCTTGCCCGTGTGGTCCCAGCGGGAGTGGCCGATGAACAATTCGTCGCGCCCGTCGCCGTCCGCGTCGAACGGGTAGGGATAGTGGCCGGTGTCGTCGGCGCCCTGCCACAGCAGCTTCAGGTCGCGGGAGAACGCCCAGAAGTTCCGGTAGCGGTCCTTCAGCACCAGGTCCCGGCGCTCCGGGCCGGTGAAGGCGAAGAAGGCGATGGAGTCGCCGCTGTAGAGGTCGTACGGCTTCACCCGCGCGTCGTCCGGGATGGGCGGCATCCAGACCCACTTCTTGACGGTCCCGGTGCGGCCGTCCAGGACCTGGAGCTTGAAGTCCCGCACCAGGACGACCTCTTCGCGGCCGTCCCCGTCGATGTCGTGGATCTGGAACGGCGTGTCGTTCGTCAGCAGCCCGTTGCGAGGGTCGGGACGGCCGGACTGCCAGAGGACCCTGCCGTCCAGCGTCACGGCGGTGAGCGCGCTGATGTGGTCGAAGGCATCCCCCTGGACGCGCGGGATGTTCTGGGCGATGAGCATGTCGAGCATGCCGTCGCCGTCCAGGTCCCCGAACCGGACGTTGCGCCCGGCACCGAACTTCGGCGTCGCGAACGTCTTCCAGAGCTTCGGCCGGGGCTGGTCGGCCCGCAGCCGCTGCAGCTCCGCCTCCCGCCCGGCGATGCGCTTCTCGGTCGCGGCTCGCCCGCCCGGGCACTGGCTGACCCTGAAGGCCTGGTACCGCGCGGGGACGTTGGCCACCAGTCCTGCCTTCCCGGTGAGGATCTCGCCGTCCGAGGCTTCGAGGAGGAGCTTGCCGTCCACGTAGGCACGGATGCCCGGTCCGTCGTTCTCGACCCTGAGGTGGTAGTAGCGCCGGGTGTCGTAGGCGAACGGGACCTTCCCCAGCTCCCGCCAGTCGGCGACCCGGAACGTCTTCTCCAGTGGCTGGTGTACGGCCAGGCGGGCCTCGGTGCCGCCGGTGAGGGCGAAGAGGTAGTAGTGCCGGTTGGTCTCGTAACGGAAGGCGAGGCCCACGAAGTCGTCGAGGGCCAGCGGTCGGACCGTCGCCTCCACCGTGTAGTCGCCCCACGCGGGATCGCCGGCCACGAGCAACGGGCTGTAGAGGCGGGCGTATCTCGGGACGCTGTGGATCAGGTGCTGCTCGAGGTACGGGACCCCATCCTCGTCGCCCGCCACCCAGGCATCCAGGTGGCAGATGGCGTTCTCCCACCGGCCCAGGAGGACACCGCGGTGGGAAAGGTAGTGGTACTCCTGGATGGCCCCGTTGAGCGCGGGCTGGCCCACGGGGTGCGAGAGCCATCCCGGCGCGAAGCCGGAGAAGTCGTCCTCGAACAGCGTGGCCGGAGCACACGCTTCCGTCTCGGCGGCAACGGCCGATCGGATCGAGAGGAGCAGCATCACGGCGGCAGCGCCGGCGAGGCGGCGAGGAAGCATCGGTGTCCCTCCGTTGTGCGGCCGAGCCTATCCGTGCGCCGCGAGCGGCGTCAAGACGGCGGCAACGGGATCACCCGGCCGCTCTCCGGGCCCCCGCTATACTCGACCATGCTCCTCGGCGCTCACGTCCCCACCAGGGGCGGGCTGTCGAACGCCCCCGCCAACGGCCGTGCCATCGGAGCCGAGGCGATCCAGGTCTTCACCCGCAACCAGGTCCAGTGGAACGCCCGGCCGCTGGCGGACGCGGAGGTGAAGGGCTTCCGGTCCGCGCTGGCCGGAAGCGGAATCCGCAAGGTCATCGCCCACGGATCGTACCTGGTCAACCTCGCCAGCACGGTACCGGAGTTCCTCGACAAGAGCCGCGACACCGTGGCCGCGGAGGTCGAGCGCTGCCACGCCCTCGGGATCCCGGCGGTCGTCTACCATCCGGGGGCCCACATGGGAGCCGGAGAACCGGCCGGGCTCGCGGCGGTGGCCCGCAGCCTCGACGAAGTCGCCGCGCGGACCCGGGGACGGCGCGTGACGCTGCTCCTCGAGGTGACGGCGGGGCAGGGCTCGTGCCTCGGCCATCGGTTCGAGCACCTGGCCGAGATCCTGGCGCGGGTGCGCCGGCCGTCGAGGCTCGGCGTCTGCCTCGACACCTGCCACCTGCTCGCCGCCGGCTACGACCTCACGACTCCACGCGGGTACGAGCGGACCCTCGACGAGTTCGTCCGGGTGATCGGGCTCGAACGCCTCGGCGCCGTCCACCTGAACGACTCGAAGACGGGGCTGGGCAGCCGCTGCGACCGCCACGAGCGGATCGGGAAGGGGGCGCTGGGCCTGGCCGCATTCCGGCGGCTGGTGAGGGACCCGCGCCTCCGCGCCGTCCCCATGGTCCTGGAGACGCCGGCCGGCATGGACGGCTGGAAGGCCGAGCTGGAGCTGCTCCGCGGGCTGGCCGGCCGACGCCGCCGGCGGCTGATCCCGTGAGGCAGAGCGGAGCTGCCGGGTCGGACGCCGTCTCCGGCCCGCCGCGGCGCGATCCCGCCGCCGTGGCCGAGCGCGCGCGCGCCCTGGCCCTGGAGATCGGGTTCGACCTGGCCGGCGTCGCCGACGCCGCCGCGCCGCGGGAGCTCGCCTGGTTCGCTGAATGGGTCGCCCGGGGGTACGCGGGCGAGATGGCCTACCTCACGACGCAAGCGGACCGGCGGAGCGACCTGAGGCGCGCGTTCCCGTGGGCCCGCTCGGTCGTGTGCGTCGCCCTGCAGTACGACACTCCCCATCCGTACTCGGTGGACGCCCCGTCCGACCGCGGGTGGGTGTCCCGCTATGCCTGGGGGGACGACTACCACGACGTCCTGAAGGCCCTGCTCGAGCGCCTGTCGACGCGCCTCCAGGAGGAGCTGGGGCCGTTCCAGGCGCGCACGTACGCGGACACGGGCCCGATCGTGGAGCGCGCCTACGCCGCCGCCGCCGGACTCGGAGCCTGGGGGAAGAACACCTGCCTCCTCCACCCCGACCATGGGTCGTGGTTCTTCCTCGGCGAGGTGGTGACCGACCTCGACATCACCGCCGACGCGCCGCGGCCCGACATGTGCGGGACGTGCACGGCATGCCTGGACGCCTGCCCCACAGGCGCGCTGCCCGCGCCGTACGTCCTCGACGCCACCCGCTGCATCAGCTACCTGACGATCGAGGTGAAAGGAGCGATCCCGGAGGAGCGGCGGGAGGGCGTCGGGCGCCACGTGTTCGGGTGCGACATCTGCCAGGACGTCTGCCCCTGGAACCAACGCCGGCGGCGCGGCGGCCGACTCCCGGAGTCGGCCCGCAGCCCCTTCGAGCCGCGGCCTGGAGCCGTCGCCCCCGACCTCGACGACCTGGCGGGTCTGGACGAGCGCGCCTGGCGCGAGCGGTTCCGGCGGAGCCCGGTGAAGCGGGCGAAGCGGCGCGGCCTGCTCCGGAACGTCGCCGTCGCCCTCGGCAACTCCGGCGACCGGCGCCACGTACCCGGCCTGGAGCGGCTCGCCCAGGATGAGGATCCGCTCGTCCGCGAGCACGCCGCCTGGGCGCTCGAGCGGCTCCGGGCGCGGTAGCTCCGAGACGAAGAAGCACACGAGCCTGTCTTCGACTGCTACCAGCACCGGTGGCCGCCTGCTTCTAGCAATGTGGCGTCCGGCTGCGCGCACGGCGGAGGTGGGCTCGATGGGCCGGGCGAGACGGCCAGGCAGGCACTTCGCCACCTGCTACATCACTTGCGCGGCCACGTGTTTCTCATCTGGGACGGTGGACGAGCCCACGGCGGACGGCTCGTCAACGAACTCGTCGCCCGCGTCCCCCGCCTACACCTCCTGCGTTTCCCCGGTTACGCTCCCGAGCTGAATCCCGACGAAGGCGTCTGGAAGCTTGCCAAGGGCATGCTCGCCAATGGCTGTCCCAAGGGGACCGCTCCGAACTGGGTGCCTCGATCACCGAGGCCCTCGACTCGATCCGCAAGAACCGCAACAACCTTCGGGCCTGCATCGATCACTCGGGCTTGCCCCATTTTTTTCCTTGACCGTTGCATTACTTATGCACATCATCGGCTACGAGCACACTTTCACCCAAACCGTCCACGAATTCCTGAACGCGGTCGCCACCGGCTAGCGCGTGCGGCCGGACTTCGAGGACGGCGTGCGCAACCAGCTCGTGCTCGAGGCGATCGAGAAGGCGGCCCGCACGAAGCGCTGGGTGAGCGTCGGCTCGCCCTGATCCAGCTCCCTGAACGCGGTCGTTTTCGGAATGGCCGCGTGCCACTTTCGGACAGCCGGCCCGCGCCCCAGGCTCCATAGGTAGCTGAAAGCCGGTCGCGTCGGCTGCCGGCGCGCTGGCGTCAACCTTGCAAAAAGGGCGGGGCGGGAGAGCTCGATGATTCAAGAGGTCCGTCACGCGCTGCGTCAGCTGGTCCGGCAGTGGCGCCTGTCGCTCGGAGCGGCCCTTTCGCTCGCGCTCGGGATCGGCGGGGCCGCCGTGGTCTTCTCGCTGGTCCGGCTGGTTCTGCTGGATCCGATCCCCGTCGCCGACACGCGCGACGTCTACTTCGTCCACCGCACCTTCGCCCAGGCCGGCACCACCGCCGGGGGCCTGCTCGGCGCCGGCCTGCTGCCCTGCTCGTACCCCGACTACGAGGACTTCCGCGACCGCTCCCGGAGCTTCGCCAGCCTCGTCGCCGAGACCTTCGGCAGCTTCAACCTCGCAGGGGGCGGCAAGCCGGAGCTGGTGTTCGGCTCCCTGGTGAGCGCGAGCTACTTCGAGACGCTGCGGCTGCGGCCCCACGCCGGCCGCTTCTTCCTGGCCGAGGAGGACGAAACGCGCGGCTCGCATCCGGTGGTCGTGCTGAGCCACGGGCTGTGGGCCCGGCGCTTCGGGTCCGACCTCTCGCTCGTGGGCCGCGACCTCGCCCTCAGCGGACGCCGCTTCACGATCGTCGGCGTGGCGCCTGCGGGCTTCCGGGGCGTCTCGCCGCTGGCCGCGCCGCAGCTCTACGTGCCCGCCGCCATGGCCGCGGCGCTCGCGAACGATCCCGGCATCTTCGGCCAGCTGCTCGCCCACCGCGGCGTGCGCGCCTTCAGCGTCTTCGGCCGCCTGCGTGAGGGGGTGAGCCCCGTCGCCGCCGGCGACGAGCTGCGCACGATCGCCGCGCGGCTGGCCGAGGAGCACCCGCAGTGGAACCGCAATCGCAGCATCCACCTCGAGAACCTGGCGCAGGCGGCGATCAACCCGGCGCTGCGTGGATCCACGAACGCCGCGAGCCTGCTGCTGACGGGTGCGGTCGGGCTGATCCTGCTGATCGCCTGCGCCAACGTGGCCAACCTGCTGCTGGCGCGCGGTGTCGCGCGCGAGAGCGAGATGGCCACCCGCCTCGCGCTCGGCGCGCCGGCCCGGCGCATCGTGCGCCAGCTGCTGGTCGAGACGCTCGTGCTGTGGTCGCTCGGCGGCGCGCTTGGCCTGCTCGTCGGCGCCTGGGGCCTGAAGGTCGCCACCCGCCTGCTGCCGCCGTTCCTGCCGCCGGGCGCGATCGAGCCGACGCTCGACGCGAGCGTGGTGGCCTTCGCGGTGGGACTGACGCTCGTGACCGGCCTCGGCTTCGGCCTGGCCCCCGCGCTGCGCGCCGGGCGCACCGACCTGATGACGGTGCTGCGAACCCGCTCGGACTCGGCGACCCGAAGCATCGGCCTGCGCCGGGTGCTGGTCGGGGCCCAGGTCGCGCTCGCCGCCGTCGCGCTCGTCGCCGCGGGGGCGTTCGTGGCCAGCCTGAAGAACGCCCGCGGCATCGAGCTCGGCTTCGAGCCGCGCGGCCTTTCGCTCGTGTCGCTGGACCTGGCGGCGCGCGGCTGGGACGTCGTGCGCGCGCGCGTGTTCCACCGCGCGCTCGTCGAGCGGCTCTCCGCGCTGGCCGGGGTCGAGGATGTGGCGCTCGCCTCGAACGCCCCGCTCTCCTTCGCCGGCAGCCGCCGCTTCTTCGTGCCGGGTGCGGAGAGCCTGACGGGCCCCGACGGGATCTACATCACGACCAACTCCGTCTCGCCGCGCTACTTCACGGCGATGGGGCTGGCGCCGAGCGAAGGGCGCGTCTTCGACGAGGGCGACGACGAGAACGGCCGGCCAGTGGCCGTGGTGAACGAGACGATGGCCCGGCGCTACTGGCCCGGCCAGCCGGCCGTGGGCCGGGAGCTGCGCACGCCGGACCGGCAGGAGCCGATCGAGGTCGTCGGCGTCGTGCCCGACCTCAAGTACGCGACGGTGGGAGAGGCCCCGGCGCCCTACGTCTACTTCCCGCTCGCGCGGGAGTACGCGCCGGCGGTAACGGTCCACGTGCGCGGGGCACAAGGCCCCCCCTCACCGGCGGCCCTCGTAGCCGCGATCGGGCGGCTGGACCCGGAGCTGGCCGTGATCAACCCGCGCTCCATGCAGCAGAGCCTGGACGAGGCGCTGTGGGGCGCCCGGACGGCGGCGCAGCTCACGAGCGGCTTCGGCCTGCTGGCGCTGCTGCTGGCCTCGACCGGCGTCTACGCCGTGCTGAGCCAGCTGGTCGCGGAGCGGCGGCACGAGATCGGCCTGCGCGTCGCGCTCGGGGCGACGCCCGGACAGATCGTGGGCTTCGCGCTGCGCCACGGCGGCCGCCTGGTCGCCGCCGGGCTCGGCCTCGGGCTGCTGCTCGCGATCCTGACGACGCGGCTCTTCACCGGCCTGCTGTACGGCGTCGTCACCGCGAACCCCGCGATCTACCTCGCGGGGCCGGCGCTGCTAACCCTGGTCGCGCTCCTCGCCTGCCTGCTCCCGGCCCGCGCCGCCGCGCACGTCGATCCGCTCGCGACCCTGCGCGAGTAGCGGGACGCCGGCGGTCCCGCGAGCCCGCCCCGGTGGCGGCTAGTCGTGGCGCAGGGCCCGGACCGGGTCGGTGCTGCTGTGCCGGCTGGGCACCAGCGTGCCCCCACCGCGGTTCCACACCGTGAAGGACGCAGGCGTGCTGGCCCCGGCGAGCCCGTGGAGGTCGCGTCTCGTACCGCAGCCCCCCCAAGCCGCCGCCGCGAGCGCCGAGCCAGGTAGGCCGGATCACGCGTGGGGCTACCGCCCCTGGGCGGAGCTTCTGGCGCGCACCTTTCGCGGTGGACGTCCTCGCCTGTCCCAGGTGCCAGGGGCGCATGAAGCTGCTCGCGATGGTCACCGACCCCGCGAGCATCGCCCCTACCTGGCGGCGGTGGGCGAGGCGACCGAAGTGCCGCGCCGCTCGCCGAGCCGCGGCCCGCCGTACATGGAAGAGCCGCGTCCTTCACAAGCCGGCGCCCGGAGCAGTGACGTGCCGGGCCGCGATCGGGTTGACGAAACGCCGGGTAGGCGCGATCGCGAGCGTCCCCGCAGCCGGGTCTTGACGGGCCAACCGGGCTTGTTTGACCTACGCCCCGGGCCTGTTCTCCCTGCCCCGCGTGCAGGACCCCGCCCCCACGAGCCCGGGCGCCCTCGCCGGCGGCCGGCCAGGCCGGCCCGAGCTGCGGGAGCGGCGCACCAGCGAGCTCGGGCGCGCCGACTACGTGCTCCCGTCGCGCGTCTCCGCGTGACCGCTTCCGGCGTGTTCTGGCCCGCGCCGGGCGATCCGTTGCGCGCCCTCGTGGACGAGCCGCACCCCGCCAGCGACCACCGGCTCGTGTGGGTCGAGGTCGGGATAGGGCCGCTTCGAGTATCCGTGAAAGCCGTTGGCGAAGTGCAGGGTGAGGCCGGAGAAGGGCAGCTCGATGTTCCCGCCTTCCGACCAGTAGTCGAGGTGGTCGCCCACCGGCTCGCCCACCACGATCGCGCGCGTGTTCTGGACCATCCACGCGGCGGCGTAGAGGCCCGCCGAGAGAGTGGCCCGGCCGACGATCACGAACAGCCGTCCCGGGGTGTTGAACCGCGAGGAAGCGACCCATTCCAGGAACGGCTTGGCCACCGTGTTGTCCCCCCGTGTTCCAGCGGGGGTCGACCACGAGCGCCTCGACTCTCGCCGGGTCCGCGGCCGTCTCCCGCACGAGGGGAAGGAGCTCGACCGCCGGCGAGCGCTGGGTCCGACTGAAGCTCACGTAGAGGAGGGGAGAGCCGCCGAGGGGCGCGACCCAGTACGGCTCGTGGGGACGACGCAGGGTCAGGGGCACGCCCTTCATGGGCGGGGGGAGCCAACCGGGCTCTTCGTGCTCGGCGGAGAGGTCCCACCAGGCCTCTCGCGGGGAGTCGCGCGACTCGATCGGCAGGGGGCGGAGCGTGAGCGTGCGGCGCCGGCCGCCGGCGGCTTCCCAGACCAGGGGGACGCGGTCGGGATCCGCGGCGAGACCGAGCCCGTGGAGGGCGGCGGGGCTCGTGAGGAGGTACGTGCTCTTGTAGGCGATCCAGGGCTCGTTTCCCGCGAACAGCGTGGCCACCGCCGACCGCAGGCTCCCGGGGTCGTGCCCCGGCGAGCGACACCACCGGGCGCCGAGGGCCTCCGCGGTGTCCGGGGTGACGCGCACGATCCGGAGCTGGTCGCCGAGCCACCACACCCGGATCGGCCAGCGCCGGAGCACCGACCGGTTGCGGAGGAGGTACAGGCGCGTGTGGGCGTTGCCGACGAGGGCCACCGCCTGGGCGAGGGCCGCCGTGATCGCGGAGTCGCCGCGCTCGCCGGCCTCCGCCCGCAGCGCGATCAGGCGCCGCCGATAGGCCTCGCGGGCCTCGGGAGCGAAGCTCCGGTCGTAGGCCAGGAGCTTGCGGAGGGCGACGTCCGTCGCGGTGCCACCCCTCGACCCGGTTCGCGGGGGGACCCGGCTCGGGCTCCGCTTCGAAGCGGACCCGCGCCGCCCGGTCTCCCATGCGCGCCTCGCCCCCCAGGATTCCCCCCTCGAGGCGCCCCTCGAACTGGATGGCGGGCTCGCCCAGCGGGAAGCTGAAGCGCACGTCGGGGAGCTCGACGCGAAGGTCGGTCAGGGACACCGTCCCCGCTCCCGGCACCTCGGCCGTGCCGTCCCAGACGCGGTCGCGGAGACGGAAGGTCAGTCGCAGGATGACGGGTCGTCGGGGCGCCTCCACGAAGCCTTCCCACCGGCCGGACAGCTCCGTCGCGGCCGGGGCCGCTCCGACGGCAGCGCCCGGGCCGAGGGCCGAAGAGAGCACGATGACGGCGAGCGGGCGCATGGATCCCCCCCCCCGTGGCTTTGACGCCTCGGACGGGCCGGGGGTTTGAACACACCCGCGTATCGGGACGTGGGTGTCGTCGGGTCCGTCTCGTTCGACTCGCTCCGCCTCGGCTCAGTCCAGCCGCTTCACCCGCAGACTCCGCCAGGCCATGGTCTTCCCCACCAGGGCCTCGTTCCGGTTGCTGTGCACCTGGAGGGCGATGAAGCCGGCCGGCCGCGGCTGGTCGTCGGTGTAGTCCACCACCAGCTCCCCGTTGAGCCACGTGCGCACCCGGGGGCCGCGGCACTCGACCCGCATCTCGTTCCACTCGCCGGCCTTCAGCCGGCCGCCCTTGGCCTTGAACGCTTCGCGCTCGCCCGGGTCGTCCTTCGGGA
>Ga0268386_10001641_pt1 | contig 15423 bp, 14 predicted proteins | sample RVTome_15_FD_200260 | JGI IMG/M metagenome (GOLD analysis project Ga0268386, IMG submission 200260) | Soil microbial communities from uranium-contaminated site in the Upper Colorado River Basin, Wyoming, United States - RVT150D86... ...
AGCCTGAATTGGTGGGCCGATTGTCTCATGAGTCCGGTTATCATTGGCCACCTCTGACGTGACCGCGAGCCCCTGGATTCAGGTCTACGATCCGCTCGGCAGCGCCTGGCTCAGCACGATCGCAGCCGCGCTGCCGATCGTGCTGCTGCTCTTTGCGCTCGCGATTCTCCAATGGCGCGCGCACCGTGCGGCGCTGGCAGGGCTCCTTGCGGCGATCGTGGTGTCGGCGGGCGTCTACGGGATGCCGCTGGCGACGGTCGGCGCGACGGCCGTCTATGGCGCCGCGTACGGCTTCCTGCCGATTGGCTGGATCGTCCTCAACGCCGTGTTCCTCTACAACCTGACCGTCGCAACCGGACAGTTCGACGTCGTCAAGGCGTCGGTCGGACGCGTGTCGCCGGACCCGCGGATCCAGGCGCTGCTGGTTGCGTTCTCGTTCGGCGCGTTCATCGAGGGCGCGGCAGGATTCGGTACGCCCGTCGCGATCTGCGCGGCGCTCTTGATCGGGCTGGGGTTCACGCCCCTGTATGCAGCCGGACTCTCCCTGATCGCGAACACGGCGCCGGTCGCGTTCGGCGCCATCGGCACCCCCATCCTGACGCTCGGCGCGGTCACGGAAATGTCGCCGCAAACACTGGGCGCGATGGCGGGGCGTCAGCTGCCGTTCATCTCGCTGATCGTCCCGGCCTGGCTCGTCCTGACGATGAGCGGTGTGCGCGGGCTGAAAGGCGTCTGGCCGGCCGTGCTCGTCTGCGGCGGCTCTTTCGCGATCGTGCAGTTCCTCTGGAGCAACTTCGTCGGACCCGAGCTGGTGGACATCATCGGCGGGCTCGTCTCCATTGGAGCCCTCGCCATGTTTCTGCGGGCGTGGCGTCCGGCCGAGGATCCGGCGGTGTCGCGCGCCGCGCACGTGAGCGCGCCGGCGCCCGAGACCCGCGTGGCCGCCGCGGGCCCCGCAGTCGTGCGCGCCTGGATGCCGTGGATCTTCCTGAGCGTGGCTGTCATTCTCTGGGGCCTGACCCCGGTGAAAGCGCTGCTGAACGGCGGCCCCGCCGGCTTCGCGGCGCACAGCCGCGGGGAGCGCGTGCCGGCATCGGCGGTTCTGGCCCCCGCCTGGGATGTGCCTCTTCTGCATCGCCTGGTGTTCCGCGATCATCCGGTCGTTCCGGCGGCCGTCGATCCCCAGCGCATCGGCGATCCCACGTATCGTGCGATCCACGGCGAGGCGGCGCGCTTCACGTTCAACTGGCTCTCGGCGACGGGGACGGGCATCCTTCTAGCCTCGCTGGCGACCGCCCTGTATCTCCGCATCCCGGTCGGAGTGTTCGCGAGCGTCGCCGCGTCGACTTTCCGCCGGATGCGTCCCTCGCTCGCGACTATCATGCTGATGCTGGCGCTCGGCTTCGTGACTCGCTACGGCGGAACGGACGCCACCCTCGGCCTGGCCTTTACGAAAACAGGCTGGCTGTATCCTTTCTTTGCGACGATGCTCGGCTGGCTGGGTGTCGCGCTCACCGGCTCCGACACCAGCTCGAACGTACTCTTCGGCAGCCTTCAGAAGATCACGGCCGAGCAACTGGGGTTCAATCCAGTCCTGATCGTGACCGCCAACAGCACCGGCGGCGTGATGGGGAAGATGATCGACGCCCAGAGCATTGTCGTCTCGACCGCGGCCACGGGGCAGGTCGGACAGGAGGGGCGCATCCTGCGGTTCGTGTTCTGGCACAGCGTCGCGCTCGTGGCGATCATGGGCGCGATCGTGATGCTGCAGGCGTACGTGTTCCCCTGGATGATACCGTCATAAGAAAGTTTGAAGTCTGAAGTTTGAAGTTCGAAAAGCTGAGCCGACAGGGAAGTGGCCTACACGCCCCCCACGCCGGACACCAGATCCTGAATGAACGACAGCGCGCCGGGAAAGCGGATGTTCACGTAGAAGTTGGTTCCCTCATTGCACGTGAACACGGAGGCGGCCGACGAGACGCCGGCAATCGCCCACCGCGACGCCTGCGACACGAGGATCGGGCCGCCCGAATCGCCAAGGCAGATCGAGCTGACCGTCGTGCTGAACACGGTCTCCAGGGTCGCGGGGCCGACAGCCGTGAAGACCGTCGTGCCCGCGCGCAGCGTGGCGCCGATGCTCGCCTGATCGCGGCCCCATCCCGCGATGACAGCCGTTTCGCCGACGGCCACCTCGCGGCTGGTGAGCAACGGCACCGGCATGCGCGGCAGATCCTCCGCCATGAACACGACTCCCACGTCGATCGCGGTCGCGCTGTTGGGCCGGTACGACGGGTGATACGCAAACGACTCCGCCACGATCTCGCTGCCGCTTCCGAGCCACACGCGGACGACTTCGACGTTTTCGTCCAGGCAGTGCGCCGCGGTCAGAATCGCCCGCGGCGTGATGATCGTCCCCGTGCAGGCGCCGAGCGGAATTCCGTCAGCCAGCCGCATGTTCAGCAGGACGACGGAGGACGAATCAGCAGAACATGCGGCGCCGTTGACGATGGAGAGCGACGGCGAGGCCGTTGCGCCAAGCGCCCCACAGGCGTCCCCGAGCGGGATGTTGGGTGTCGGGGATGGCGACGAGGGCGTGGAGGGTCCATTGCCTCCGCCGCCGCAGGCCAGACACCAGACGGCCGTCGCGCTCAGAAGCAAGATGCCCCGCATAGGCTGATTCTACTCTTCTCCGTCCCGGCCGGAGCCTTCCCGGACGTGCGGCAGCGCCGTCCCGCTCAAGGGCGCCAGGACCCCTGCCTTCACATAGGTGAACAGCTTCTCCCGTGTATCCACGATGTCGAGGTTGCGCAGGGTCAGCTGGCCGATCCGATCCCGCGGGGTGAAGGCGCTTTCCCCTTTCTCCATGGTGAGCCGCTCCGGCTTGTAGGTCAGATTCGGAGAGGCGGTGTCGAGAATCGAGTAGTCGTTTCCGCGCCGCAGCTCCAGCGTCACGTCGCCGGTCACCGCGCGCGCCACCCATCGCTGCGCGGTCTCCCGCAGCATCATGGCCTGCGGATCGAACCAGCGCCCCTGGTAAAGCAGGCGGCCGAGCCGCCGGCCGTTCTCACGATACTGCTCGATCGTGTCCTCGTTGTGGATGCCGGTGACGAGCCGTTCGTACCCGATGAAGAGCAGCGCCAGGCCCGGCGCCTCGTAGATGCCGCGGCTTTTTGCTTCGATGATCCGGTTCTCGATCTGATCGCTCATGCCGAGGCCGTGCCGACCGCCGATGCGGTTCGCCTCCAGCATCAGCTGCACCCGGTCGCTGAATTCCATGCCGTTCAGCGCTGCCGGCTGGCCCTCGTCGAACCGGATCGTGACTTCTTCCCGCGCGATCGGCACGTCCTCGCGCCAGAACGCCGCGCCCATGATGGGCTCGACGATGCGGATGCCGGTGTCCAGCCGCTCGAGGTCCTTGGCTTCGTGCGTGGCCCCGAGGATGTTCGAGTCGGTCGAGTAGGCCTTCTCCGCGCTCATGCGGTACGCGAAACCGGCGCGCTCCATGTACTCCGACATCTCCCGGCGTCCGCCGAGTTCCTCGATGAACCTCCGATCCAGCCACGGTTTGTAGATCTTCAGGTGGGGGTTGGCCAGCAGCCCGTAGCGGTAGAAGCGCTCGATGTCGTTCCCCTTGTACGTGCTCCCATCCCCCCAGATGTGCACGTCGTCTTCCTTCATGGCGCCGACGAGCATCGTGCCGGTAACGGCGCGCCCAATCGGCGTCGTGTTGAAGTAGGGCAGGCCGGCCGTGGAGATGTGGAAGGCGCCGCACTGGAGCACCGCGATGCCCTCCGAGACGAGCGGCGCCCGGCAGTCCACGAGCCGCGCCGTCGCCGCCCCATACTGCAGCGCGCGGCGCGGGATGTCGTCGTAGTCGGGCTCGTCCGGCTGTCCGAGGTTCGCCGTGTACGCGTAGGGGATGGCCCCCTTCGCGCGCATCCAGTGGAGCGCCGCGCTCGTGTCCAGCCCGCCGGAGAACGCAATGCCCACCCGTTCGCCGGCGGGAAGGCTTTCGAGGATAGTGGCCATGCGCCTTACATCATAGGCGACCGCTCATCCGCACACCGCACGCGCCGCGACGCGGCGGACGATGCCGGCGACGGTTTCGGGGGTTTCAACCGCCAGCTTGGCACGCGCGAGCCGCAGGCGAGGCACGTAGTCGGTGCCCGCGATCCAGAACGCCAGGTCCACCGAGGTCTCGGACACGCCGGTAATACGAGCCCGATCGCACATGAACGTGTGCGAACAGGCTGTGATCGAGAGCCCGTTGGTCAGGGGGACGAGTTCTTCGATGCTCATGATATTTCCTCCGTGGCATTCGTGCCGTGCACGACGAGCTTACTCCGTTTGATACCATCGGGAAGAGTTTGCATGACTCTCCCCGGCACCGCGTCCGCCGCCGTCGCCGGCTCTCCAAAGCCGCCGGTGTTCGTCGCCCGCGAGATCACCAAGGTGTATCACATGGGTGAAGTCGACGTGCATGCGCTGCGCGGCGTGAGTCTGGAGCTGTACGAATCGGAGTTCCTGGTGCTGCTCGGGCCGTCCGGCAGCGGCAAATCGACGCTGCTCAACATCCTCGGCGGGCTCGACGTGCCGAGCTCCGGGTCGGTCACCTACCGGGGCCAGAATCTCACCACCGCGGCCGAGCGCGACCTGACGATGTATCGGCGGCGGCACGTCGGATTCGTATTCCAGTTCTACAACCTCATCCCGAGCCTTACCGCCCGAGAAAACGTGGCGCTCGTCACCGACATCGTGGAACGGCCGATGCCGCCGGAAGAAGCGCTGGCGCTCGTCAACCTCACCGAGCGGATGGACCACTTTCCGTCCCAACTGTCCGGCGGCGAACAGCAGCGCGTGGCCATCGCGCGCGCCGTGGCCAAGCGCCCTGACGTGCTGCTCTGCGACGAGCCGACCGGCGCGCTGGACATCGCGACCGGCATCCTCGTGCTCGAGGCCATCGACCAGGTCAACCGCGAGCTGGGCACGACCACGGCCGTCATCACCCACAACGCCGCGGTCGCCGCCATGGCCGATCGGGTGGTGGCCCTGTCGGATGGCCGCATCGCCAGCGAGCGCCGGAACGCCCGCAAGGTGAGGGCGTCGGAGCTCCAGTGGTGATCCCTTTCGAACTGCAGACTTCAGACTTCAGACTTCACACTTCAGACTTCACACTTCGCCATGCGCCCGCTGGATCGCAAACTTCTCCGTGATCTGTGGAGCCTGAAGGGGCAGGCGATTGCGATCAGCCTGGTCATCGCCGCAGGCGTGGCGATGTTCGTCATGTACCTGAGCACGTTCAGCTCACTGCGCCTGACGCAGCGCACGTATTACGAGCGGTACCGCTTCGCGAACGTGTTCGCCAGCCTGACCCGGGCCCCCCTGCACCTGCGGGATCGGGCGGCGGACCTTCCGGGTGTCGCGCGAGCGGACGCGCGCGTGGTCGTCGACGTCACGCTCGACGTCGCCAATCTATCGGAGCCGGCGAGCGGCCGGCTGATCGGCATTCCGATTCCACGCGAGCCGATGCTGAACGACGTGTTCCTGCGCCGCGGCCGGTTCCCGTCGCTCGGGCGTCCGGACGAAGTGCTCGTCAGCGAGGCGTTTGCGCTCGCGCGCGGCCTGGATCCCGGAGATGCGATTGGGGCGATCATCAATGGGCGCCGCCGGGAGCTCGCGATCGTCGGCGTGGCGCTCTCACCCGAGTACGTCTACAGCATCCGCCCGGGAGAACTGATTCCCGACGACTCCCGCTTCGGCGTCTTCTGGATGCACGGCCGCGGTCTGGCCGCCGCCTTCGACATGGAAGGGGGCTTCAACAACCTGACCCTCACGCTGCTGCCGGGCGCGGGGGAAGCCGAGGCGATTGCGGCCGTCGACCGGCTGCTGGCGTCGTACGGCGGCCTGGGCGCCGTTCCACGCTCGCTCCAGACGTCCCACTGGTATCTCGACAACGAGTTGGCGCAGCTCCAGAGCGTCGGCCTGGTGCTGCCTATCATCTTTCTGGCGGTCGCGGCCTTCCTCCTCAACGTGGTGCTGACCCGCATCGTCTCGGTTCAGCGCGAGCAGATTGCGGCCCTGAAGGCGCTCGGCTACACCAATCGTGAGCTCGGATGGCACTACACGAAGCTGAGCCTGGTGATCGGCGCGGCGGGCGGCGCGCTCGGCGTGATCTTCGGCGCGTGGCTCGGCTCGGGCATGACGTCGATCTACAACGACTTTTTCCGCTTTCCGACGCTGCTGTACCACCTCCCGCCATCGGTGGCGAGCGCGGGCCTGCTCGTCAGCTTTGCCGCCGCCGCGTTCGGCGCGCTCAATGCCGTGCGGGGCGCCGTGTCGCTGCCGCCTGCCGAGGCCATGCGGCCCGAGCCACCTGCGCGCTACGGCCGCAGCTGGCTCGAACGGCCGGCGCTGCAGAAATGGATCTCACCGGCGGTCAGGATGATCGTGCGAAACGTCAGCCGGCATCCCGTGCGCACCGCCACATCGGTGATGGGCATCGCCGCATCGGTGTCGATGCTGATCCTGGGAACGTTCTTTCTCGATTCGATCGACGTGCTGATGGACGTGCAGTTCAACGTCATGCAGCGCCAGGACGTCACGGTGACGTTCGTGCTGCCCGCCTCCGGAGGAGCGCTCTACGAAATGTCCGACCTGCCGGGCGTGCTCTATGCAGAACCCTTCCGTGCGGTCCCTGCGCGCCTACGCGCGGCACAACGATCCCGGATCGTTTCGATCAACGGGTTGCGGTCCGCGCCGGAGCTGAACCGCGTCGTGGACGTCCACTCCGGCCCCGTTCGGCTGCCAGGCGACGGCCTGGTGCTCTCCCTGAAGCTTGCCGAGGTGCTCGGCGTGGGCGCCGGGGAGCTGGTGACCGTCGAAGTGCTCGACGGGCGGCGGCCCGTCAGGCTCGTGCGCGTAGTCGCCATCGTCGAGGAATACATGGGCACGTCGGCCTACATGCAAATCGACGCGCTGCGCCGCCTCATCCGCGAAGGGCACTCCCTCTCGGGCGTGTTCCTGAAGGTCGACGGGGCAGCGGTCGACCGGCTGTACGACCGGCTCAAGGCCACGCCGGCGGTGGCGGGGGTCGCGCTCAAGGGCACGGCCATCGAGAGCTTCGAAAAGACGCTGGCGGAAACCTTCTACGTGATGATCTTCTTCAACCTGCTGTTTTCGGGGGTGATCGCCGGCGGCGTCGTTTACAACGCCGCGCGCGTGTCGCTGTCGGAGAGGACCCGCGAGCTGGCCAGCCTCCGCGTGCTCGGGTTCACCCGCGGCGAGATCTCCTTCATCCTGCTCGGGGAGCTGGCGGCCGTGACGCTGCTCGCCATTCCCGTCGGGCTCCTGTTAGGCTACGTGTTCGCGGGCCTGCTGGTGGCCGCGTTCAATACCGAGCTCTATCGCTTTCCCCTGGTGATCACCGCCCGCACTTACGCGTACGGCGCGTCCGCCGTGCTGGTGGCCGCGACGCTGTCCGGTCTGGCGGTGCGGCGGCGGCTCGATCATCTGGATCTGGTGGCGGTGCTGAAAACCAGGGAATAGTCGGTAGTCGGTCGTCGGAAGTCGATAGTCGGAGTCGGAAGTCGATAGTCGATAGTCGAAGGCGATGGGCGGCAGCTGTTGAGAAAGCGTTTCGTCAGAGTCGGTGTGGTCGTCGTCGTTCTCGTTGCGGTTCTTGTCTGGGCGTTCCGGCCGGCGGCGGTGCCGGCGGATTTCGGGACGGTGCAGCGGGGCACGCTGCAGGTGACGGTCGAGGATGAGGGGCGGACGCGCGTGCGGGATCGGTATGTGGTGTCCGCACCGGTGCCCGGACGGATGCAGCGCATCGAGCTGGATCCGGGCGATCCCGTCACGGCGAGGAAAACGATTCTCGCCCGGTTCCAGCCGACGGATCCCACGCTGCTCGACGTGCGGACCCGCGCGGAGCTCGAGGCGCGGGTGCGCGCGGCGGAGTCGGCCGTGGGCGCCGCCCGGGCGGATCGCGAGCGAGTCGAGGCCGAGCTCAAATTCGCGCAATCCGACTTGAGCCGCATGCGGGAGCTCGCTGCCGTCGGCGCCATCGCCAAGCGGGAGCTCGAGGCCGCGGAGCAGCACGCCACGGCGCTTGCGCGCGCGGCGGAGTCCGCGCGCTTTGCGATCAGCACGGCCGAGCACCAGCTCGAGCTCGCACGGGCCAGCCTGACGCAGACGCGCGCCGGCAGCGCCGCCGCGATTCCCCTCTACTCGCCGATCGACGGCGTCGTCCTCCGCGTCCTCCAGGAGAGCGCCGTCGTCGTGGCCACCGGGCAGCCGCTGCTGGAAGTCGGCAACCTGAGGGACCTCGAGATTGTCGCGGATCTGCTCTCCACGGAAGCCGTGAGCGTGCAGCCCGGGCAGCCTGTGTCGGTCGAGCAGTGGGGAGGCGGCAGCCCCCTGAAAGGACGCGTCCGGCTGATCGAGCCTTCCGGCTTCACGAAAATCTCCGCGCTGGGAGTGGAGGAGCAGCGCGTAAACGTGGTGATCGATCTCGTCGAGCCCAGGCGCGTCTGGGAATCGCTGGGAGACGGATACCGGGTGGAAGTGCGCATCATCGTCTGGTCGAAGGACGATGTGCTGAAGGTGCCGACGAGCAGCCTGTTCCGTCAGGGCACCGACTGGGCCGTCTACAAGGTGATCGATGGCAGGGCGGCTGTCCAGCAGCTCGAGATCGGCCAGCGCAACGGCCTCGAAGCCGAAGTCCTCGAGGGGCTCGCCGAGGGCGAGCAGATCGTCGTGTATCCCGGCGACGCCATCCAGCACGGGGTGCGGCTCGTCAGTCGATCCGCCGGGTAGAGCCTCACCTCACCCATTTCCGCAAACCGTTCAGCTCTTCGCTCGAGCCGGAGCCGGGCTCGCGCCTTGCACACGTCCACCCGTTCTGATTAGAGCAAGCGGCGAGGAGCATACACATGGCGAGACACATAGAGTACGGCGAGTACGGCCAGCCGCGCGGTGCGCGGGCGCCTGCCGAGCAGCTGGCGACAGGCCTTGGATGGTTCAGCATCGGGCTCGGGCTTGCGGAGATGGCCGCTCCCGGGACAATGGCACGGCTCATCGGCGTCCGCGAGCGCGGCGCGACGCGACGGGTGCTGCAGGCGTACGGCGCCCGCGAGATCGCGACGGGCCTCGCGATCCTCCAGTCCGAACCGGGTGCGCAGTGGCTGTGGGCTCGGGTGGGCGGCGATGTGATGGACATCGCGACGCTGATGCCGACCTTGAACGACGCGGGATCCGACCGCACGCGAGTCCTCACCGCCATCGGGTCGGTGGCCGGCGTGACGGCCCTGGACGCCTTCTGCGCCATGCAGCTGAGCCAGTCCCGAGGCCGCGACGCCGCCCGCAGAGGCAGTCGCACGAACGCGGTGCATGTCAGAAAAGCATTCACGATCAACCGCCAGCCTGACGTGGTCTACAGCTTCTGGCGCAAGCTCGAGAACCTGCCCCGCTTCATGCGCCACCTGGAGTCGGTGGACGTCATCGACGACAGGCGCTCGCACTGGAAGGCCACGGCGCCAGCCGGGCTTCGCGTCGAATGGGATGCTGAAATTGTAGAGGAGCGGCCGAACGAACGGCTGTCGTGGCGGTCGCTCGAGGGGGCGACGGTTCCCAACCGCGGCACGGTGAGCTTCAGGCCCGCGCCGGGCGCGAGAGGAACCGAGCTGCGCGTGGACCTCGAGTACTCTGTGCCGGGCGGACGCTTCACGGCGCTGCTCGGAAAGCTGTTCGGCGAGGAGCCGGAACAGCAGGTTGCCGACGATCTGCGTCGGCTCAAACAGCTGCTCGAGGCGGGTGAGATCGCCCGGTCTGCCGGGAGCACGAGCCACCGTCAGCCCGCGCAGCCTGCGCCCGATCTTCTGCGGGAGCAGGTGAAATCGGAAGGAGTCCGGCGATGAGAGCAACCTGCTGGCTGGGCAAGAAGCACGTCGAGGTCCGGAACGTCCCCGATCCCGGCATCGTCAATCCGCGCGACGCCGTGGTCCGGATCACGAGCACCGCCATCTGCGGGTCCGACCTCCACCTCTACAACGGATTCGTCCCGACGATGCAGCGAGGGGACGTGCTCGGTCACGAGTTCATGGGAGAGGTCGTCGAGGTCGGTCCGGAGGTGCATGACCTGAAGCCCGGCGATCGGGTCGTGGTGCCGTTTCCAATCGCGTGCGGGCACTGCAACATGTGCGAGAAGGAGCTGTTCTCGTTGTGCGAGAACTCCAACCCGAACGCATGGATGGCCGCGAAGCTGTGGGGGTTTTCACCCTGCGGCATTTTCGGGTACTCGCACATGCTCGGGGGATATCCGGGGGGACAGGCCGAGTTTGCGCGCGTGCCGTTCGCGGACGTGGGTCCGCTCAAGGTGCCTGAGAGCCTTTCCGACGAGCAGGCGCTCTTCCTGTCCGATATCCTGCCCACCGGCTATATGGCCGCCGAGCAATGCGGCATCGAGCCCGGCGACATCGTGGCCGTCTGGGGCTGCGGTCCGGTCGGACAGTTCGCCATCGTGAGCGCGTACCTCCTGGGCGCGGAACGCGTGATTGCGATCGACCGGGTGCCGTATCGGCTGCAGGTGGCGCGAGAGCGTGCCGGCGCCGAGACGCTGAACTATGAGGAAGTGAACGTCTACGAAGCGCTGCAGGAGATGACGGGCGGGCGCGGCCCGGACGCGTGCATCGATGCGGTGGGCATGGAGGCCCACGCGCCCGGGTTGTACGGCGCGTACGATCGCGCGAAACAGGCCGCGATGATGGAGACCGACAGGCCGATCGTGCTGCGCGAGGCGATCATGTGCTGCAGAACGGGCGGGACCGTCTCGGTGGCGGGCGTTTACGGAGGGTTCATCGACAAGTTCCCGATCGGCGCGTTCATGAACAAGGCGCTGACCCTGAAAACCGGCCAGACCCACGTCCATCGCTACATGCGCCCGCTCCTGGATCGCATCGAGCGCGGCGAGATCGATCCGACGTTCATCGTCACTCACCGCAGACCGCTCGACGCAGCGCCGGAGATGTACGACACGTTCATGCACAAACAGGATGAGTGTCTGAAGGTGGTGCTCAAACCCTGACCGGTGTGAACTCCCAACGCCCAACTTCTCAAGGAGCTGGAGGTCCAACGCTCCCCGGCCCGCTTTGCGTCTCCGCCCGCAACGGGAATAATGGCTGACATGCGGGCCGTACCGTCGGCAGAGCTCCAGGCGCTGTTCGGCGCCATCGACATCTATCTTTTCGATCAACTCTTCAAGGGCGCTTTCGACGACCGGCGGCGCGTGCTCGATGCGGGTTGCGGCTCGGGGCGCAATCTCCCGTACTTTCTGCAGCGTGGTTACGAGGTCTACGCGCTCGACAGCGATCCCGCGGCCGTGTCGGCGGTCCGCACGCTGCTCGACCGCCACGCGCCGCATCTGGCGGCCGCCAATGTGCAGACCGGCTCCATCGAATCGCTGCCGTATCCTGACGGCTGGGTCGACGCGGTGATCTGCAGCGCCGTCCTTCACTTCGCCGGGGACGAGCGGCAGTTCGACCGGATGGTCGAGGAGATGTGGCGGGTGCTTGCGCCGGGCGGCCTGTTCCTGGCACGCCTCGCGTCCAGTATCGGGCTCGAGCGAATGCTGCCGGCACCCTCGGGACGCATGCGCCTCCCCGACGGGACCGATCGCTTCGTGGTCAGCGAACGCATGCTGATCGAGCAGACCGCGCGCCTCGGCGCCCACGCCCTCGAGCCTCTGAAGACGACGATCGTCCAGAATCAGCGCGCGATGACGACCTGGGTGCTCGAGAAACCCTCGCCCTGAGCCGCTCGCCGGCCCATCCGGGCGTGTGATGCGGTAATATTCGCGCGCAGTGTCGCCGGTTTCCACAGCCAGCTCGCGGGTCATCTACGAGGCGTTGAAGGAGTCCGGCATCCGGCTGTTTTCTGCCCTGCCGGAGACGTGGCTCGTGCACCTCATTCGCATGGCCGAAGAGGATCCGGAGGTCACGCTCGTGCGGCTGGCGAAGGAGGAGGAAGGGGTCGGGATCTCCGCCGGCGCCCATCTGGCGGGCGCACGATCGGCGATGCTGATGCAGAACCACGGGTTCCTGGCATCCATCAACGGAATCGTGTCGTGCGCCCAGCTCTATCGCATCCCGCTGCTCATGTTGATCAGCTATCGCGGCGAGTTCGGAGAACGGGATCCCTGGCAGACCGAGGGGGGCGGCGTCACCGAGGAGCTGCTGCGCGCGCTGCGAATCCCCTTCGCGTATCTCGATGACCCCAATCACGTCCGGCGCCGCGTGCAGAAGGCCCAGACGCTTGCGCACTCGGCCAACAGGCCCGTCGCTTTACTGCTGTGTCGCGACCTGATGTGGGAGGAGGCATGACGCGCTTCGACGCGCTGACGCGGATCTATCCGCGCCTCGAGGACAAGGTCGTGGTGACGATCATGGGCGCGGTGGCGGCGGAGCTGCAGTCGATTGGCCATCGGGCCAACTTCTTCTACCTGCAGCACGCCATGGGTCTGGCGTCCTCGATGGGGCTTGGCATCGCGCTGTCCCGGCCCGAGCATCAGGTCGTGGTCTTCGACGGCGACGGATCCGTCCTGATGAACCTTGGCGGCCTGACGACGCTCGCGCGGTATCGGCCTCGAAACCTGATCCACGTCGTGTTCGACAACGAGAGCCTCCTGTCGGTCGGGGGATTTCCGACCGCTACGGCCACGGGAAGCGACATTGCCGGGATCGCCGCGGCCGCCGGCGTGCCCCGTTCGGGCACTGTCCGCACTCTTGACGAGTTCGCGGCCGCGTTCGACGAGGCGTTGAACGCGGCCGATTTGTCGACGATCGTCGCGAAGGTCGACGCGGTCGGCCCCTCCGGCTACGTGACCGACCTTTCGATGCTGGAGAACAGGTTCGAGTTTCAGAAATGGCTGCGACAACACTGACGCAACTCATCGACGATCTGCGGTCTGGGCGGCTCGAGGTCGTCGATCTCACACAACCCCTCGGGCCGGAGACGCCGGTGATCGGATTGCCTCCGAGGTTTGCACCGTCTCCCGGCGTGACGATCGACGTCATCTCGCGCTACGACGAGAACGGACCAGCCTGGTACTGGAACGCGCTGCACCTCGGCGAACACACCGGCACGCATTTCGACGCGCCGGTGCACTGGATCACGGGCCGGGATCTGCCAGACAACGCGTGCGACACCATTCCGGCGCACCGGTTCGTCGGCCCGGCCTGCGTCTTCGACCTGGAGGTCGAGGCGGGGCGGGATCCGGACTTCCTTGTCACGCCTGACACCATCCAGACGTGGGAGGAAGCACACGGCCGGATCCCGAAAGGCGCGTGGGTGCTGCTCCGGACCGGCTGGAGCCGGCGGCGGGACGCCGCGGCGTTCCTCAATGCCGGTCCCGACGGTCCCCACAGCCCGGGCCTCAGCCCGTCTGCATCGAAGCTGCTCGCCCAGGATCGAGACGTGCTGGGCGTGGGAGTCGAGACGATAGGCACCGATGCCGGGCAAGCCGGAACGTTCGATCCGCCGTTCCCGAATCACGCGATCATGCACGGGGCCGGCAAGTTCGGCCTCGCGAGCCTGTGCAATCTCGATCGACTGCCCCCCACCGGCGCCGTCGTCATCGCCGCGCCGCTCAAGATCGTGAACGGCAGCGGGAGCCCATGCCGCGTGCTCGCAATAGTACCGCGCACGTAGCACGTAGCACGTAGGACGCAGCACGTGACAGACGCCCTCGTCATCGGATCGGGTCCTGCGGGAAGCGCAGCGGCGCTGGTGCTCGCCCGGAACGGGGCGCAGGTCGTTGTGGTGGACCGCCACGCGTTTCCGCGCGCCAAGGCCTGTGGCGACGCGCTCATCCCCGACGCGCTCCAGGCGCTCGACCGCCTCGGGCTTCGCGGCGAGGTGCTGCGCGAGGCCCACCGAGTGGGCGCTATCCGCATCTACGCCCCCAACGGGTGGTACGCCACCATTGCCGGCGAGTGCGCGTGTCTGCCCCGTATGCGATTCGACGATCTGCTGCGGCGCGCCGCGATGGAGGCGGGCGTCAGGTTCGTCGCCCCCGCCCGTGCGGTAGCTCCACTGGAGGCGGAGCGGGGTGTCGCCGGCGCGATGTTCGTGGACGCGGCCACTGGCGGGAGCTTCGACGTCCGTGCCCGCACCACCCTGCTCGCGACAGGCGCCGCTGCCGCCGTTCTGCAGGCGTTCGGCATGTGTCTCAGGCCGGCGCCGTCGGCGACCGCGGCGCGGTTCTACGTCCGCGTGGATCCGGACACCGCGCGGGCGCACGATTATCTGTGCATCGCCTACGCCGCGGGCCTCTGCCCCGGATACGGCTGGTTCTTCCCCGGTCCGGACCGCACGTTCAATGTCGGTGTGGGCTACGTCTACGACAGTCCCTCGCGTCCGCGCGAACGAAACGTCCGGAAGCTGCTCGACGGATTCCTCCGGTCGTTCGCGCCGGCCGCCGCGCTGATGAAGGGTGCGGAGCACGTCGGCCCGCTCAAGGGTGCGCCGCTGCGAACCGCGATGCAGGGGGCGCGCGTGTCGCGTCCCGGACTGCTCGTGATCGGCGAGGCCGCCGGCCTGACCTATTCGTTCACCGGGGAAGGCATCGGGAAGGCGATGCAGAGCGGCATCATGGCGGCCGAGGCGGTGCTGGAGATGGAGCGAACCTCCGCGTCTCCCCGATCGGCGGCCGAGGCGTACGCCACGCGGCTGTCTGCGGCATTCGGGGCGCGGTTCGCGGCGTATCGACGCCTTCAGCAGCTGATCTCGTATCCGCCGTTCGCCAACGCCCTCATCTGGCGCGCCGCCGCCGGCACCTACGTCCACGCGAGGCTGGAAGAGCTGTTGAACGAGGAGGGCAGTCCGGATGGCGGCCTGCTGTCGGTCCGCGGCCTGATGCGCGCGCTGCTCACCTGAAGGTCTTTCAGTCTTCTTTCTTCTTCGCTTCAATCCTCCGCCGGATCACGCCTGAATCGATCGTCTGTCCCTCGGCGTTGATCGCCTGGAAGTGCAGGTCGTCTCCAGCAATCTCGACGATCATGAAGGTGTACCCCTGGTCGTATCCCTTCGCCGTGAGCGACGACTTCGCGAGGTCGCCCCGCCGCAGCTTCGCGGCCGAGCCCGAGATGATGTAGTGGATCCCGTTCTGCGGCTTGATCCGCTCGTAGAAATGCTCGTGGCCGGTGAACACCACGTCGACCGCGTGTTTCACGAAGAGCGGCTCGAGCCGCTCGCGCAGCTCCTCGTCCGGTCCGTGGTGATCGCCCGACGAATAGATCGGGTGGTGGAAGAACGCGATCTTCCAGTCGGAGCCGCTCGCCGCCAGTTCCTTCTCCAGCCAGTCGAGCTGCTCCTGCTGCATGTAGTTGCTGTCCAGCGCGAAGAAGCGCACGCTGCCGTCCGGCTTGAACG
>Ga0268386_10001642_pt1 | contig 15419 bp, 12 predicted proteins | sample RVTome_15_FD_200260 | JGI IMG/M metagenome (GOLD analysis project Ga0268386, IMG submission 200260) | Soil microbial communities from uranium-contaminated site in the Upper Colorado River Basin, Wyoming, United States - RVT150D86... ...
CGGCGAGCAGAACCCCGTGCACACCATTCAGTGCGGGCATGGCAGGTTGATACCTCTGGCCCAGAAGAGCCCGGTTCAGCGGGAAGGGAGCGACAAACTGTCGGCCCGCTTACGTCAATAGGAGGGAGGCCCTTAAGTACCACGCAGCCGGCGCGCATGTCAATGCAAGAGCACGGCCAGGCGCGGCCCGTTGCCCCGCTGCCGGCCCCCGCCCGGCGGCGGTCCCCGGCCGTGATCGGACTTCTCCTCCCCCGATTTTTCTCCCCCCCGCTTGCCAGCGGGAGCCACATCGGTTATCCTCAGCACCCCTCCGGCCCCGCGGAGACCGCGGGCAGGCGGCAGCAGCCGCCGGGAGGTTGTGGGGAGTTGCGAGCCGATAACGGGTACCTGTCGCGACGGCGATCCCGACGCGGGGTTCACCCCGGCCGATGACGAGCGCTCCCGCGACCGCCGCCCCCTCGGCCCTGTCCGCCCCTTCGCGACCCACGATCCTGCTCACGGTCGAGGTCGAGGACTACTTCCACGCCGGGCGCTTCGCCAAGCTGATCCGCCCCGACCACTGGCCGCGCTTCGAGAGCCGCGTCATAGCCAACACCGAGCGCAGCCTGGAGTTGCTCGCGTCCTTCGAGGTACGGGCGACCTTCTTCGTGCTGGGCTGGATCGCGGAGAGGCTGCCTCAGCTCGTGAGGCGGCTGGTCGAAGCCGGACACGAGGTCGCCACCATGGGGTACGCGCACCGCGACATCGGCCAGCTCGACCCCACCGCCTTCCGGCAGGACCTGTCCCGCAGCCGGGAGATCCTGGAGGACGCCGGCGGCCGCCGGGTGCTCGGCCACCGCATCCCCAACTTCATCGGGCCGCGGGATCTGTGGGTCCTCGACACGGTGGCCGAGGAGGGGTTCGCGTACGATTCCTCGCTCAAGCCCATCCACGGCCGCTTCCGGGACGAGCCCTGGAGGCGGACTGCGCACGTGCACGGCCGTGGCTCGCGGAGCATCTGGGAGTTCCCGCTCTCGAGCGCCCAGCCCCTCGGGCTCTCGGTGCCCATCGCCGGCGCCGGCTACTTCCGCCACTTTCCCCACACTCTGGTCAAGCCGGCGGTCCTGCGCTGGCTGCAGCGCAACGAGGCGCCGTTCGTCATGTACTTCCGCGTCTGGGAGCTGGACCCGGACCAGCCTCGGATCGGACCCGCCTCCCAGCTCAAGAAGCTCCGGCATTACCGCAACCTCGGCAAGGTGGGGTGGGTGGTGCGGGACTACTTGCGCTGGAGCCGGAGCCTCCCCGGTTTCGACCTCCCCTGCCGCTACGCCACGGTCTCCGAGTACCTCGGCCTGGTGCCGGAAGCCGTGCCCCGGCAGCCGGCGGTACGGCTCCGCGAGGTGACCCCCGCCTTCCGCTCCGCCGTCGTTCCGCGCCCGAACGTCACCGTGGTGGTCCCCTGCTTCAACGAGCAGGCTTCGCTGCCGTTCCTGGCCAACACCCTCGAGCAGCTCGAGAAGGACCTCGCCGGTTCCTGGCAGCTCAACTTCGTCCTCGTCGACGACGGAAGCCTCGACGACACCTGGCGTAGCTTGCAGACGCTGTTCGGGAGCCGCCCGAACTGCCAGATCCTCCGCCACGAGCGCAACCGAGGGATCGCGGCGGCCATCCTGACCGGCCTCGCCGCCGCCCGCACCGAGATCGTCGCCTGCATCGATAGCGACTGCACCTACGATCCCCAGGAGCTGCGCCGGATGCTGCCGCTCATGACCGACGACGTGGACTGCGTGACCGCCTCGCCCTATCATCCCGAGGGCGGCGTGCAGAACGTGCCGCCCTGGCGCCTGCTCCTCTCGCGGTCTGCCTCTCGGCTCTACCGCCTCGTGCTCCGCCACAAGCTCTGGACCTACACGAGCTGCTTCCGCGTCTACCGGCGCCACGCGGTGGCCGGCCTGATCGTGAGGGAGTCCGGCTTCCTGGGTGTCACCGAGATCCTGGGCGCCCTCGACCTGGCCGGAGGCCGAATCGTGGAGTACCCGACCGTCCTCAACGTCCGCCTCTTCGGCAACTCGAAGATGAGGGCGTTGCGCGCGGTCGCGGGGCACCTCCGTCTGATGGCGGGTTTCGTCGCCGCCCGCGTGCTGCAGGCGCGCTCGCGTCCTGCCGCGGCAGCCGGCGATGGAGCGGTCGTGGCGAAAGGACAGCCGGAGTCCGCCGACCGGGCCGGGTAGACGCTGATCCGCCAACGGGCCTCGCGCAGCGCCGCGGCCTGGCCCACAATGGAGTCAGGCTTCTTCCCTCCGGAGCGGCCCGGTGACACGACTGCCGTCCCTCCTCGTCCCCGCCGTCGCGGCGGCCGGGCTCGGCGCCATCTTCAACGGTCCGGTCGCGCCCGCGCCGCTCGCCGAGGCCCAGGCGCTGGTAGACCTGGCCCCCGCGGGAGCCGTGGTGACCCTTCCCCGAGCGGTGTACGCCGCGCCGGGCAGGGGGGGTCTCAGGCTCGAACGCGCGATCACCCTCGACGGCAGCGGGTCGATCATCCGCGGCGTGGGCTTCGACGAGACCCACGGCCCCGCGGACGCGGGGGACCGGTCCGCCCTGGTCCACATCGCCGCCAGCGGAGTGCATCTCTCCAACCTGGTGGTGGAGCGGGCGCCGCACCGGGGTGTCCAGGTGGAGGGGAGCGGGAACCTCTTGCAGGAGGTGGTCTGCCGGGACTCGTGGTCGACGTGCATCGCCGTCCTCGGGGGTGCGGACAACGCGCTCATCCACGTGGAGGCCCACAACTCCCGGCACGGCAGCGGGATCGGGTTCGGGCCGGGAGACGAGGGTGGCCGGGGCCATCTCGTGCTGCGCTCGGTCAGCCACGATAACGGCCGTCGCCCGGACGGGAGAAAGGTCCCTCCCGTGCCGGGCGACCCTGCGGGCGGCGGGAACTCGGACGGCATGGGCACCGGGAAAGCGTGCAGCGACGACTTCCCCGCCAACGCCTGCGTGGCGTACCGGTTCGTGGAGAACCTGGTCTACCGGAATGCCGACGACGGCCTCGACGTGACGGTTTGGGACGCAGAGGTCCGCGGCAACGTGTTCTGGGACAACGGCCCGGAGGGACGCCGCGGCGTCAAGATGCTCCGAAACGGTACCGCGCTGATCGCCGGCAACGTCGCGGTGTGGCACGACGTCGGCTTCGAGGCGCGCTTCGCGCGCCCGGGACGCATCGTCCACAACCTCGCCCTGCACGCCTCCAACCGCGGCATCTATGGCACCGGAGCCGCGACGGCCGAGGTGGTCGGCAACGTCGTGTTCCTGTCCGGCGGAGGGATCCGCTGCGCGGCCGGATGCACCGGCGGGACGAACCACGACGACCCCGCGGCGGACCCCGGACTCGCGGACGCCGCCCTCGTGCCCGCTCTGTGGCGCTACGACTATCCCGCTCCCACCGTCCAGGCCCGCTGGGCCGCGCTCTACGAGAGATTCCGGCAGGCCTACCGCCCCCAGCCCTCGTCGCCCCTGATCGACGCGGGCGCGGTGGTCGAGGGCTACCACTGCCCGGAGCCCGGAACGGGGGACGGGGAATGCGTCGAATGGAGGGGAGCGGCACCGGACCTCGGACCGTTCGAAGCCCCCCTGCCGGCGCCGAGATAGGGGACGGCGCCCGGGGGCCGCGGCCGGAGCCACGGCGAGAGCACCTGCGCTCCTTCGAGGAGACCTGGCCGGCGATCAGTCCGCGAAGCGCCAGCGCACCTGTGTCCAGATGCAGAACCCGGAGCACACCAGCACCCAGGGCAGGAGGACCATGAACTGCCGCCCCTCGGCCGAGACGAGGGAGCTGCCGCCGAAGCTCACCACGATCAGGAAGCCGAGGCTCCAGATCTCCGCCGGGACCCGGCGCCAGCGGGCGGCCCAGACCGGGACCGCGCCCAGAGCCAGCGGGAGCACGATCAGGTTGGGAAGCAGGTAGAGGAAGGTGCCGGGCTTCTGGGGCGTGTAGGAGTAGGGATAGTTGAACAACATGCGTGAGACGTTCATCAGCCAGTTGCGGACGAACTTCCCCGGATGGGCGCGTATGTGCTCCAGCGCCTTCTTCCGGTAGAGCCGGTCCTTCTCGTCGTCGGGGAGGTCGTCCATGGAGTCGATGAAGGGGGCATGGCGCTGCTGCACGGCCCCCGCCGCGACGCGCCTCGGCTTGGCGAACCAGTCGCCATACTCGTCCGGGAACGGCGAGGTCATCCAGTACAGGGTGTCGCCTCCGGGCGTGCCCCAGTAGAACGCCTTGCCGGTCAGGGAGTAGGTGTAGGCGAGCCAGGGGACGCAGACCAGGAGCGCGCCCGCCGCTATCGCGGCGTTGCGCCGGGCGGAGGGGGTGCGGCGCCAGGCCAGCACGACGGCGGCGGCGGCGAGCGCCGCGGTGATGACGTAGCCGAAGAAGATCTTGGTGAGGGCGAGATAGCCGAGGAACGCCGCCGCGGCGGCCACCTGACTCCAACCCTCGTCGCGGTGCGCCCGGCACAGGTGATAGCCGAGCCCCGAAACGAGGAACAGGGTTATGGGCTCGCTGCTGATCGAGGAGGCGTAGACGAGGGCGGGTGGGTAGAGCCCCAGGACGGCGCCGGCGAGCAGCGCGCGGCCCCCGGGCACGTAGAGGCGGACCGTGGCCATGACGTAGGCGGCGGCCCCCAGCAGGAAGCCGAGGTTGAAGGCCTTCGCCAGGAACCAGGGGAGGCCGACGAGCGCGATCGGCGCCAGCACGAGCGGATAGCCCGGGCCGTTGGTCAGGTCGAGCTGCTCCCGTGGGCTGTAGAAGCCCTGGGCGAGGTTCGAGGCGAACTTCACGTACCGCCCCGAGTCGCTCTTGTACTCCAGGTCGGCGAACGCGATCAGCAGGGCCGCGTACAGGGCCGCCAGCGCGAGGAGGAGCGTGCGGCCGCGAAGCCAACTCTGCCGCTCCATCGGAACCCTCCCCGTCCGAGCCGTCCGCCCCGGGGGAGGGCGGCGGCCTCAAGGGTCACGCATTATCCACCAACTCGCGGCGCCGCGGGGCGGGTCCGGGCCGACCCCGTCCCGTCACGGCAGGACCGGCCCGGAGACGGTCTGCTCAGCCGCGGATCCGTGCAACGCCCCACTCCGCCGCCGCCGAGTCCGCCGCCCGGCGACAGGTCTCGTCCAGGAGGATGCCGTCGCGGCGGCGACGCTCCGCGAGGCGGCCACGCCCTTCTCCAGGGAAGCGGACGGGCCGTTCGGGGTCGAGCGGCGGCGGCGCCTTCACCCACGCGACCAGCGCGTCCACGCGGGCGAGGAACACCTCTAGAGGCATGAAGCGCGGGATGGAAACGGCGAGGAAGGCATGGCCGGCACCGACCGGCCGGTCCCAGGTGTGGAAGACCGAGCCCACGTCGCCACCCACCGCGGCCCCGGAAAGCACCGCGCTCAGCACCTCGACCATGAGGGCGAGGCCGTAACCCTTGGGGCCGGCTGCCGGGAGCAGGCAGCCCGCCTCCACCGCGGCCGGATCGTCGGTGGGCCTTCCCTCCGCGTCGAGCGCGCTGCCGGGCGGCAGCTTCCCGGATCCCTGCCGGCCGCGCACGCCGGAGCCGGCCAGAGCGCTGGTGGAGACGTCCACCAGGAGCGGCTCGCCCGTGCCCGTGGGACAGCCGAACGCCAGCGGGTTCGTGCCGAGAACGGGCCGCCGCCCGCCGAAGGCCGCCACCTTGCGGTAGGCGTTGGTGGTGGCGATCGCCAGACACCCGGCCTCCACGGCTTGGGCGCAGTAGTATGAGGCGGCGCCGAAATGGACGCTGCGCCGCACCAGCACGAGCCCGACGCCATGCGAGGCGGCTAATGCCACGGCCTGCTCCATGGCGGCGCTGCCGGCCACGTGGCCGAACCCGTCGGCGGCATCCAGCACCCGGGCGGCCGTTCCCGCCTCGCTCCAGGCCATCGCCGCCGGTGACCGGATCAGGCCGCGGCCCAGCCGCCGGGCGAGGTTGGGCAGCCGCTCCAGGCCCTGCCCCTCCCGGCCCCGAAGGTCGGCCCAGAGCAGACCTTGCGCGACCGCGGCCGCGTCCTCGGGAGCCGCGCCGGCGGCACGGAGCACGTCCTGCACGAAGCGCAGGTAGTCCGGCGGGGCCACCCCCGCGGTCATCGTGACGGCCCGGTGAGGGCGGTGCGAACCCTTGTGGTGAGCGAGTCCCAACGGCGCGTCGCGCGGTTCCGCAGGAAGGTCCAGAAGTGCATGACGGACGGCCAGGGGTCCCGCCACTGGAAGATCAGGAAGCGTTGGCGGTGGAGCAGGCTGGAGACCCACGCCCCCAGCGACAGCTCGCCTCTCTTGTTGAGCGTGCGGAAGGCGGCGAAATCGCTGCTCGGGAGCCAGAACCAGACCCCGGAACGGTAGCGGCCCAGCGCCGGGAGCGGACGCCCGGCAAGGCGGTTGTACACGAGCAGCGCGACCTCCAGGCCGCATACCTCGAGCATCTCGTGGAGCCGGGTGAAGCGGGCGTTGCACTCGATGAGCTTCAGCCGCCCGTCGCGGGCGTCGCGCTTGAACTCGACGTTCCCGAAGCCCCTCAGGCCGGCGCCGCGGAGGAACCTCAAGCCAATCTCCGCCACCTCCGGGCTCCAGTCGGAAACGTGGTAGGTCCCCATGCCGAAGCCCGGCGGGTTCTGCCTCAGCTTGCGCTTGGTGAACTCGAACATCGGCTGGAGGTCTTCGTCGAGGTAGGAGTAGTAGCTGCAGTAGGCGGCCTCGGCTCCGGGGACGATCTCGGTCAGGAGCATCTCGAGCCCGTGGGCATGGGCCTGGGAGAACGACCGGAACAGCTCGCCGCGGCTCGACGCCACCAGCGCCTTCTTGTCGAACTGCTTCTTCCGGAAGAGGTGCGAGTGTCTGGGCTTCAGCGCGCAGGGATACTCGATCCCCTCGCAGGCGGAAGCCAGCTCCTCCTCGCTCCGGACCGTCCAGACTGCGGGCGCCGGCACCCCGGCCTTGCGCGCCAGGGCGTAGGTGCCGGCCTTGTCCAGCACGGCGAGCAGCACTTCGTCCGCCCCCTCGATCAGCCGGTAGTCGCCCTCGAGCTCCCGGCGTTGGCGGACGACCAGCTCGACCGCCTCGTCGTCGCAAGGGAGCAGCACGCCTCCGTGCAAGACCGCCGCCCGCTCGCTCTTGAGGAACGCGAGCCAGGCGGCCTGCGGGTCCGGGCCGCGCCTCACCGGGACGAAGCGGCCGTGGCGAGAGTAACGGACCATGGCCTGGGGCTCGTTCAGGGTGTAGACCGTGATGCCGTGCCGGGCGAGCCGGCGGGTCACCGACAGGGCGTTGTCGGTGCCCCCGAGCACGATCGCGGGAGGACGGCGGGCCTCAGCGGGCGGCAAGGGTCCTCCTGCCCGGGAGGTCGCGTGGCGCCGCCGGCGCGGGAAGCTCCAGGAGCGTGCGCAGGATCGCCACCGCCACCCTGGTCCGCGCAGCGGGGTTGCGGACCTGGTAGTGGAAATGGAGGCCGGGCGTGGTGTTCACCTCGTTGACGACGCCACCCGCGGCCTCCAGGGGCGCCGCCACGTCCGGCGTGATCACGTCGACGCCGGCAAGCCGCACCCCGAGCGCGGCGGCCGCCCGCGCACCCTGGTCGATCAGCGCAGACCCGAGCTCCTCTCGCACGCCCTCCGTGTCCTCCTCGCTCCCATGGTTCGAGACGCCGCGGACGACGACCCTGCAGCCGGCGGCGGGGACCGACCGCAGCGAATGCCCCGCCGCTTCCAGGGTCAGGCGGCAGTCCAGGTCCACCGGGATCACGTCGACCACCGCGCGGCCCGCCCGGCCCGAGCGCCTCCCGTTCTCCCGTGCGATCAGGGCGCGCACGGTGGAGGTCCCGTCCCCGAGCACGCCGGGCGGGCGGCGGCGCACCGCGTCGAGGAGCACACCGTCCAGGTAGAGGAGCCGATAGGACTCCCCGGGGACCTGGCGCTCGATCACCAGCCGGCGGCCGTGTGCCGCGGCGCGGGCGGCGGCCAGGGCGAGGTCCCGCGTGCACCGGACATGGGTGGTGACACCCCGGCCGGCACCCGTGCCCGCGGCGGGTTTGACCACGCAAGGTGCCTGCTGCTCGGACAGGAACGCGGCCGCGGGAGCGAGGGCATTCCAGCGGAACTCGCGGTACGCCGGGACCGGCAGCCCGGCGGCCGCCAGGAGGTGGTGGACGATCGGCTTGTGGCCGGCGAGCTTCAGCGTCACCGGGTCGTCGAGCATCACCATCTGCTGGTAGACGCGGGTGAGGCGGTCCCCGAGCCGCACCTCCCCGAAGCCTGACGGGAGCGCGGTGAACCCGGCGGACAGCTCGGCCGCCGCCTCACGCCAGAGGTCCGCGTACCACTGCTCGCGGCTCTCCCCCTGGAACCCCACGCGGCGGGACTCGGTCCACTCGCGGCGTTCGAGCCACCGGTAGTAGAGGCGGAGAGCTCCCAGCCCGAGCGGGGTCGCGATCAGCGGCATCGGGTCGTCCGGAAGCGGGGCCCCCGCCCACGTGCTCCTGCCCGCCGTGGGCTGGAAAGGGGGCGGGTCACCACCGGCAGGTACTCCGCCCGGGAGGGTCCACCTCGCGGAACGGGAGCAGCCGCGTCACCAGGGGGCCCGGGGGAACTCCGAGAACGGGGTGATCCCCGGCCCGCGGGACCGTCTCCACGACCCCGTTGCGCTCGAAGGTGACCGAGACCTCCGGTCGCGTGCCGAGGTAGGCGCGCAGCTCCGTCCAGACCCAGCGCGTGCCCTGCCTTGCGGAATCGGAGAGACGCCGGTCGCTGGAGTCGACAATGTGGACCAGGTCGTCCTGGAGCGCGAAGACGCGGACGGCCCTCGGGACGACGAGATGGTTCCACTCCCCCCCCTCCGTCCGCAGGTTGCTGTACATCGTGAAGGACCCGGCGGTCTTGAGGCCGAGGTAGGGCTGGAGCGCGTTCGCCAGGACCAGCGCCGGCCCGAGCGCCAGGACGGGATGGGGCAGGCGGAACGCGCCGAACGGGTACGGGCGGGGCGGCTGCCGCAGCGCCAGAACGAGCAGCACCGTGAGCCCGGCCAGGTACAGGCCGTAGAGCGCCAGTAGCTGCTCGCCGAACAGCGTCTCCCGGATCACCCGAGGCACCCAGGGGTACCTGGGGACGGGGATGACCAGGACCCACAGGGCCGTCGCAACCGGGAACAGCCACCATCGGCCGACGAAGGCAGCCACCCCCCGGGACCACCGGTCGAGCCACGGATGATGGCGCCGGGCCTGGACGAGCCGGGCGGGGACGTCTTCGGGCACGAACACCGCCAGCATCGGCATGGCGAAGGCGGAGAAGGGGACGTGGCCGGAGGCCGCCATGAGGGCGTGGAAGACGATGGCCACGAAGACCCCCGCGAGCCGGGTGCGGCGAAGGGCCAGGAGCAAGGGGAGGGCCAGCTCGACCGCCACCGTCCCCCAGATGGCGGGCTCCGAGATCCAGGCGCCCTGGGGGAGGAACGGGAGGAAGTGCAGGCGCCGGTACATCGTGACCGCGCAGCTCAGCTCGGGGTGGAAGAACCCGTGGTTCAGCTTCGCCAGGGCTGCGAAGGCGTACATCGTCAGGACGCCCCAGCGCAGCAGCGGGGCCAGGTGGGCGTACACCGCGGAGGCGTCGGGCCATCGCCGCGTGCGGGCGAGCTCGAGCCCCAGCCAGGCGAACAGGGCCAGGGCGATCAACGCGGTGAACATGATGTGGTTGACGACCCGAGGCAAGTCGAGCGCCCAGACCGCCAGGTAGACGGCCAGCAGCGTCACGAAGCGCCCGAGGGAGGAGGGCTTGAGCAGCGCCCAGATCGCCGCCACCGAGACCACCATGTGCGGCGACGTCAGCTCACGCTCGCCCAGCCGCGCCTTGTGGAAGAGGATGGCGAGCGCTAGCAGGCCTGCCACCACCGGGAACATGGCCGCGCCGGTGTGGACCCACGGCGCGGGTGCCCTCTCGGCGCGGCCGCCGTCCGCCGCCGAGGTCGCCGGGAACGCCGGCGACGTCATGATCGCCCGACCCGCTCGATGCTCAGAACGTCCCGCCCGCCCCGCTGATCGGTCGGTACCGACCCCCGGGGCTCGTCCCCGCGTGACCGGAACGGCCTGATGAGGAGTGTCCCGATCGACGCAGTCCCTGGAGGGTCGCGGCGGCGCAGTATACCACTCCGCTTCGGCCCCGTGTGTCGGCTACCGGGCCCCGCCCTGATGGGTGCCTGCGACCGACCCGACCGGCCCCCCCCCGGCCGCCGGCCGCGATGACGCCGGCAGGGAGCGCGCCTTCAGCGCCGCGAGACAGACGCTCACGAAGTACGTGAACCAGCCCACGATGCCGAGGAACTTGAGGCCGTCCTCCACGAGGAACTTCACCGACGTGTCCGGCGCCGTGTTCGTGAGGGTGTCCGCCACCTGCGAGAGGAGCAGGAACCCCCCCGCGACTCCCAGGATGAGGTAGTCGGTCTCCAGTATCGTGGCCCGGAAGGCGACCAGGAGGGCGAGCGTGGCCAGGCCGTAGCTCGCGTGGACGTACCGCTCCGGTACGTCCAGGAGCCGGGGGCCGATCACCTCGTGAAAGAGGAAGAGGTCGTCGAAGAGGAGCGCCGCCGAGAGAAGCCCCGCCCCCAGGAGGAACGGGCGCAGCCGCGGCGGCACCTCCTCCGTGACCGTGGCGCCCACGGTCAGCAGGCACACCGACATCGTCCCGCACCAGAGCAGCACGCCCAGGTGGGACAACCCTCCGAGGTACCAGGGGAACTTCAGGATGTTGGCCGGATCACGCGTGAAGGTCCCGGCGTTCACGCCGTAGAGCTGGCTCACGAGCGCAACCGCGCCAAGGATCGCTCCCGCCGGTACGTACGCGAGGATCAGGGTGCGGACGAGCTTGCCGGGCGGGCTGGTCAATGACGCCATGGCAATCGGGTTACGGAAGTGTGACGGCGAGCGGACAGTCTAGGTACGTTCCCGGCCGAAATCAACCACGCGCCGTTGGCCCGTTGGCCCGGCAGGTGGGCTCCGGGCCGCCCGCCGCGTCCCGGCGCAGTGTCGGCTGGCCCGCCCGCCATCAGCCGGCTTCACCGCTCCGCCCGGCCGCCTTGGGTGCCCGCACGCGAGATGCTATACTCCCGTTCCCTCCGTCGCGCTCGGTCGCAGCGCAGCCGCCCCGCCCCGTCGGCGTTCCGGGCGATCGGCGATTCGAAACCTCGCGCGGCAAAGAGCCGACATCGGCAAGCCCGGCAGGGCGGGAGCAAGAGATGGCGCAAGAGACCGTCGAGACGGAAGGGGTCATGAGGGGGCAAGCGGCCCTACCGACCCAGGAAGGGGCCGGCACGCAGGGGGTCGCCAGGAAGCCCCGGTCGTCGGAGATGCACCCCGGCCCCGGCTTCAGGATCCGCCGGGAAGTGGAGCGCTCCGATCCGGGCCTGATCTCCCTCCTGGCCGAGTTCGAGACGCCGGACATATCCGACCGGATGAACCGGCTCTACACGATGCACCTGGATATCCGTGCCGTCACCGGGCGCAACAAGATCTTCGGTCCCGCTTGCACGGTGCGCGTCTTCCCCGGGGACAACCTGATGGTGCACAAGTCCCTCGACGTCGCGCGGCCCGGCGACGTGGTGGTCGTCGACGCGGGAGCGTCCACGATGAACGCCGTGCTCGGCGACCTCGTCACCGCCAAGGCGCGGCACCGGGGCCTTGCCGGCTTCGTGGTCGACGGCCTCATCCGCGACCTGCCCGGGATCGAGCGCCAGGGGCTGCCGGTGTTCGCGCGGGGGATCACCCCCATCGGGCCGCTGCACCGCGGGCCGGGAGAGGTGAACTTCCCGATCCAGTGCGGCGGCATCGTGGTCAACCCCGGGGACATCATCGTGGGAGACTCGAACGGAGTCGTCGTGGTACCCCGGCAGATCGCGCCGGCCCTGCTGCGCCGGCTCACCGAGCAGAAGATGGCGGAGGCCGCCTACGTTGCGGGCGTCATGCGGGGTCAGTTCTCGAACGACTGGGTGGACCGGCTCCTCGACGAGGCCGGCTGCGAAGTGGCGGATCCCCAGGGCCCCGCACCCGTGGAGACGGAGCGATGAACCGGATGTTCGGGTTCGACGCCGCGGCGTACTCCCCCCGTTACGACTCGCACGGCTTCGTGCACATCCGCGGGGGGCAGACCCGGCAGTTCCACGAGAAGCTCTCGGGCCAGGTGGAACGGTTCCTCGAGGCCAACCGCCTCGGCGAGTGGCACATCGGGGAGAAGGAGCAGGCGCTCTACGAGTTCCCCGATGACGCCGACTACTTCACGGAGCTCCTGGACGCGGTCTCGGCCGTCTGCGGGCTCGAACGATCAACTCTCGTGCTCTCCGAGCGGCACATCAAGGCGTACGAGCCCGACGCGGGGAGCGAGCCCCTGGCCCACAAGGACCGTTATGCCTCGCAGGTGGCCGTGGGGCTGTCGGTCAGCGTGCCCTCGGCGTCGAAGCTGGTCCTCTATCCGAGCGACGAGGCCTGGGAGAACCCGTACAGCTCCTCCGCCGAGTTGCGCCGGGGGATCGCCGCCGACGACTTGCCCGAGCGGCGCCTCGGGAAGGTGCCCCCCATGGAGATCAAGGACTCGGACGGCGACGTAGTGATGTTCAAGGGGAACTCGTTCTGGCACACGCGCCTCAACCCGGCGGGGACCACGATGCTGTACCTGAAGCTGAACGATTTCGGGTGCGACCCGCTCAAGGAGGACCCTCGCGCCCGCGAGTGGCGGAACCGCAGCGAGGCGGCCCTGCAACTCGAGGACGAGCAGCTCGCGGCCTGCCGCTGCGTGCTGGGCCGCTCGGTCGACCACGTCCAGAAGCGCTACACACGGGACTGGCGCGAGGTCCCTGGCGTCGTCTTCTGGGGCTCGGGACCGCAGGCCATCGACGAGCGGGAGTTCAAGCTGCTGCAGGCGTGCGGTGGCGGCCGCTCCGTGCGGGAGGCGCTCGAGGCGGCCGGGGCACCCACCGGCGGCGAAGGCCTCGGTCTGATCCGCCGACTGGCCAGCCTCGGTATCGTCGAGTTGACCCCGGGAGCGTAGCCGCACGGTCGGACAGGCCGTCGAGTCCGATCGACGTGGTAAACTCCGGTTGAATCACGCCACGATGACAAGCGCCTCCAGGAAGAAAAAGCCCAAGCCGCGGCCGGGGCCGGGCAGGGCCAAGGGTCGGACGCCCGCGGCCGCACCTGCCAGGAAGGCGGACTCGAAGGTGCGCCCCAAGGCTCCGGCCGCCCGTCCCGCGGCGACGCCGGCGGCAAAGCCCGCGCCGAAGACCGCTGCCCCCGCCGCCCGGCCGTCTCCTCCCGCGCCGGAGACCGCGGCCAAGGCCCCCAAGCCGCACGGTCCCAGGCCACCCAGGAAGAGCGGCCGCAAGAGCCCGCTCTCGCAGCGGCGCGGCCCCGGGGGCGAGCCGTTCGTTCCCGGTGACCTGCTGCTGCCCGGCGGACCGATGGGAGGGGACGAGGTCCAGTACCTGTTCCGGGGCTGCGTCGCCGCCGAGCACCCGGCCGGCGACCTTGGGATCGCAGAGGTGTTCCTGAAGCGCGGCGTGCCGGAGCCCGAGGGCGAGCGGTCGGAGCTGCAGCGCCAGGTCGAGGCGTTGGCCAAGCGCTTCGAGGGCGGCTCGGTCGAGCCGATGCTCCCGGCGCGCCCGCAGGCTCCGCGGCGCAACTTCCAGGGGGTGGTGGAGCGCGCCAAGTACCGCCGCCGCGAGATCGGCGCCTTCCTCCGCGGGCTCGACGTCGGCCGCACCGAGACCTCCCACATGGACTCCCACGGCGAGGCCAGCCTGCAGAGCCTGATGGAGTGGGCCGCCCGGCTGGAGAACCTGGCCGAGGCGGACGAGCCGGACCAGGCCGACTACGCCCAGTTCCACCGCGGTCTCGACCAGTTGGAGAACACGACCGAGGCCCTGATGATCGACGTGGAACTGACGCTGCGGCGCCTGCGCGACCGGATTCGCGCGAGCTGACGGCGCCAGGGCTCCCGTCGATCCCGCGGCACTCATGCGGCGCGCCGGCTGGATTGAAAGGGGTCAGGCCCTGGGTGATACTGGCTGGTTGTGACCGACCCTGCAACCCCGGCCGGGGAGCCTCCGGAGGCAGCCCCCGAGCGTCAGAGCACACCGTTCCTGGTCCTGCAGTTCTTCATCTTCCCGCTCGCCATCGTTGCCGTCTGCGTGGGAGTGTTCGTCGTCTTCGGGCTCATCGCCTCCGAGGGCCGCGGGCCGAGGGAGTACCTGGCGGAGGTGAGGACCGGGAGCGCCAACCGCCGGTGGCAGGCGGCCTTCGAGCTCTCGAAGGCCCTCCAGGCCGGCCGGGACCCCGCCCTGTCGGACCCGGCGTTCGCGGAGGAGCTGACGAAGGTCTTCCAGGAGTCCGGGGCCGACGATCCCAGGGTCCGGCGCTATCTGGCCCTGGCCCTCGGCCGCCTGGGGGATCGCCGCGCGGTCCCCGCGCTCCTGGACGCGGTGGGAGCCCGTCCCGGCCCGGAGACGCCGCCGCTCGATCCCGACACGCAGATCTACGCGGTCTGGGCCCTCGGCGCCATCGGCGACCCCGCCGCCGCTCCGGAGCTGGTCCAGCTGGCGCGCAGCGAGGACCCCGGGCTGCGGAAGACCGCCGTCCACGCGCTGGGCGGCTTGGCCGGCGCCGACGCCGGCGCGGCCCTGGGCGCGGCGCTCAACGACCCGGTCGACGACGTGCGCTGGAACGCCGCCCTGGCCCTGGCACGCAGGAAGGACCCCACCGCCGCCCCGGTTCTCGTCCAGATGACGGACCGCGGCCAGCTCGACCGCGTGAAGGACCTCGACCCCGAGCAGCGGGAGGACGTGATCCTCCAGGCCGTCGCCGCCTCGGCCGCTCTGGGCGACGCGGCGCTCGACGCGAACCTCGAGAAGCTCCGCGACCGCGACCCGAGCCTGAGAGTGCGCGAAGCCGCTCGCGTGGCCCTCGAGAGGAGCGCGCCGTCCGGGCAGTGAAGCGAGCTTACGGCTGCCTTGACAGGTCGGGGGCGGCGGGTAGAATGGCCCAACCTCAGGCTTCCGTCGTGGGTCCACCCGAACAGACGAGGTCTCTCAATGGCTGACGAGAAGGAGGTTCCGGCCGCGGCGGCGAAAGACGGTCCCCCCGCGCCGCCTCCCGGAAGCTCCGCCGAGGCCCGGTCCGAAGACCCGGCTCCAGCTCGCGCCACGCCTGCGGCACCAGCAAAGACCACGCCGCCGCCAGCGGCGGCGCCACCGGCAGCGGCCCGAGCGGCGGCTGCACCCGCGGCTCCCGCCAAGGCCGGCGAGGCGGACGCGGGGCTCTCGCGGCGCAACTTCGTGAAGTGGTCCTTGCCGGTGGGCTGGGTGGCCTTCTCCGCCGCCTGCGCTTCGAGCCTGGTCGCCACCGCCCGCTTCCTCTTCCCCA
>Ga0268386_10001643_pt1 | contig 15418 bp, 14 predicted proteins | sample RVTome_15_FD_200260 | JGI IMG/M metagenome (GOLD analysis project Ga0268386, IMG submission 200260) | Soil microbial communities from uranium-contaminated site in the Upper Colorado River Basin, Wyoming, United States - RVT150D86... ...
ACGAACTGGCGTGACTTAGGGGAACGCAAATTCAGGGTCATCAGGCTTAGGTACCTTTCTCTTAGGGATAACTCACCAACTGGTGAGTAGCGTCGAAACCACGGTTGCCGCCTGCGGCAACCCTTCCTCAAATGAAACACTTTTTGCAGTTTTGAGTTCTCTCAAAAAACGCCTCTTTTCGTACTTCGATCAAACCTTCTGCTGCAACATTGAGGGTGGGAAGAGTTTCCCTAACGGGCGGTCTCTGGGGACATTGATTTTGAGACCACCGCAAATATAACATCAACAGCTAGTTGTGGGCAATAAAAAAGTAATCGATTATACATATTTCACTGGAACGCAAAATGCTAAGGCTTGACCAGTTCCACTTTTGGCTGGATCGCCGCCACAACCCCCGGATGTTTCGGATCTTAAAGTAGAGATAAACGCTGAACGCGTTAGTTCTTCCAGATCGACCAACGTCTGATGCCGATACGTTCTTCTTAGTTCACATGAAATTTTCAGCCCAGATACAAAGTTTCCGGGCCCGGCTGCTGTTGCTGCTGGCTCTGATGCTTGGCCTCACCCTTGGCATTCAGTACTACTTCAATCTGCGAACCGTTCGCGCCAATGCGCGCATGATTATCGAGCAGGAACAAGCCATCATGACCGGTATTGCGCTGGGATTGGAGAGTCTGCAGAGCGACCAGTACCTCGACGAAATAATCGGGAGCCTGCGCGAGCCCTTGCTGAACGACAAGAATGTTCGCGTTAGAAACATTCTGGTCGTCGATGACGATGGAAACGTTAAAGACAGCGTTATCCCGGAATTCAATCCACGCGAACGCGAAGATAACACTACTCGCTACGTCCAGTTCAAAGACATTCAGCTTTTGCCTCTGAGAAGCGCTGTCCAGTTTACTAACGAGCACGAACAACTTCCCCCCTGGATTCCGCCGTCCACGAACGTCGATTTCGGTGAAGCCGGAGCCTTTTATTTTCCTGTTCAGACTGACAAAGGCCGCCGCTTCATCATCGTCGTGCTCGACTCGGCAAACACGCTGACAAATGTTTTGGAACGACAGGCGTCGCGTTCTGCGCTTTATACGCTGGGCGTGTTGTTTGTAACCACATTAGTTACAGGTTTCTTCGTATGGCGCTTTACTCGCCCAATCAAGGAACTCTCAACCGCTGCGCGCAAAGTAGCCGGCGGTAACTTCGACGTCCAGGTACCAGCGGATCGACTCGACGAGATGGGCACGCTTGCGTCCGCATTCAACGAGATGACAGCAAAACTCGGCCGTGCTCGCGAGCTTGAAATCCAACTCCATCAAGCCGAGAAGGGAGCAGTGGTCGGACGCCTGGCCGCCGCGATCGCCCACGAGATTCGAAACCCGCTCAACTACATTAACCTGACTCTCGATCATCTCCGATCCTCGTTTGCGCCGAGTGATCCGAATAAAAAGGCCACCTTTGTCCAGCTTACCGATCAGTTGAAAACCGAAGTTGCGCGCATCAACCGCCACATCACTGATTTCCTGAAGTACTCACGCCCTTCGAAACTTGATCTGCAAGACGTCGACATTCGCGTCGAAGCGGAAGATGCGCTGCGACTCATCGAGGTCAGAGCGGACGAATGCGGGATCGAAACCAGGATCATTCAAGACGGCGCGCTTCCGCCGGTCACGGCTGATCGCGAATCGCTGCGTTCAGTTTTCACCAACCTCGTCATCAACGCGGTCGAAGCAATCGACGGCGAAGGAGGAAGCATCTCCATCAAGCTGTCGAACCCGGAGGCGAACTCTGTTAAGGTTGAAATCACCGATAGCGGTTGTGGAATTGCTGCAGAGGACATCTCCAAAGTCTTCGAGCCTTATTTTTCAACAAAGGACACGGGCACGGGGTTAGGACTGGCGATTGTAAAGAAAGCCGTCGACGATCACGGCGGCACGATCTGCGTCGCTTCCAAAGAAGGCAGCGGAACAACGTTTACCATTACCCTTCCGGCTAAAGAAAATTAGATATGCCACGAAAAAACATTTTGGTTGTAGACGACGAAAAGTCCCAAAGAGAAATCCTCGAGTTGATCCTTGCAGAGGAAGGCTACGACGTTACGACGGCAGCTTCCGGCGAAGCGGCGCTTAAGTTTGCCAAAGATCGAAGGTTCGATCTGGCATTGACTGACCTCAAGATGACAGGGATGGACGGCATTGAGTTGCTGCAACACCTGCTGGCCTACGACTCTTCGATAATCGTCATCCTGCTCACCGCACACGGCTCAATCGAGTCGGCCAAAGAAGCCCTCAGGCGCGGAGCTTTCGACTATCTGGAAAAACCGTATGACAAAGCAGCCCTGCTCGAAACAATCAATCGCGCACTCGATCGTCTCGACGCCATAGACAGCGACATCATTTCCGCGTCTCCGAAGATGGACACTGTGAAGAAGATGATTCTGAAAGTTGCGCGCTCAAACTCGACAGTCTTAATTCGTGGCGAGTCGGGGACGGGCAAGGAGCTGATCGCAAGGGCAGTTCACAATCAGTCGCCTCGTTCCACTGAGATGTTTCAGGCAGTTAACTGCGCTGCTATAAACGAAAACCTGCTCGAGTCGGAACTATTCGGTCACGAGAAGGGTTCATTTACCGGAGCTCACGCGGAGAAGAAAGGTTTGTTTGAGATCGCGGACCGCGGGACGTTGTTTCTGGATGAGATTGCAGAGCTCGATGTTGGGATTCAGGCAAAGCTGCTGCGCGCGCTTCAGGAACGAAAGATCCGTCGTGTCGGCGGTACTCACGAACTCAACGTCGACGTGAGAGTGATCGCAGCCACGAATCGAGACCTGCGCGCTATGGTAGCTGACGGTCGTTTCCGAGACGATCTCTACTATCGCATCAACGTTTTATCGATCGATGTGCCTCCGCTTCGCGAGCGGCGCGAGGACATTCCAGTCTTGATTGATTTCTTCCTCAAGAAGCACACGAAAAACACGTCCAGGCTCGTGACTGGTCTAACTTCCGAAACAAAGAAGTTGATGAATGAATACAGTTGGCCCGGAAATGTCAGACAACTGGAGTCGGCCATCGAGCGCGCGATTCTTCTGAGTGAGGGAGATCTGATCACTTTGGAAGACCTGCCGACCGAGGTTCGTCAGGAAGTCGGCCCTGCGGCGGAGGGCGCATTCAAATTGCCTGCTGAAGGAATCAATTTCGAGGACGTCGAGCGCAATTTGATCACGCAGGCGATGGAGCAGACGGATTACAACATCACCAAAGCCGCGAAACTCCTGGGCCTCACCTTCCGAACGCTTCAGTATCGTTTGGAAAAATTCGGGATCAAGAAGCCCGGCGACGGCGAGGAAATGGAATAAGAAAGCAGTATCAACCCGCTCCATAATACGGATAACACCCTGCCAGATGGCTTTGCCTCAAAAGTCAGACAGAAAGGCCACCAAGAGGCGCAAAAAGCACAAATGCCTCGTAAAATCGTTGTGCCTTAGAGTAAGTTTCTCCGCGGCCCTCTGCGTATCTCTGCGCACTTTGCGTTAAACTAAACCGAACGCAGAGGACGCAGAGATACGCAGAGGGCCGCGGAGAACATGCAAAATCATATTCGTGGGATTTTAATCCTTGTTTTATGCCTCTCGGTGGCTGGGTGCGCGAAGTCCCCGGTGGACAACACCCAGGCAACCGAATCGAACGCGAACGAACTGCCGCGAATCGCGTCCGTAGACGTCGTGGAAGCAACGCCGCAGGAAACCACGCTCGCGCGCGGCGAATCAGGTGACGTATTAGTGCCAATCAAGATTGCCGACGGCTATCACGTGAATGCCAATCCACCCAGCTACTCTTATCTAAAGGCCACTGAACTCGAACTCCCCTCGACGGACGGCATCTCGGTTGAATTCATTACCTACCCGGACCCGCTCGTTAAGAAGTTCTCTTTCGCAGAAAAGCCTCTGGCTGTTTATGAAGGAGAAACCATCCTCAAAGTCCGGCTCAAGGCAGACAAGTCAGCGCAAACCGGCAAACGCAACCTTTCGGCGAAATTACGCGTCCAGGCATGTGACGACAAAGTTTGTTATGCGCCAGGAGACATGGATGTGATTGTCCCGGTGAACATCAATTGAAAACGTTGTGGATGATCCTGGCCGGCGCCTGTGGCACAGCCGCCGTGTTCTTTGTGGTCATGGATGCTTATGAGAAAGCCTTCGTTGCGGCTGCGAGCGGAGCCGTTTGCTGGTTTCTCAATTATCGACAAAAGGTACGTGCGTCGCTGCCCATGGAAGAGGAACAAAGCAGCGAGGATGAGGAGTCTGATGAGGAAGTACGTTCTTAATATCGCGTTCCTGGTTTTAGCAGTCACCTTTGTCTCTGTCCCGTTAGTAAAGGGGTCAGATCAATCTGAGGTACGCAGCACGGTCCAGAGTGTTTTCGAACAGTTAAAGTCGCAAAATTACAGTGCTCTTTACGATCTCTTGCCCGGCTCTTCACGCAGCCGCATGTCGAGGGATCGTTTCGTGAGCGCGCTTCAACGCACACAGAATTTCTATGAACTCGATCGGCTCGAGATCGGCGCCATAAAAGTGTTGGGCAACCTTGCGGTCGTTGATACGGTGCTTTACGGACGGGTTGTTAATCCTATTCAGGCTGAAGGGAAAATTGTGGTCCAACAATACCTTTTGCGTGAAGATGGAAAGTGGCGTGTAGCAACAGGCGACCAGTCAGCGGTGAAAAGGTTTCTTGCGGCGAATCCCGGGTTCAGCAAAGGCTTCAAGATTCGGCAGCCGAGGATCTACGTTAAGCAGAACGATAAGTGGATTGAGTTTAATCCGCCTCGCAGGAACAAGTAGCCATGGATTCACACGGATAACACCTATTGGGCTTAATCCGTGTCATCCGTGACAATCCGTGGCTTGCGTTTTTTAGGATCAAGTCAGGAGCAGGTCGTCGAAAGACAATTGAGCATCATCCACGCGTTCGGTGTATTCGCCGTGACGAATGCGATAGCGAGGCACGTCGAGCGCCTCGCGCACAGCGTCGAGGTGAAAGCGGATTATGCGTGGTGTAAGTCTGACAGAGGGTATGCGACGCTTTGCAGCTAAGCGCCGCACGGTCGATTCACTGACCTGTAGGAATGCGGCGAGCTGTTTGGCAGTCAGGAATTCTTCACGCTCTTCCATAGTGCGGTAGGTCGCTTAACCACAAAGACACAAAGATTTGAGTCTTCGTGTCTTTGTGGTTCATTTATTTCAACGTCGCCGTCACTGCTTTGGGGGCAACGACAGCGCCACGCGATAAACGGCAGCACCGTCGATCTCAACGTCTTTACTCAAAGGTTCCGCTCCGTCTCTCTTAACACTCACGCGATACTTCCCCGGTTCTGGAGAAAGTCGAAACTTGAACGAACCTGTCTCCGTGGTGATGCGTCCATCAATCTTTTTGGTCGTTCCGTCTTCAAGAATCCTCGATAACTCAACTTTGGCGTTCGACACACTTCGTCCGTCCGCATTGAAAACGGCACCGCTAAGGAAAGCAATCGACCCTTCGTCGATCGTGAGTATTAAGCGATCTCCAAGCGAACGAGTCTTGCCGGCTCTAACTTCGATTTCCTCGATCGAACCAATACTCAGCCCGGGTTTCTTAAACGTAACACCATAGACGCCCGGAGTGAGCCTTGAAACCACAAAATTCCCATTCTTCGCGGTCGTCGAACGCGTGATCTCGGTTTCTCCGCGTCTCACAATTACTGTGACACCGCCAGGCGTTCCCGTTTCTACGCGAACTCTTCCTTTTATAGTGCCGAACGACTTGTCCTGACCAAACGAAATGCCGGCTGCGACGAGCGTTATCAAAAGAACAAAGAGAGTTTTATTGAATCTCATAGACAATCCTTCACGTATTAGGTCACCAGACTACAGGGTTTGACGCTCGGGATGATATCACCGTTTGCTTCCAAAGGTCGCGTCCGTATAATCCTGAGTAGTGTCCTAATTTTGATTTCTCCGTGCAACCTCTGTGTTCTCTGTGTCTCTGTGGTTGGCATATGCCTTAGGAAAATCACCACAGAGACACAGAGAACACCGAGGTTGCACAGAGAAGAATTCAGATTAGAACACTACATAATCCTGAGCGGCGCCTCCTGAAAAGAGTATTAATGCCAAGAAGACTCGCGGCTTTTATAGCGCACCTATCCCTTCCTCTCCTTTTACTAATGGCCCTCGCTATGCCGGGGGTGCCGCAGACCCAGAACCCTGCCGCCACAAGTCAAAGACCTCGCAAAGTATTCCCCAAAGAGCAGGAGCCCGAAGATGTCTTGCGCATCGACACCGACCTCGTTTCAGTCGATGTAACCGTAATCGACGCCGTGGGACGGCCCGTAAAAAATCTGCGCCAGGAAGACTTCAAACTCTATTCCGACGGTCTCGAGCAATCCATCTCGTTCTTCCAAATTGAGAAACGACAAGGCGAAGCTCGGCCGTTTGCGATCGTTTTCGCTCTTGATGTTTCAGGCAGCATGACCTCAGACGAGATCATCCGGCTCCGCCAAGCGCTTCAGTCTTTTTCCAATCACCTCTCGAGCCACCCGGTTGTTTATGCTGTGATGACGTTTGGAATGCGCGTAAAAACGGTGCAGAAACTGACCTCAGACCTGAACAAGCTGGATAAATCACTCGAGCGAATCGCTCGAGATGCACCAAGTGGCTTGTCGACTCACACTTACGATGCCGTCGACGATGCAATCAGGATGCTCGTGCGAAACGCACCGCGCACACGCGAAAAGCGCTTGATGAAGCGCGCTGTGCTGGTAGTTACGGATGGTTTTCCAGTCGGTGATACGGTATCACCACAAACAGTGATTGAGCGGGCTAACGCGGCCGACGTTAGCGTTTTTGTGGTTACGCTGCCTTCATACTCGCGCGTGATTGCCTCATCGACGCAAACACCTTTGCCGACTCCACTCGACGTTAGCGGGTTGGCGGAATTGACCGGTGGCAGAAACGTTTACGCCAACGAAAAAGACTATTCTCCACTGTTTCGCGCTTTAGCTGAGGAAGTCAGTTCCGCGTACGTACTGGCCTTTTATCCTCCTGAGGAAAAGAGACGAGATGGGCAAGTGCACACGATAAGGGTGGAGGGCCCGCGTGGCTTAACACTGCGACAAAGCCGGTCTGAGTATAAAGCGACTAGCAAATAATGAAATAGGAGCAGGGGCAGACAGCAGGAGCAGGAAAAACCTAAGTTGTTACTGCCCCTGCTGCGTGCTCCTGCCTCCTTGTTTCTTCAGTATTCGTCTTCGTCCTCGTCTTCGTCGTAGCTCGCTTCTTCTACAATATCCAACTCGAGTGGATCGAGTCCCACAACTTCCAGGTCAGTTCCGCACTCTTCACAAGAAACAGTTTCGCCCTTGTCCGTGTCCAAATCAACGTGGACATCGGCATCACATTCAGGGCAAGTTCCGGTCGGCACTTTTTAATCCTCCCCGCATTAGGTGAAGGCAAGGATACCCCCAAGCCGGGGAGAGTTCCTCTACCTTGTATGCAACCAAATCAATCTACCCGCGGGCGCTGGAATTTGCAATACTCTTTTTCTGGAATAATTGGCCCAGGCTTCATTACATTTGTATGCCGAAAGTATTCCCCGCAAAGGCGCTGAGGTGCTACAGAACCGAGCGCGGTAGCGCCGGGTCAATCTCATCCCATGGCGTCTTAGTTTTACGTTGACCCGGCGCTACCGCGCTCGGTTCTGTAAGCCTTTGCGGTGAAAACATCTTCCCCTCAGACTGTGGTTGCCCACAGAGCTTCTTACCGTATGAGTGCAGCCTTAACGAAAGGGCTAACCTGACCGCGCGGTGTTACCAATCGCGTATTCAAAAACAAACCGGCGACAAATAATGCGCGCATGTTTCGACTCCCGCAAAAACCAACGCGCCGGTTGGCCCTTCTGATCCTGTTTCCAGCACTCCTGGTCCTCTCTTACTTCTCGCTAGCCCGTTCCACTGATGGGCCGACGAGATCCTCGGCGCACACTCCTGAAGCTGCTGCGAAACGGCCTGAACTTAAGTCCGCATCAGACTTGGACCATGATGGACTTCCTGACGTCGCAGAACTCAGAACCTTTAACGATCGCGAAACTTTTCGTCGCTGGTTCACGTGGGTTGCCGAAATGCAATTCTACAAGCTCAGCGATCAATGGAACCCGGAACAACGTGATTGCGCAGGCCTCGTTCGTTTCGCCTGGCGCGAAGCACTGCGTCCGCACGATCGTCCCTGGTTCCAAAGAATGGGCGAAAACTACGACCCAGTTGCACCTGACCTGACCTCGAATGTCGCCACACGGCTTCGCGGAAAACTCTTTCGCACTGCGCCCGGCACTTATAGTCCCACAGATCTTGCGGAAGGCAGGTTCTCAGACTTTGCCGACGCCAGACGATCGTCAGCAGATTGCCGATTCGTATTTCAGCGCTTCGTGCGGCGGCATGACCGCGAACCTGAAAACTTTCTGGGGTGCAGATGCTCCGAATTACCTGCGCGGAGTGCGAGACAGTTATTGCAACTCAGGTTCTCATTATCGCTGGACCGACGTGATAACGTCGGAGCAATTGATGAAGGCGCTGCGCAGTGATCCACGGACAGATGTCGGTCAAACACTTCGCGAATTGTCCGTCGCCAGACACGACCGAACCGGGCGCGCCGAACTGATATCGATCGTCGGAGACCATAAACGCGAGATAAGCGGCTGGGAATTCAAGCTAATCCTGGGTCGGGCACTGGGCTGGAGTTTTTTTGAAGAGTTCACGATTCACTGTTTCGCGATCTGGATCGGGATTTGTATTTCGCGGTGGTGGGTTCGGACACGGTCTGGGCCTGTGCCAGGAGGGATCGCACGTGATGGCCCAAAGAGGACAATCTTATCAACAAATCCTGGCGCACTATTTTCCGGGCACTAACGTAGGTGAAGGGACCTTTGACACGGAGACGGGGCGACGCGGGGACTCGGAGATGCGTCGTAGCTCGAACTTCAGATTGACCTTTCCAAAAACCGTCGACACACGAGAGGCCGAAGACGTGCTGAGCTTTCTTGAATCGAACCGAGCGGAACTGCTGCGTCGTGTGTCGGCGGCAGGAATTCAGCTTCACTTTCCAAGTCTTGAAGTCGTCGTCAACGAGACTACTGGCGATTTTGTGGGGCGCACGGGCATGCCATCCTGGGCTGCGGCGGCAACCAAAAACAACCGCATTGAGATCCAACCACTAAGATTACTGAAACAACGTCGAATTCTGGAAACAACCTTGCGCCACGAACTCGTACATGTACTGATTGACTCAATCAGCGGTGGTCAAGCGCCACGCTGGCTCGCAGAAGGAATGGCGGTCCACTTCGCCGGCGAAGGAAAACTGATTGAGCGCTATCAGCAGACGGGTTCGATGTCTATCGAAAGTGTCGAACAAGGGCTTGCCAATGCTAAATCAGCCGCCGAGATGCGGAGTGCATACGCCGCAGCTCACAACGTCGTGAAAGAACTGATCCAGGTCGAAGGCGAAAGTAAAGTTTGGAAAAGAGTCGCCACAAGGCACAAACCACACAAAAGAGTTCAAATTGAGTAGCACCTAATCTATTATTCATTTTGTGTCCTTTTGTGGATCTTTGTGGCTTCCAAGGATAACTGCAATGAACGTAATCACACGCCCGACAGTGGCTGCTTTGTTGCTCCTGACCACACTCACAGCAACAACCTTAGCCCAGCAAAAACGTCAAACACCTGCGAAACCCCAACCAAAAGCCGCGGTAGCGCCAACTCCTGCACCTACGTTCGACACGTTGATTCCGGCCGAGAGCTACGCGCTCTATGGCGAAGTCAGAGGTGTTGGGCGGTTGATTCGCTCCAATGCTCTAAACGACACCCTCGAGCCAATCTTGAAACTTGCCGGTCCACCTAAAGAATTCAAGACAATCGTGAAGTGGTTAGACGCACATGCCGATGAAGTAATGACATCGCGCTTGTTGGTGGCTGCATGGCCCAGCGTCAAAGACGTCCCCGAGACAATCGTTGCGATTGAGTTCGCCTCGGCAGAGGAAGCAGCTAAATTCGCGGCACCATTGAATGAGATCCTGCCAAAGGTGTTGCCCGAACCTGTGGCGGAACCGTCAACGGAACCTTCAGGTGAAAACCCGAAAGCAACCACGCCGCCCAAACCCAACTATTATTTGCAGCAAGCGGGTTCCTTAATCCTGCTTACGCCACAGCCGTTGACCCTCAAGAAACTCAAACCCGCCGGAGGCAAACCTTTTGCTGAAGATATCAACTTCCGAGTTGCTCGCAATCGTTTCAACTCCGAGCCCATCTTCGTCTTTATCGATTTCAACGCGATCGAAAGACAAGAAGAGGAGCAACGCCAGCGCTACGAAGAAGCGAATCGGCAGGCAGCGGAGCAATTAAAAAAAGAGCAGGCTGCGGCTGAAGAGGTTTCGAAGAATTCTGACGAACAAACAGGGCTCGAGCCAACTGATGAGGAGAAAGCTATTGCCGAGGCGGAAGAGCGTGCGTTGGTTCAGGCAGTTCAATCGCCTGAAGAAGTGAAAGAGACAGCAGCGCCCGATCCAGTCTCGGCGGCGCTATCGATGCTCGCATCGTCGTTCTTTAGCGGCGAGTCAAAGTGGCCCGAGGGGATAGCCCTGGCTCTGGCTTTTGAAAACGACTCATTTGATATCCGCGCATTGCTGGTCAACCAACCTGGCGAGAAAAGTGACGCAGTGCCATTTATGCCGATGCTGATCCCTGGTCCGGCGTTTGTACCCGAGTCGCCAAACATTCTTCCCGCCGACACTGAATTGTTTGTGACGATGTCGCTCGACCTGCCGCAGATTTATTCGGCGATGTCCAGGCCGCGCCCGAATACGACCTTTTATTCCAGTCAGGGCAATCTCAAAACAGTTCACGAGGCACCCTTTGCGGCGATCGAAAAACAACTAAAGATCAATTTGAAGGATGATCTCCTGCCACTGCTCGGTTCAGAGTTCGCGCTGCGCCTGCCCCTCACAGGCCTCAACTTAATCGGACTGCCGGGAGCTCCAACCCCGAAGCCGGAGACGAAAGAGAACTCAACAAATCAGCAGCCATCCGCGAGCGCAGGTCCGGTATTGCTAATTTCTTTGAAAGACAAGGAAGGCGTGCGGGCGCTACTGCCAAAGCTAATCGATTCGCTCGGCTTCAAGGGCGCGAGCGCATTCGCGCAAACTGAACGAAAAGAAGATACGGAGATGGTCTCTTACGCCAATCTCTTTTCCTACGCTTTCATCGGTGACTTCTTAGTACTCTCCGGAGAACCGGCGACTACTCGGCAGATCGTCGACTCCTATTTGAAACGCGAAACCCTCGCAGGCGACAGCCAATTCAAGAACTTCACGCGATGGCAACCACGCCCGTCGCAAGGACAGCTTTATATCTCTCCAGCGCTGATGGAAGGCTACAAGAGTTGGGCTGAGCAGCCAGGCACACGTGTCAGCGATGAGACAAGGGCGTTTTTGACTCGTTTGACTACGGTGGCCCAACCAATCACTTACTCGCTCTCGAACGAGGGGTTTGGACCACTCCACGAACTGCATCTTCCCAGAAACCTGGTCCTCATGGCAGTGGCTGGGGTCTCAGGCGGACTTAATCCGCCGCCTGAGCTTCGAAACGAGGGGATGACGAAGAGTTTGATGTACTCGATTGCACACGCTGAAGAGCAGTATAAAAAGGACAAAGCTGCCGGGAGCTACGGCACCCTGGAGCAGTTAATTGCCGCGCAAATGGTTTCGAAAGATATGATTGAGAGTTGCGGTTATAAGTTTGATATGACCGTCACCGGCGACAAGTTTGAGGTCTTTGCAGTTCCTTTGGAATATGGAAAGACCGGAATCATGTCGTTCTACATCGACCAAACCCGCGTCTTACGTGGCGCCGATCGCACGGGAGCTTCCGCCATCAGCAGCGATCCTCCCATAAATTAGCCACGGATATCACGGATTGACGCTGATTAAACCCTGATCTGTGTTTATTGGTGTGTATCCGTGGCTTTTACAAGTTCTCGATCTCGACAGGCTCCACCGGTTCCGCTAAATCGAATTTAAAAACACGTGAGTAAAAATAAAGCTCGCCATCAAGAGCACGCTTTATGTTCTTCGCCTGTCTGAAGCCGTGTTGCTCGCCCGGGAAAGCCACGTACGAAACCGGAATTCCTTTTGCCCTGATTGCCTCGACCATCGTCTCCGCCTGGCTCGGTGGGACCACCTTGTCCTCAAGCCCCTGAAAGAAGATCACCGGACACGATAGCTGCTCCGGAAAGTTTATGGGTGAACGATCGAAATAAATATCCTTTCGCTCAGGATACGGCCCCAATAAGCCCGTTAGATATTGTGACTCATACTTGTGGGTGTCGCGAGCCATTGATTCGGCATTACTGATCCCAAAGTGACTTGCGCCGGCTTTGAAAACGTTACGAAATGTCAAAGCACAGAGTGTGGTGTAGCCGCCGGCGCTGCCGCCCATGATGATTAGTCGCTCGCCATCCACCTCGCCCCGGAATGCAAGATAGCGGGCGCCGTTCACACAGTCGTCAACATCCACGATGCCCCATCTTTTGTTAAGTCTTTCACGATACTGCCGTCCGTAACCGGTACTTCCGCCATAGTTAACATCCAACACCGCGAAACCCCTGCTGGTCCAATACTGAACTGAAAGACTCAACGCTGTGGACGCAGCGGCTGTTGGTCCTCCATGACTCTTCACAATCAGAGGCGGCTTTTCATTTTCCGGCGCACGGTAATCGGGATTCTGCGGTGGATAGAAGAAACCATAGGCGATGAGTCCGCCCTCGGTCGGGAATTCGATCGCGCGCGGCACCGAAAAATATCGCGGATAAATCTCGAGATCGTTCGATCGGCGCAGCGTTTCAAATTGGCCCGTGTTGAGATCCAGTTTTGCAATCGAGGCCACATCTGTTGGTGAGCCGCCACGAAATACCGCCTGCCCTTTGGCCGCTCGTAAATACTGAATGTCGGTGAAAGGGCAATCGATTGAAGTCAACTTCCCGGAACGCACGTCGAGTGTTGCCAATGTAGAAACACCATGTTCGACGTGACTGCAAACAATCAGATCGGTTGAGGCAAAAGCATACAACGACATCCCAAACACCCATTGGGCCATACCCAGTTCAGCTTTTGTTTGATAGACGCCTTCAATTCCTTCGTCGGGCGAAATTCTCTCCAGATTCCACCAGCCGCTTCTATCCGAAGCGAAGTACAACACGCCTTCGGGCGACCATTCCGGCTGAAAAATCGCTTCTGCCGCTCCTCCGGCCACCCACCTGGTTGAAGCCAACTTGCCATCCTCGCCGAACTCTCCTACCCACAACTCGCAGCCATCCCAGGGCATGTTTGGGTGATTCCAGGTGAGCCAGGCCAATTGACTCCCATCAGGGCTCAGCCTGGGCGAAGAGTAAAAATCATTTCCCTCGATAAGGATTGCACCGTAATCGTCGCCTGGTTGCAGGTTGACGCTCACTATTGAATTGCCAGCCTCGGAACTCTGGTTAGTGTGATCTTCGCGGACGCAGATGATGCGTCCTCGTGCATGGTCCAGGCAGGCATCCGCATAACGCACGTCTCCAACCCCTGTGAGCGCTTCAGGAGCAGCCTCGCCTTCCTGCCTGTAGATTCGTTGATCGGAAAAGTTTGAGAAGTAAACGATTCCGTTGTTTACCAGATACTCTCCGCCTCCGTATTCATGGACCCTTGTGCGGGCGTTGAAAGGAAGCGGGGTCACATCGACGCAAGCTCCGTTAGCGGATCTCTTGACGATTACATTGCGCCCGCCTTCCTTTGGGCGCATTTCAATCCAGTAGACGTCGGCGCCATCAAACGTCGGCTGGCCCAGGCCCACTGAACCTTCCACGATCAGATCTGAGGTGATCGGCGATTTCCAGGCGCCATACGGCGCTATCTTCGGTGAATTTGGCAAGGTCTATCCTCGATTCATTGATCTCCGAACCTCCGTGGTGGCTCGGTTTGGCGAGACTTTGAAAAACTTTTGTCACAACCTCGCAAAGACTTTACAAGACTGATGCAACCTGCCTTCCGGCGCATGCGGGTAGTATCTGCCCGTCGTTAATTCTCCATGGGAGAACTGAGATAAAGGCAAGGGCGCTGGTCTTGGGGGAGGTCAGTGCCCTCTCTTTTTGTCTGCGACTCATCTTACCAGCAAAATTTATCCGTTGCCTCAAAAGTCTTCAAAGGCCACGAAGAGTCACAAAAAGCACAAATGCTTTACCTGGCTTGTTTTGCTTTTTGTGCTTTCCTGTGGTTTATGGGATCTGTACTCCCTATTGACTGCCGCAAAAACCGGTTGACAATTCGCCAGTTCAAAACCGAAAGAGGTGTCCCGCTGATGTTGATCCCCAAACGAAACCTATTCGTATTCTGCCTGGTAACTTCCTTCATCTTCGCCGGCTTACCAACTGCAACTTCCCACGCCGATACTTTCAGGCCCGTTGTTCGGGGTAAACGTGGTGTGGTCGCCGGTGGCCAGCCTTTATCGGTCGAAGCTGGACTGCGGATCTTGCAGCGCGGTGGCAACGCTGTCGATGCAGGCGTTGCGACGACTCTCGCCGCCTCTGTAATTGAGTTTTCCCATTTCTCATTCGGCGGCGAAGTGCCGATTCTGATCAAACTGAAAGGCCGGAAGGTGGTGGTTGTTGAAGGCATGGGCCAGGCGCCCATGAAAGCCACGCGTGAGTTCTTCGTTAACAGGGCACAACACGAGAGCGGTTCATCGTCGCTAACGTCACCGGGTCAGACCACAATGCCGGGCGCCAGAAAAGCGGGATTGATACCCTCGACCGGCCCACTATCAGCAACGGTGCCCGCTGTTCTCGATGCCTGCGTCACCGCTCTCGATCAATTCGGAACAAAAACACTCGGCGAAGTAATGGAGCCCGCAATTCAACTGGCCGACGGCTTCCCGATTGATGAACTGAGAGTGCAATACATTAAGACAAGGTCGCCTATCTTCTCGCAATGGCCTGACGCCAAGCGTGTGTTTCTGCCGGGAGGCGAGATCCCGAAGGTCGGCGATATTTTCGTGCAGGCCGATCTGGCTCGGACGCTCCGTGAGATTGTTCGCGCCGAACGCCTTGCGTCGAAAGGCACTCGGAATAATCGCCACGCCGGCTTAATGGCTGCACGCGACTATTTTTATCGTGGTCCAATCGCCCGTCGCATTGGCGATTACATGCAAGCCAATGGAGGTTTGATAGCCGCCGGCGACTTTGCGCGTTTCGCAGCAAAGGTGGGCCAACCGGTGGAAACTGATTACCGCGGCTATCAGGTGTACAAGGCCGGGTTCTGGACGCAAGGTCCGGCGATGGTCCAAACACTGAACATGCTTGAAGGCTTAGATCTGA
>Ga0268386_10001644_pt1 | contig 15413 bp, 13 predicted proteins | sample RVTome_15_FD_200260 | JGI IMG/M metagenome (GOLD analysis project Ga0268386, IMG submission 200260) | Soil microbial communities from uranium-contaminated site in the Upper Colorado River Basin, Wyoming, United States - RVT150D86... ...
GCATGGCCCAGATCGCAGCCGAGGTGCTCGGCGTCTGCATCGACACGGTGACGGTCAGGTTCGGTGACACGAGCCAGCTGCCCTACGGGATGGGAACCTTCGCCAGTCGTTCGGCGGTCCTCGGTGGGGGCTCGACCCAGATGGCCGCTTCTGAGGTGAGGGAGCGGCTCGAACAGATCGCCGCTCACCTCCTCGAGGTCGATGTCGCTGACCTCACCATCACCGACGGTCGGGTGCACGTGCGCGGGGATGTCGAGGCCGGCGTGACCGTCGCCGACATCGCACGTAGCACGTATCACACGCCCCAGGATCTGCCTCCCGGTTCGCAGCAGATGTTGCAGTCGACCAAGACCTTTGACGCATCACCGGGAACAGGCACCTTCAGCAACGCGGCCATGGTCGCATGGGTCGAGGTCGACGTTGAGACGGGCGGCGTGAAGATCTTGCGGTTCGTAGTCGCCGAGGACTGCGGCCGGGTGATCAACCCGATGATCGTTGACGGTCAGATCCGCGGAGGGGTCGCCCAAGGCATCGGCTCCGCGCTCTACGAGGAGTACCGGTACGACGAGGACGCCAACCCGCTGACCACCACGTTCGTGGACTACGTCCTCCCGGGCAGCACCGAGGTTCCGAACATCGAGGTGCACCATCTCGAGACCCCCTCGCCGTTCACCGTCTGGGGCATCAAGGGCATGGGCGAGGGCGGGGCCATCGGTCCTGGAGCGGCCCTCGCTGCTGCGGTCGAAGACGCCATCCGGCCTCTGACCCCAGCTCGTGTAGACGCGCTCCCGTTGCGTCCGGATCGAGTTCGCGCCTGGATCGACCTCGGCCGCTCGACGGAGACGACGTGATGGCCAGGCACAAGCTCGGGCTCCTCATCCCGTCGACCAACACCGTTGCCGAGCCGGAGTACTACGCCACAGTGCCCGCCAGCGTCAGCGTGCACACCGGCAGGATGCTCGTGAAGGACGCGCAGATCGGGAGCGATTCGTCGTATCTCAGCCTGCATGAACAGATGCTCGAAGCGCTGGAACCGACCGGACAGAACCTGGGCACCTGCGAACCCGATCACGTCAGCTTCGCCATGGCAGCCAGCAGCTTCGTGGGTGGAGTCGAGGGCGATGCCGCGGTGCGGGACCGGGTGGAGTCCGCCGTCGGCGCTCCCACGACCTCGGCCCCAGGCGCCTTCAGTGCTGCGCTGGAGCTCTTGGGCGTAACGCGCATAGCGGTGCTGAGTCCCTTCCAGCCGGTCATTGAAGCGGAGGTCGTTCGGTACTTCGAGGAGACCGGGGTGGACGTCGTTACCTCCCACAGCTTCCGCCCGTCGCGGACGACCGCCATCGCCGAGGTTGGTGAGCGAGTGGTGCGCGACGCGCTCGCTGGCTGCACCGATCCGGCGATCGAAGCCCTTGTGCAGTTGGGCACGAACCTCCGCATGGCCACAGAGGCCAGGGCGGCGGAGTGGTGGCTGGGCAAACCTGTCCTCCACGTCAACACGGTGATGGCCTGGCACGCGTTGCGGGCATTGGGCTGCACCGACTGGGGGGCCGGGATGATCCCGTCCCTCGCTGAACACACAAACAAGGAGGGTGCTCAGTGAGACGCTTGAACCTGTTGGCTCGGCTGTTGGTCGCAGTCGCCGCCCTAGCGCTGTTCGCAGTCGGATGCGGGTCAGATGATGACGACGACGCCACGTCCGACGACACGGTCGACACCACCGAAGGGGGGACCACCGGCGACGAACCCGTCGATGAGGACGACCTCCCCGTCGTTCGGTTCCAAGCGGTCGCCGGCAGCATCGGCGGCCTTCCGCTGATGGTGATGGAGGAGGAGGGACTCGATGTCGAGAACGGGTTCAAGGGCGAGTTCTCCTATCTGGATCCCGGCGGTGCATCGGAGAACTTCCTGGTCGGCAACGCCGATGTGAACATGGGCGACGACGTGAGCACCACGGCGGTCTTCCGTCAGGAGGGGTTCGACGTGACGGCCTGGTACCCGGTCACGAACCTTCACGTGTCCATCGTTGTGCCGGAGGACTCCGACTACGAGACCCCCGAGGATCTGATCGGTGAGCAGGTGGGGCACTTCGGCCTGGAGTCCGGAGCCACCACCTACATCTCCACCACTGTGGAGGAGATCTACGGGTTCGACCCTCGCGAGGACTACACCCTCGTGGAGAGCGGCCCGCCCGCGTTGCCCGAGCTGCTGGCCGCAGGCGAGGTGGACGCCATCTTCAACTTCGAGGGGCACGTGAGCCGGGCCGTTCTCGAGGCACCCGGGCGGGTCCTCTACCAGACCCACCAGGCATACAGCGAGCACACCGGCGGCTACGCGCCGACGTTGACGAACCTGTTGTCGACGGTGGACTGGCTCGAGGAGAACCCCGAGCTGGCCTACTCCGTGCGAGACGCCATCGACGAGGCGATCGGCATGATCGAGGAATCGGACTACGAGCTCATCTCGGAGGAGACCTACACCGAGCAGCTCGGACTCGAGGACCCCGCTCATGTTGAGCTCCTCATCGAGAGGGCGGCTGACATCCCGGTGTTCACGACCAACTGGAGCGCGGAGTTCATCGAGCAGACTCGAGACTTCCTCGATCTGCTCGTGACGGACGGCCTCCTGAGCGAGCCACCCGACGAGATGGTCATGACGACCCTTGAAGCACTGGTCGGGGAGCGGCCCTAGGTGACCTTGCAAGACCAGGACACTGATCCTGTGGCCGCGGGGGTGCGGGGGGCTCCGGCCCTCCGCACCCGGCGTCGAACAGTCACCCGTGAAGCGGTCGCGGCCGTTCTCCTGCCGATGGCATCACTCGGCTCGCTGCTGCTCTTGTGGGTGCTCTTCTATGACTCGACGAGGTTCCTCCCGGCACCTAGTCGGGTAATCGACGAAGCGCCGGAGTTCCTCAGCGACAGCGAGACCTGGGGCCATGTGTACGTCAGCCTTCGCCGACTGTTCCTCGGGCTGGGGGCTGGGGTAGCCATCGGTGTCGCGGTGGCAACGCTCATGCGCGCCAACGATCGGCTCCGTCACCTGCTCTCGGTCTACGTCGGAATCAGCCTTCGGATTCCCAGCACTATTGCTGCGATCATGGCGCTCGTCGCGTTCAAGCGAGCCGAGTTCGGGTACCCGGCCGTGATCGCGTTCATCACCTTCCCGTTTGTCACCGTGGGGTTGGCAGATGGCTTGGCGAGCGCCGACCGCAAGCTCGATGACATGGCTCGGCTGTACCGGCTCGGACCCGTGGCGAGGTTCCGGCACGTGCTGGCACCCTTCGCTGCGCCCTTCATCTTCGGGGCGCTCAGAAACGCCCATGCGCTGGCTTGGAAGGTCATTGTCGTGGTGGAGATCTTCGGTGCCGCCGAGCAGGGCATCGGTAGCGAGTTCAACTTCGCGTTCCGCAGCTTCCTGCTCGTCGACCTGATGCTGTGGCTGCATCTGTTCATGGTGGTGCTGCTGGCGCTCGACTACGGCGCCCTGCGCATGATCGAGCGCTATGTGGGCCGCTGGCGACCTGTCCAGAGGAAGTGAGGCCATCCCCGATGGAGGAGACCATGGAACCCACCGCCACGCCGGAGCAGCATGGGGCCATCAGCGTCGTCGCTGTGGAGGACCTCGGCGTCAGCTACGACGGATCTCCAGCGGTCGAGCGCATCGACCTGCACGTGGAGCACGGCGAGTTCGTATCGATCCTCGGTCCGTCGGGCTGCGGCAAGTCGACCATGCTCAACGTGCTGGCCGGGCTGCTCGAACCCTCGCGGGGGCGGGTCGCCATCGCCGGCGTCGAGGTACTCGGGCCCCGGGGCCCCGCCCCGGACCTGGGTTACGTGTTCCAGGATCACCGCTTGCTTCCGTGGCGCACCGTGCGGCGCAACATCGAGCTGGCCCTCGCAGCGAAGGGCGTACCGAAGGCCGCGTGGCGGGAGCGCATCGACCGCTATCTCACGCTCCTGAAGATCGATCAGTTCGCTGAGTCCTGGCCGCTGCGCCTCTCCGGCGGTCAGAGGCAGCGGGTGTCGATCGCGCGAGCGCTAGCCGTGGAGCCCGCCATGATCCTCATGGACGAGCCGCTCAGCACCCTCGACGAGGTGACGGCGCGCAGCATGCGACAAGAGCTGCTCGACGTCTGGAACCGAACCGGATCGACGATCGTGTTCGTGACCCACTCGATTCGCGAGGCGGTGTTCCTCTCCGATCGGATTCTGATCTTGTCCCAGGGTCCTGGGACCGTCCTCGAGGACTACCAGGTGCCGTTGGCACGGCCTCGGCGATATGAGGATCCGGCTCTGGCCCAGGTCGAGGCCGAGATCGTGGAGAAGGTCCTCGACCGCTGGGGGATCGGGGCCGGCGACGGGGAAGCGGCCACATGACGATCCAGGACGCTCCTCCGGGCGGTGGCACAGCGCGGGCCATCGCCGACCGCGACCGCATCGCAGATCGCGTCGCGGACGCCGGCTTCACCTGGCAGGTCCTGGCCATCGCCATCCTGACGCTCATCTGGTGGCCGCTGTCGATCCAGATGGAGCCGTGGGTGCCGACACCCGTGGCCACCGGAGAATCGATCCTCGAGCTCCTCCGCGACGGCGACTTCTACCATAACCTGCTCGCCACCTCACGCCGCATACTCACCGCATTCGTGGCCGCAGGGACCCTCGGGGTCGCTCTGGGACTGTGGATGGGGCTGTCACGATCCGCGGAGCAGTTCTTCGCCCCGGTCATCGCAATCGCCCTCGCGGTCCCGGACCCGGTCTACGTCATCTTCGCCGTGCTCACCTTCGGGGTGGGTGAGCGGTCGACCGACTTGGCCCTGATCGTGGCCGTCACACCCTTCGTTGTCAACATCGTTCGAGGCAGCGTGGCCGCGCGGGACCTGCAGCTTGACGATATGGCACGCGTCTACCGCTTCGGCGCCCGGCGCCGGTACCGGGACGTGCTGCTCCCCCAGCTGGTCCCCGCCTTCCTGGCTGCTGGCCGGACCTCGTTCGCCCTGTCCTGGAAGATCGTCGTCGTGGTCGAGGGTCTCAGCCAGCCGACGGGCATCGGCGCAGCCATCCTCGACAGCTTCCACCTGCTGCGGACTCGGGAGGTGTTCGCGTACGCCATCATCTTCACCGTCCTGATGCAGGCCGTCGAACACACGGCCGTCCGTCTCGCCACCCGACGCGCCCTCGCCTGGCGCGCCTAGTGCCCAGCCCACGCACACACACCCGCCACGCCGTTGACGGGATGGTCTGCTCCGTCGACCACCTCGCGTCGGCGGCAGGCGTGGCGATGTTGCGAGCCGGGGGCAACGCCATCGACGCTGCGATCGCAACCAGCGCCGTGCTCGCTGTGACGACTCAGCACATGTGCGGGATGGGCGGTGACCTCTTCGCCTTGGTCGACCGTCCTGCCGGCGACGCACTCCCCGGCGCACTTGCCTCCGTCGGTCGGGCGGGCTCCGGGGACTCGTCCGCAGCTCTTCGCGCTGACGGACACCGCACGGTCCCATTGCGCGGTGATGTGCGTGCAGCGACCGTGCCTGGCTGCGTTGACGGGTGGCTCGCGCTTCACGAAGCCGGCGCCCGACTTCCCCTGGCCGAGCTCCTGGAGCCGGCCATCGCGTATGCGGACCGGGGCTTTCCCGCCAGTCCGCTCCTGGTGCAGTCCGTGCCGGCGATCGCAGCGCTCGCCGGTGCCGATGCGTACCGACCGGCCGGAGGTCTCGAGGTGGGGTCAGTAATCCGGCGATCAGAAGCCGCGGCCATCCTTGAGTCGATCGCGTCACGCGGACGTGATGGGTTCTACGGGGCTGCCTTCGGAGCGGGCCTCATCGAGCTGGGGGCAGGCCTCTTCACAGAGGACGACCTGACGACATCCCTGGCCCGCTGGGTGGAGCCGCTCGGTCTGCGCGCGTGGGGTCACGACATCTGGACCGTTCCGCCGCCATCACAGGGTTACCTCTCGATTGCCGGAGCGTGGATGGCCGATGGTGTCGAGCTGCCCGACGATCCCACCGACCCAGCCTGGGCGCACCTGCTGGTCGAGATCGCGCGCTGGGCGGCCTACGACCGACCCGCGGTGCTCCACGAGGACGCGGATGGAGCGGAGCTGTTGTCGGCCGACCGATTGCGCCGGCTGGCCGCTGTCGATCCCGACCGGCGCAGCTCGCCCCAGGTCACGAGCGCTGATGGCGGCACCGTCTACCTCTGCGCTGCGGACGGGGATGGGGGGGCAGTCTCGCTCATCCAGTCCAACGCAACGGACTGGGGATGCCATCTCGTGGTGCCCGGCACGGGAGTGTTCCTCCACAATCGGGGGCTTGGGTTCAGTCTCGACGAGGGCCACCCCGCAGAGCTGGCCGGACGCCGTCCTCCGCACACGCTCTCACCGACCCTGGTGACCGCCCCGGACGGCGGCCTCGCCCACGTCGTCGGCACGATGGGCGGCGACATGCAGCCACAAGTGGTGTTCCAGCTGCTCACGCGCCTGCTCCGACACGGCCAGACACCGGGCGGAGCGGTGTCGGCACCCCGCTGGGTGCTGGGAAACGGTGGCTTCGACACGTGGACGGCGGCCGGGAACGACCACGTGGCACTCGAGCGAGGTGCACCGGGGGCCTGGGCGCCCGGCCTGGTCGCTCGTGGACATCGGGTGCGCGCCCTGCCCGAGCGGGCCAACGTCGGACATGCGCACGTCATCTCGGCGCACGGAGGCGTTCTGGCCGGTGCTGCCGACCCGCGTGCCCTCACGGGGGCGGCGATCGGGCTGTGACTGCTGCCTACCGCGCGGGCCCGTCCCACGACCCCCGATCGCTGGCGAACGCTCTCGAGTCAGCGGGCCACCTCGTCGGCGAGGACACCGCGACCGCACTGCACCTCGCCGTGAACCTTCAAACAGGCGCTGCTGCTAGAAGGCGAGCCTGGGGTGGGCAAGACCTCGGCCGCCCAGGCCATGGCCAAGGTGCTCGGCACCCCGCTCGTCCGCCTGCACTGCTACAGCCCAACCTCACGCCAGCCGGTCCGAACGGCCCGAGATCTGCCTTCAACGGGAGATGCGGATGCGCCCTCGATCGACCCCCCTGCGGGGGCGAGGGGTCGCCAACGGCGACGGCAGTGGATCCATGTTGGCTCGTCTGCCCAACCGGCGTGCGGACAATGACAGACCAACCGTTCCCGGACATCGGATGCCGGCGACGCCGAAGACCTCGTGAAGGCCTTGGCTGCGACTGCACCGTCGTGGCCGACGCGACTGTCCGCATGTCATCCCTCGGTGCAGTGCGTGGACCCGTGAACATCCGTGCGACCTTCGCCCACTCGCGAAGGTCGGGTTGGGATCCAGTCGAGCTCGTACGAGCCCGCCGAATGCGGCGCGCACGACGCCTCGTGGTGCTCTGTGACGTGAGCCGGTCGATGCGACCGTACGCTGCCCCCGCCTTGGGTCTCCTCTGGGCAGCATCATCAGCGGGAGGTGAGGTCTTCACCTTCGCGAGTGAGCTCACCCTGGTCACGCCGGACATGGGTTCCAGCGGACCCGCCGGAGCGATCAGACGGACAGCAGGAGCAGTCGATGACCCCTTCGGAGGGACCCGGATCGCGGCCTCCGTCGAGGCGGTCCTGCGTCCACCGCATCGGCCGGTGACCTTGGCGGCGGTGGGCGTGGTGATCTCCGACGGCTGGGATGGCGATTCACCCGCACAGCTGGCCCGAGCCATCGAGAAGCTTCGGCGGTCCGTCCATCGGCTGGTCTGGCTGAACCCCCGTGCGGGTTGGGCCGGCTACCGACCCGATGTCGCGGCTCTGCAGGCCGCTCTGCCGCACTGCGATGCGCACCTACCTGCAGGTACGGTCAACGAGTTGGTCCACTCGGTCGCCCTCTTGACCGCTGAGGAGATGCCAGCTTCCCCCTGCACGGCGATGACGAGAGCTGCGCTGTGACGCGCGAGCTAGCCCTGCTCGCGGCCGGCTGCACTGCGCTTGGAGCACGAGGCGCGGTCGTTGCCGCAGCACCCATCGCGGCCTCCATCGGAGCGCATGCGCTTCGCTCCGGGGGATCGGCCTACGACGCTGTGATCGCCGCCGGGCTGGCGGAGACGGTGCTCCTCCCGCCGAAGTGCGGCTTGGCTGGAGACCTCGTTGCGCTCCGGCTCCGCCCCGGCGCCGGTCGTCCGGACGCTCTGCTCGCCATCGGTGCTGCCCCTGCGGCCCTGGCCGAGGCGGCGCGTGAGCATGGCGGGCTGCCCGACGTCGGACCTCTGTCGGTGGGCGTCCCCGGAGCTCCTGCCGGCTACGCCGCCCTCGCTGAGTCAGCCACCTTGCCTCTCGCTGATCTCGCCGCGCCGGCAGCGGCGCTTGCCCGGGAGGGGTTCCCCTGGGCCCCCATCTGCGCCGAGCTCACTGGTGAGGCGCAGGCACTGCTTGTCGAGCAGAACCCAGATGGCACGCCGTACCTTCCTGGCGGCCGTCCGATGGCCGCCGGCACAATCGTCACGCTCCCGGGACTCGGCATCGTGCTCGAGGAGCTGGTGTCCCGAGGCCGTGAGCTCTTCGTGGGCCCGCTGGGCGATGCTGTGATCGACCGGGTCCGACGGGCAGGCGGCATCCTGACCGCCGAGGATCTCCGCACACCTGCGGCTCGGTGGCAGGAGGCCCGACACAGGCTGGTCGGGGAGTGGGATGTATGGGCGAGTCCCGCCCCCACCCATGGACCCGCGCTTCTCGATGCCCTCGAGCTCCTCCACGCGAACGCCGATACTCGTCCCCTCGACGCCGTCAGGGAGGCTGCTGGTCGCCATGCGAGGTGGCTGGCGGATCCGCTGGTCCCCGGCGGGACCTCCCTGGTCGGCGCTGCCGACTCAGCGGGCAACGTCGTGCTCCTGATGCACTCCAACTCGTACCCGCGCTACGGGAGCGGGCTCGTGGTTGACGAGCTCCAGCTGGTCCTGTCGAACCGCGCTGGCCGCGGGTTCGCCGCCGATCCGGCGCATCCGAACCATCCGTCTCCCGGCCGTCGCCCTGCCACCACCCTGCATCTCTGGGCCGCTGGCCCGCAAGGGACCGGCCCCGCGTTCCTCGGCGGCACCCCAGGGGGCGCCAACCAGATGCCCTGGAACGTTCAGCTCATCAGCCAGCTCCTCGCCGGCGAGCGCGACCCTGGTCGGTTGGTCACCGCTCCTCGCTGGGCGTGGGACGGTCCGACGACCACCCTCGAACTGGAGCTGGGACTTGACGTCACCGATGTAACCCGCGATGTCGGCATCAACATCGAGCACCGCCCGAGCCTCTCGCTCCGCTCGACCCAGCAGATCCTGTGCCGGCCCCTGCCCGGACACCCGATCGTCGGGGCGGCCGATCCTCGAGCTGGCGGATCGGCAGCGGCGGTCTGATGGCCGAGGACTTTCCAGCCCGGCCCCCCGCCGCCTGCCGACGGACCGGCGCGCATGGATCGAGCCGATCTGTTGAAGGCGGCTGCACTCGGGTTGGTCGCGGGGTTCCTCTCGGGTCTGTTCGGGGTGGGGGGCGGAATCCTCATCGTGCCGATCCTCGTCCTCGCTCTTCAGATGGATCAGCGCCTGGCGCACCGCACGTCGTTGACTGCAGTGCTGCCGATCGCGATCTCGGGGCTCGTCGGGTTCGGGAGCTCGGCCAGCGTCGACTGGCCCGTAGCGGCAGCACTGTCCGTGGGCGCCATGCTCGGAGCGGTCATCGGCACCCATGCACTCAAGGTGCTCCCGACACGTGTCCTGGGACTGGGCTTCGCAACCGTACTGCTCCTGAGCGCCCTGCTGCTGGCCTTCGACAGCTCCGACGCGAGCGGACGCAGCGGCCTCGACCTCGCCTTGTGGGTCGGGCTGCTCGTCATCGGACTGCTCTCGGGAACCCTCGCCGGGATGCTCGGCGTGGGAGGCGGGGTGGTGATGGTCCCGGCGATGATCAGCCTCGTCGGCATCCCCGCCGCGGTGGCCAAAGGCACATCGTTGGCTGTGATCATCCCGACGTCGATGGTGGCCACGTGCCGCAACCTCCGCAATGGCAACACTGCGCTGAGGGTGGCCGTCGTAGCGGGCCTGGCTGGCGTCGTCTCGTCCTTCGCTGCCTCGAAGATCTCGGTCGGGCTTGATGAACGCACCTCGAACGTGCTCTTCGCCCTCCTCCTGGCGGTGGTCGCCGTGCGCATGGTCGTGCAGCTGCGGAGGTCTCCGGATGTTGTGTGACAACCATCCGAGGATTGGTCCGATGACTCCACCGAGGGCGCTACCGTTGGACGAACGGAGGTGGCGATGCGAGCGCTGCAAGACGTTGACCGATGGGCGCCTTGGATCGACGGAGGTGCAGAACCTTCGTCGCACCGATCGGTCGATTCGCGGCGAGCGCCCTACGACGACCGCCCGCTCGGTGAGGTCGAGCAATCCGACGAGGCCGACCTGACTCGCGCCTTGGGCGCTGCTGAGCGAGCGTGGCGGGAGAACCGTCGTGTGCCAGCCCATGAGCGTGCAGGCTGGCTTCGCTCAGCGGCCATCGCTCTCGATCACAACGCAAGCACCTTGGTGGACACCGTGGTGGACCTGATTGGCAAGCCGGTGGCCGCGGCGCGGTTCGAGGTGAGCCGCGGCCCGCACCTGCTGCGTCTGGCTGCCGAGGAGCTGGCTCGGTTCCACGGCGAGAACCTCTCCCTCGATGGCGTCCCCGGTGGCGAAGCGCGCTGGGGAGTCACCCGACGCGAACCGATCGGGGTGGTCGCCGCCATCACGCCGTTCAACGCCCCCGTGAACCTGTTCCTCCAGAAGGTCGCGCCAGCTCTTGCCGTAGGTGACGCCGTCATCGCCAAACCCGCCCCGGAAGCTGCCCCCGTCGCCCTTCAGCTCGCCGAGATCCTGTCGAGCTCCGTCCCGGCTGGGCTGGTGAACGTCCTGCCAGGCGGTCCGGAGGTCGCGCTCCGCCTCGCAGCGGACCCGAGAGTGGGCGCCGTGTCCCTCACAGGCGGGGTGGGCGCAGGGACCGCCGTCACCACCGCAGCCGGGCCGAAGCCAGTCCTGCTCGAGCTCGGTTCGAACGCCGCCACCATCGTGTGCGCCGACGCCGACCTTGACGACGCGGCGACCCGCATCGCGGCCGCCGCCTTCGCTGCGAGCGGTCAGCAGTGCATCTCGTCGCAGCGAGTGATCGTGGAGCGCTCCAGCTTCGTGCCGTTCCTCGCGCGGTTCACACAAGCGGCATCAGAGCTGGTGATCGGCGACCCGCGGCAGCCCTCGACCGACATCGGTCCGTTGGTGCACGCCGGCCGGCGAAGCGCGATTGAGGCGATGATCGATGATGCCCTCAGTCGTGGCGCCATGCTGGCCCTTGACGGGCGCGCTAGCGGCCTGTGCTTCGGGCCCACGATCGTCGTCGACGTGCCACAAGCGGCGCGCCTGTGGCGCGACGAGGTCTTCGGTCCGGTGGCAGTCGTCGTGCCTGCCGATGGCATCGACCACGCCGTCGAGTTGGCGAACGACTCGCCTTTTGGACTCCAGTCGGCGTGCTTCACCCGCGACCTGGACACGGCACTGACCGTCGCGGAAGACCTGCGCTGCGGGTCCGTCTGGATCAACGAGTCGACTCGATTTCGCCTCGACACCTATCCCTTCGGCGGATACGGACTCAGCGGAGTCGGTCGGGAAGGGGTGCGGTACGCGATGGAAGCCTTGAGTCACCTCAAGTTCGTGGGCATACGGAGGACCCGATGAGCGCCGGGACGAGAGCAGACGGCGTGGTGGCTGGTGCAGCGGTACCCCACGCGCCCCAGTTCTTCACCGTTCCAGACACCGAGGATCACGAACAGGTCGCCCGAGTGGAAGGGGCGATGGCGTCGCTGGGGGAACAGATCCGGGTTTGCGAGCCCGACGTAGTCATCATCGCCGCCAACGACCACCTCGAGAACCACATGCTCCACACGGTGCCGTCGTTCACCGTTCACTGCGGCGCAGAGGCCGCTGGAAGCTTCGCGGGCCGCTCGTTCCGTTGGCCGGTGCCATCCGACGTGTCCCGAGCTCTGATCTGCGACCTCCAGCACCAGGGGTTCGATCCCGCGTTCAGCTTGAACGCATCGATCGGATACGAGTTCGGGATCCCTCTCACCTTCCTCGGGTTCGATCACGAAACACCGGTTATCCCCATCTACGTCAATAGCTACCTGCCACCACAGCCCAGCGCGGATCGCTGCTATGGCTTCGGCCGGGCACTCGCTCGTGCATGCTCTGTGACCGGCATCCGCGCCGCGGTCGTTGCGAGTGGTGGCCTTTCCCACTACCCGGGTACGAATCGCTATGGGGAGCCCGATGTCGCCCACGACCGATCCCTGATGGAGCGCATCGAGACCGGCAACCTCCGAGCGCTGCTCGGCATGGACGACGCAGCCCTCGACCGGACGGGTAACGTCGAGGCCCGTTCATGGCTGATCCTGGCTGGCGCCTTGGGCGATCGGGTGCCGGAGATCGTGCAGCTCGAACCGTCCTGGCATCACGTGTACGCCGTCGCTGGTTGGGTCCCAGGTCGGGAGGTCTCCGACGAGCCGCTGCACTATCCGCCAACCGACGCCGGCCTCCTCCCCCTCTACGAGGCCCTCTACGACCTGCGCATGCAGCGATCCGCATGCGAGGACTGGCTCGATGATCCTGAGGCCTACGCCGACCGCTGGCCGTTAGATCGCACCGCTCGCGCCGCCCTGGTGGCCCTCGATGAACAAGCCATCCGCGAGCTCGGAGTCCATCCTCTCTTGGGATTTCTCGCCAGGCTCCAGACCGATCTCGCCCGACGCGCCCGAGCGGCCGGCAGCGCATGATTCGAGTCGGAATCGTCGGGGCCGGCGCTATCGGCTCGGTTGTCGCCGACGCGCTGGCCTCCGGACGAATCGCATGCTGCGAGCTGTCCGGGGTCCTTCGCCGAGATGGCTCCCCAGCCATCGCCCGCCAGGTCGAGACGATCCAGGACCTCATCGCAGGGAGCGACCTGGTGCTGGAGGCGGCGGGTCACGACGCCGTCGCCGACCACGGACCAGCGGTGATTTCGGCAGGCCGAGATCTGCTGGTTACGAGTGTTGGAGCGCTGGTGGATGACGAGCTTCGCTCGCGCCTCGTCGCCACATGCGGGCCCGGCCGCCTCCTTCTGTCGGCGGGCGCCATCGGGGGGCTCGGGCTGTTCCGGGCTGCAGCACTCATGGGAGAGCTCGACGAGGTCCGGCTCGTCACCACGAAGCCCCCTGGTGCACTGATCGCCGAGTGGATGGACGACGAGCTCCGAGCTTCGCTCGAGACCGCCGAAGGTAGCGTGGTGGCCTTTAACGGCTCCGCTCGCGACGCAGTCGTCCGGTTCCCCGCCTCGATCAACGTCGCCGCAACCCTGGCGCTCTCCACGGTCGGTTTCGACCGTACAGAAGTGGAGGTGATCGGAGATCCCCGGACGACGTCAGTGGTCCACGAGATCCTCGTCGACGGCGCAGCCGGTCGCTATGAACTGCGGATCCGAAACACGCCCTCTGCAAATCCGCGGACGAGCGCCATCACCCCCTTCAACGTCATCCGGGCCTTGGCCGACCTGAGCGACCCCGTCGTCGTGGGGCTCTGAACCGGCCGAGGCCGTAACACCGTCGAACAGGAGATGAGATGGAGCTGAACCACCACTTCCAGGTGGCGGTACCTATCCACCACGCGTGGGAGGTGCTGACCGATCTCGAGAGGATCGCCCCTGCATGCCGGGGGCCACACTCGAGTCTGTTGACGGCGACCGCTACCTCGGCATGGTTCGACTCAAGGTCGGACCGATCACGGCTCAGTACCGAGGGGAGGCCCAGTTCGAGAGGTTGGATGCCGATTCGCACGTAGCGGTCCTCCGGGCATCTGGGCGAGAGGCGAAGGGCCAGGGCAACGCCACCGCAACCATCACGGCGCGTCTCAGTTCCGAAGCTGGCGGCACGACGGTCGATGTGAACACCGACCTGGCGATCACAGGCAAGGCCGCCCAGTTCGGCCGCGGCGTTCTGGCCGAGGTGTCCTCCAACCTGCTGGATCAGTTCGTCGAACGGCTCGAGACGATAGTGCTGGGCAACCCCGATGACGCCGACGAGACGCAGGCCCCAGCAGGCGCCTCCGACGCCTCCGTTGGTGATCCGCCTGCGTCCCTCGACCTGCTGGCCACCGCTGGTCTCCCCATTGCGCGGAGGCTGGCCCCAGTCGTGCTCGTCCTGGCCCTAGTTTGGTGGTTCACACGAGCCGCAAGTTCTCGCCGCTGATCTGCTGGTTGAGGCACAGCACTCAGGTCGCTCAGGTCGTCCAGCCCCCGTTGGGGCGGGGTTGCGGAGGCGCGCCGTTCTAGACGCCGGCCCGCCGGGCAGGACCCACGGCCAGGCCCGCCCGGTCGGCGGCGAGCAGGTCGTGCGCGTGCTCCGTGTCCCCCGCAGTCGACACACTCGATCGGTACACACACGGAGCCCGATGGGTAAACCCAAGCGTCGCTCACCGCCCACTCGTTCAGCTGCTCCCAACGCACCGGGATCGCCCTGCAGCTGACCGACGACACAGCTCACCGAGACGCGGTATCGCGAGCTCTAGTCACCGCCGGACAGACCTACGCCGAGTCGGTTCCCGGTGCACGCTGCCGCCACGGTCGGCGTGGGGTTGACGGCCGCCGTGGGCGACGAGATCGGCGCCGGTCGCCCGGCCGAGATCGGTCGGAGCGCTCCGCCCCAGCCGCTCGACCAGTTCACTGGCCCTGGCGATCGCGGCGGCCCGGTTCGGCGCGGTGGTGTCCCGCCGCTTGCGGCGTTCGTCCCAGCGGACTCGCCATAGCTGCCGGCCTTGGCTGGTGGGTAGACCCGGACGCCGAAGTCGAACTCCAGCACCTCGCGCTTCTGGTTGTCTCCCAGCGCAGTGCTCACATCTCGTTGCATTGCGTGTTGGCGGCGACGAAAACGCGACAGGCCGTGTGGGGAAATCTTGTGGGGAATCCGACGGGGGCGTTTGGGGGACCGCTCCCGAAGGTCCTGCTCAGGTGCTACGCAGCTTCTGGTCCGAGCCTCCGAAGTCGATGGCTACGGATCAGAAGGTTGGGGGTTCGAGTCCCTTCGAGCGCGCCACGCGAAGTACCTGCTCAGCGACCTGACGGCCACACCGGTGTCGTCCTCGCGGCGAGCGGCATCCCTTTACGTGTCCCTATAGCTGTAGGGATGGACGATCGCTATAGGGATGGCCGCCGGCGTGCGCGGCGGGGTTCGGGGTCGGTGCGGGAGCGGCGGCCGGGGGTGTGGGAGATCCGGGTCGTGGTCGCGAACGACGAGGTCACCGGCCGTTCGGTGCAGCGCTCGTTCACGGTGCACGGCGACGCGGAGGTGGCCAACGCCGGCCGAGGTGAGCTGGTCGAGCGGTTCGGCATCAACCGGAGCGCGTTGTACTGCACGGG
>Ga0268386_10001645_pt1 | contig 15412 bp, 13 predicted proteins | sample RVTome_15_FD_200260 | JGI IMG/M metagenome (GOLD analysis project Ga0268386, IMG submission 200260) | Soil microbial communities from uranium-contaminated site in the Upper Colorado River Basin, Wyoming, United States - RVT150D86... ...
TGGCTTGCTGCGTGTCGGTGAACTCGGCTGCCGCACCGCCGACCAGGGTCTCCGTACCGGGTGAGTCCACCGCGCGGACCCGGTCGACGAGGTCGCTGCCCTCTCGGGTCGTTGGCTCCACGTCGGCGACCACGCCGAGCCGCACGTCGTCCACGGCGACGAAGGACCCGGGCTGCGGGTTGGGTGCGACTGCCGCGCCCTCGACGACGACCTCCGTGGGGGTGGTGACCCGGGTGACCCCGGGCAGGAGGGACAGCTCCGCCGCGTAGGCCGAGACCTGGGCCGGGGCACCCGCGGCGTCGGCCAGGACGACGTCGACCGGTGAGGCCTCCTGGCCGTCGAACCGCTCGGCGAGGATGCGCGACGCCTCGGCAGCTGGCACGTCCTGCGGCAGGGCTCGGTGGTCGACCTGGCCGAAGGACACGGACAGGGCGGGGGAGGCGAGCACGCCGAGCAGAGCCAGTACACCGACGAGGACCGGCCAGGGGCGACGCATGACCAGCCGGGCCACCCGGGACCAGCCGCCTTCGTCCGCGGGGGCCAGCCCACCCCGCCGTACCCGGAGGCGGTCGACGCGCGGGCCGAGCATGGCCAGCAACGCCGGCAGGGCGGTGAGGGCGGTGACCACGGCGATGAGCGTGACGGCGATGCCGGCGTAGCCGAAGGACCGGAGGAAGTACTGCGGGAAGAGCAGGAGCGCGCCGAGCACGGCCGCGACGGTGACACCGGAGACGATCACCGTTCGACCGGCGGTGGCGACGGTTCGACCCACCGCGTCCTCGGTGCCCCGTCCGGCGGCCAGCTCCTCGCGGAACCGGTTGACGACGAGCAGGGCGTAGTCGATGCCCAGACCCAGTCCGAGGCCGGTGATGAGGTTGAGGGCGAAGACCGAGACGTCGGTGGCGAGGCTGACCAGCCAGACGGCCAGGAAGCTACCGAGGATGGCCCCGCCGGCGACGCTGAACGGCAGGCCCGCGGAGACGACGCTGCCGAAGACGAGCAGCAGCAGCACGAGCGTCACCGGCACCGCGATCGACTCGGCCCGGGCCAGGTCCTCGGTGATCGTCTCGTTCAGGGCGTTCCCGACGGCCGCTCCGCCGCCGACGTGCACGACCAGGCCGTCGAGGGTCCCGCCGTAGTCCTCGAGGAGGTCGGCCGCCAGTGCCTCCTCGTCCTCCGCGATGGAGGCGTCGGAGAAGACCAGGACCTGGGCGGTGCGGCCGTCGTCTCCCCGCAGGGCGTCGGGTCGGCCGGAGGTCCAGTAGGACACCACGTCGGTGACGTCGGGTTCGGTGGCGAGGTCGGCCACGAGCGCCGCGGCCGCCTCGGTGGTGGCGGGGTCGTCGACGCCGCCAGCGGCCTCGACGGCCAGCACAGCCACCGGGTCCCGGACGCCGAAGTCGTCGGCGAGGGCAGTGGCGGCAGCGGCCGACTCGCTGCCGGGGTCGTCGAAGCCCTGCGACTGCAGTCGGTCGAAGAGCTGCGAGCCCAGCACGCCGGAGATCGCCAGTCCGAGGGCGAAGAGCAGGAGGACGATCCGACGCCGACGGGCGACCAGCCGCCCGTAGCGCTCGAGGGGAGCCGGCCGCGTGGCGGGCTCGTGGACGGGGTGGGTCGCCGCGCGCGGCTCGATCTGAACACTGTTCACACCGCGCAGCATGCACCGCGATCTGAACGGCGTCAAGATAGAGCGTAGGATCGGTCCCGTGAAGGCGGCCTACCACCACGGCGACCTGCGGGCGGCGCTGCTGACCGAGGCGCTGGACCGCGTGCGGTCGCAGGGGGCCGACGTGGTGTCGCTGCGGGGGGTGGCTCATGCGGTCGGGGTCTCGCCCAGCGCTGCCTATCACCACTTCCCCGACAAGGACGCCCTGCTGGGGGCGGTCGCCGAGCAGGCCATGGCCGAGCTCGACCGGCGGATGGCGCAGGCCTGGGACGACGTCACGGGCGACGACGACCGGGCCGCGGTCCGGCGGCTTCAGGGCTTGGGCCGGGCCTACGTGCGCTTCGCCCTCGAGGAGCCGCACCTCTTTCGGCACGCCTTCGGCGCCCATGCAGACCGCCACGGGCTGCACACGTCCGAGGACCTCGAGGCCAAGCGGGCCGACCGTCTGGCCTACCGGCTGCTCTGCCAGGCCCTCGACGACGTCGACGCCCGCGGCCTGCTGCCGCCCGGGGTACGCGATGGGCTCGACCTGGTCACCTGGACGACCGTCCACGGCTTCGCCTGCCTGGCGCTCGACGGATATCTCGCCCCCGAGGCCGGCGAGCAGGTGCTCGCCACCTTCTCCCGAGTGGCGCTCCGCGGCCGGACACCCTGAGGGGACGGGTCCGGAAGACGGGCGTCTCGGTGCGGCGGCCGTGCCCGCGGGACTGGCGCTCTTCGGGGCGGGCGAGCGCTTCGGCGGGCGCCACGGCAAGCTCAAGCAGTCCGGCTGACAGCCCTCGTCCTCGCGTGGACGAATCCGTCGATGGCCGGGGTCATCGCGGGGAGGCGGTCGACGACCTCCGCCATGAACCGACGACCCACGCGACGTCCCTCCGGCGTCGGCCGGACGACCACCCGACTTCCGGCGCCAGGGACCCGTGCCCGCTCGCTGATGCCCGCCTGCTCCAGCCGTCGGAGCAAGCGGTGGCAGGTGCCTCTCGACCGTCCGACCAGGCCCGGCACGTCCGCCAGCGGCAGCTCTCCCCGCCGGCACATCTCGAGCAGGAGCAGCATCCCCCGGGGGTCGGCGGGGTCGAGCGGGCCGTCGGGGGACACCACCGCCAGGGCGGCGGTGTCCAGGTGGCTCACCAACCCCAGGAGGGCGAAGAGCACCTTCGGCGGGTCACCGGGATCGACGTCCCGGGTCGACCCCGCGTCCCGCCGGAGCTCCTGGAACCGGCTCGCGAGCCCCTCGGAGGCCTGCAGCACCACCCCCTCGACCTCGGAGAGGACTCCTACACCGGCGTCGGTGAGGTGCACGACGACCGCTCGACGGTCGGGCAGCCCCGGGTCACGGTCACGGACGATGAGCCCCCCCTGCTCCAGCCGGTCGAGCAGCAGCGTCAGCCGGCCAGAGCCCAGGGACGTGGCCTCGGCGAGCTCGCTCGGCCGGGCCTGCCCCGTCCGGTCGAGGAGGGCGAGTGCGAGCGACCCGTTCAGGCCGGGTGCCACGCTGCCGAACCGCTCGGGATCGCCGAGCGCCTCGTCGAGCAACACGAACAGCCGCCCCAACGCGACCAGCGGTGTCTCGACGTGGACGTCGTCAGCGACGTCCTCGGAGGCAACGCTGCCGTTCCGCATGACCAGGGTCAGCCTACGGGTCCGGGACGGACTTGCGGGACGCCCGGCCAGGACACGTCATGACAGGGGACCCTGCTACGACGGGTCGCCCACGTCGGCGACGGCGTCCTTGATCGCGTCGACCTCGGCGGCGGGCAGGGCCGGCGGCGCGAGGATCTCCGCCCAGGCGGGGACGACGATCTCGTCGTAGACGTGCCCGTGCCCCGGCGGGGTCGAGTTGGCCGCGAACTGGTCGAAGGTCGCCTGCAGCCCGCCAACCAGGGGCAGTGCGCGCACCTGCGGGTGGACGTCGGCGCCCCGCGGATCCAGCCACGCAGCGCGGTCGGCGGTCCAGGCCACGATGGGGTCGGAGGGGTGGGTGAGGTAGATGATCCGGTTCTCCGTCTCCCAGATCAGCTCCGGTTCCCGGATGTCTGCCTCCGTCGCGGCCGCCCGAGCCAGCGCGCCGTCCTGGTAGACGGGCGCCCAGAGCGGGGAGCCGGGCTCGCGGCTCTCCTGGACCCGCGTCCAGGTGGGTTCGAAGCTGGGCGGCCCGATCATCAGCGCGCCGTCCGTGGTCGTGGACATGTCCTCGACGCTCGTGAAGGCACTGCCGGTCGAGTAGGCGCCGAGGCTCTCGCCGTATACGTACAGCTCGGGCCGCTCGTCCGGAGGAAGCGAGTCAAGCTCCACCCGGATGGCGGTGATCAGCTCGGCGGCGTTGGACTGCGCGCGTTCCTGGTCCACGAGGAAGGAGAGCCAGCTGGGCAGGTAGGAGTACTGCATCGAGACCGTGGCGACGTCGCCGTGCGAGACGAACTCGAGCGCGGACGCCGCCTTCGGGTCGATCCAGCCGCTGCCCGTGCCCCCGGCCACGGCGATGGCGCGGCGGTCGAGGCCGCCCATCCGGCGAAGCTCCGCCACCGCCACGGCGGCGCGCTCCTGCGGCGTGGGGGCGGACTCCAGCCCGACGAAGGCCCGGACCGGCTCCACCGCGTCGGCGTCCCCGGTCACCTCGGCGATCTGCTCTGCCGTCCGCCCCTGCCAGACGAACTGCCGCCCCTCGCGTCCGAGCGACTCCCAGGTCACCGCCGAACGCGGCCCACCGGAGCGGTACGGAGACTGCGGGTCGACCACGCCCCTCTTGGTGTCGTCGTTCCGCCCCGCGAACAGCCCGTCGGCCGCAGTCAGCGCGGAACCGACGAGCAGCCCCGAGGTCACGGACCACGTGGCCCACGCAGTCACCAGCACCGCGAGCGCCACCGCCACACGACCCGGGAGGAGGCGGCCGAGCAGCCGGGCCAACCTCTGGCCGATCCAGCGGATGCCCCGGCCGATGCCGACGAACAGGCCGGCCACCACGACGCCGAGCAGCGGCGCGAGGACCCAGAGCCAGGGCACGGAGGCATCCATCCCCAGCAGCTCCCGCTGCTCGACCTGCCACCGACGCCCCTCCCACCCGGCGACGAGCAGGGCGACGGGAGCGAGTACCGCCACCGCGCGCCAGGCGCTCCGGCGGACGCCCGCGGGCAGGCCCGGCAGCTCCAGGCTCCGGTACACCCACCCGGCCAGCGCCCCGAGCCCGTACGCGATCGCGCCGGCGAGCCCGGCGAGCGCCGCCTCGATGTACCAGGCGCGCGGCACCAGGGACGGGAGCACCGACGCGCACATCGCGAGCAGGCCCAGCACCCCGCCGGTCAGGCTCATCCGCCTGAGCCGGAAGGGACCGACCCGGCGCACCTCGGAGGTCGACGTGCTCCCCCGGCCCTCGGCGGGCGTCGGCTCCCCGGACGCGCTTGGCCCGTCTCGGCCGCGGTCGACCGCCTCCGTCGTGTCCGTCATCCGAACTCCCTCAGACGGCTGTCGGCTCCGTCGTGACCGGTGCAGGCGCACGGTCGGGAGACGTGACCTTCCAGACCGCGAGGAACGTCACCACCACGAGCGGGGCGAGGACGATGCCGGAGGGGAGCGGGGTCCCGTCGGTGGCCTCGGTGCCGATCGACCCGAAGTCCCAGGCGGCGTGCAACAGCATGGGCAACAGCAGCGTCCCCACGATCCGCCTGGTGACGTAGAAGGCCGAGCCGACGACGAAGGCGAGGACGATCTGCTGCACGGTGCTGCCGAGCGGCGCACCGAAGAGGACGTTGACGCCGTGCAGGACACCGAAGAGGAGCGAGGTCCAGAACCACGCCATCCGCTCGCTGACACCGCCACGGAAGCCCACCAGTCCCAGGCCGCGGGTGAGCATCTCCTCCGAGAAGCCGACGAGCAGCGTGCCGAGCGCGAGCATGGGCAGCAGAGACCCCACGTCGGCCCCGAAGTCCACCGAGGCCAGGCCCAGGACGACCATCACCGCCAGGAGCGCCGGGACGGTGACTCCCCACCGGGGTCCGGACCTGCGGGCCTCGAACAGCGCGGGACTCCACCACCCCAGCCACGTCGCCACTGCCACCAGCAGGACCGCTCCGGCGCCGACCGGGATCACGATCCCCTCGAGAGCGCTGTCGGTCGAGAGCCCGATCGTCGAGTAGTCGACGTCCAGCACGAGCCAGAGCACCGAGACCAGCACGGTGTACGCCGCGAAGACCACGAGAGCCACGACGGGGGTGGGTCGGACACGCACGGCGACCTCCTTTGGGGCCTGGTTGTACTGCTGCTGAGTAACTTGATGCTGGCACACCTCATGGTGCATCGCCTGCCGAGACGTCACACCCGGCGCCCCGTGCTCTCCCGTACGTCCGGCGATTGAGCCCGTCGCGCTCTGCGGCTGTAGCTCTCCGAGATCGCCCTGCTGAGAATCATCACGCCGATCACCAGGTGTGGTGATGCCCGGTCACCACATGGGCGCCTAGCTTGCGATCCACCCGACGCGACAGCAGGACAGCCGCCCGGTATGCCCAGGAGAGGAACGCCATGACCGCCAGGACCGCAACCGGCACGCGACCCCAGCCCCCGGTCGACTGGACCCGCAACAACGCCCGCGCGGGAGGTATCGCCTACCTCATCACGTTCGCCGCCTCCATTCCCGCTGTGCTGCTGCTCGGCCCCGTCCTGAACGACCCCGGCTACATCGTCAGCGGCGGTTCCGACACCCGTGTGCTCGTGGGCTCCCTGCTCGACGCGGTCAACGCCCTGGCATGCATCGCCACTGCCGTCGCGGTCTTCCCCGTGATGCGCCGGGTGAACGAGTCGATGGCACTCGGCTTCGTCACGTCGCGGATGTTCGAAGCCGCCGTCATCATGGTCGGCGTCGTGAGCCTGCTCGCAGTGGTGACACTGCATCAGGACCTCGGTGGCAACCCCGGAGCCGACCAGGCCGCCCTCGTGACCACCGGCCAAGCGCTCGTCGCGGTGCGGGACTGGACCTTCCAGTTCGGGCCTAACATCAGCGCGGCCATCAACGCAATGCTGTTCGGCACTCTGCTCTACCGGTCGCGGCTCGTGCCACGCCTGATCCCGGCCATGGGTCTCGTCGGCGCGCCCCTGCTGCTCGCGGCCAGCGTCGCCACGGTGCTCGGGCTCACCGAGCAGGGCTCGGTGTGGTTCGCCGGCGTCATCCCGGTGGCCGCGTGGGAGCTGTCGGTGGGCGTCTGGATGACCTTCAAGGGCTTCAAGCCCTCGGCCGTCGCGGCGATCGCGCCCTGAGCTGTCTGATCCGCGGCCAACAGCGCCTCACCCGTTCGCCCTCGACCCCGGCCACGGCTGGAGCTCGCCCCCCGCCCTACTGCTGCGGCCCGAAGTCCGCCGGGTCCATGACCTGGCGCACCTCACAGACACCTTCGTAGCCAGGCCAGAGGTCGGCGTGCAGCTCCATGAAGCGACGGGCCGCCTCGACCGCCTCCTCCTTCGTACGTACCTGCCACATCGCGTAGCCGCCGATCACCTCCTTGGCCTCGGTGAAGGGACCGTCGACGACGGTGACCTTGCCGCCGGAGACGCGGACCAGCGCCCCGGTGGCTGTGGGCAGGAGGCCGCCCTGATCCAGCAGCGTGCCGTCCTTGGCCGCGCGCTCACCCAGCTCGGCGATGCCCGCCATCAGCTCGGGCGGCGGAGGGCCGGCGGGCATGCTCTCGTCCGACTTGACCATGGTGAGGAAGCGCATCTCGCGTCCTCTCCTCGACGGCGGACCCGGCCTGCCCGGGTCCTGCCGACACGTCGACCGGGCACCCCCGATCTCGACACGGTCACCCGGTCGATCTAGACCGGATGCGGTAGTGCAGCACCAGGAACGGCAGGCCGAAGACCCAGAAGGCGTGCTCCGCCCGCACCTCGCCGTCCGCCACGTAGACGTCGAGGTGCTCCGCGAAGCCGTGGACCGCCAGCGCCGTGAGCTCCGCCGTCTGCGGGTCGACGTACGTCAGGTAGTGGCCGGCATGACCGTCGTCGACCCGGCTGGTCAGGGTCAGCCCGCCCACGGCGTGCGCCTGTGGGCGAAGGGTCGCGGTGAAGCTAGCCTCCGGGAGCGGGAAGCCGACGCTGACGTACCCGCGGTCCTCGTGGCGGTACGTGGTGTAGATGCCGACGTAGATGGGCTCGTCGTCGTCCGCGAAGGACCGGATCCACCCCCGCACCGTCGGGGTGTCGTCCGAGGCCGGGACGACCAGGTCGATGCGGCTGCTGATCCCGCGCAGTGCCTCGCGCTGGTTCATCGGCACGCTGGCCTGCCCGAGCGGGCGGGCGACCAGGGTCCGGTAGAGCAGGTAGCCAGGGCGCACCCACAGGCGCCACTCGGGGACGATGTCGAGCGTGAACCGCGTCGTGTGCTCGTAGAACTCGCGTACGCGAGGGTCGACCACCTCGGGATCGAAGTCCGGGCCCGCCAGCTCGTCCAGCGACGCGACGATGCCGGTGTCACTCGCGTCGGCGACGTACGTGCCACCCGAGGCGGCCGCCAACTCCCGTACGTAGCCGGTGCCGACGTACCGGGACCTGGCCGCCAGTGGCACCACGAAGGGGAGGTCATGCGCCGGGACCCGCTCCGCGAGCAGGCTGACCTGGGGGTCCCGGAACACCAGGGCCGACAGGGTCCGGTAGGTGAGCACGGTGCTGCTCGCCACGACCGAGGCAGGGACGGCGCCGCCTCGGGAGGCGTAGGCCCGTCCGACGGCGGCGCCGACCAGCGGGCCCATCGCCACCTTCTGGGGCCGCAGGCCGAGCGTGCCGACGGCCAGCCCGGTCACCAGGCCCACCGGGAGGGGACCTGCGCCGGTGAGACGACCTGCCACCCAGCCGAGCGGCGCGGCCAGGGCGGTGCTGACCGCGATCCGCTGCCAGATCGGCGGGATCTCACCGGGCCGTTGCCGAGCCCGGGCGACCGTCTCGGACGCGCCGAGCCCGACGGCCCCGAGCACCGCGCCGGCGGCTGCTGCCCGGGCGCCCTTGTGCGCGGCCAGCGTGACGCCGGCCAGGCCGCCGATGGCGCCGGTGAAGACGACCGCCGCTTGTCCACCGGGTTGGATGGCCGACGGGTCATGCGCCACACCCGGGAACATACCCGCCGCGATCTCTGCGGCTGGCGGCTCTGCAGCCCCAGACTTACGCCGCCGAGGACCAGAGCCGCATCGCCGCATGTCGCTACCACCACGGTCAAATGAGCCCCGGGACATCGCTCCCAGGCCGAGACGTGCTGGCCGCGTTCGGACTCGGGTCCGCGGTGTGGCGGGTGGGCGGGGCTCAGTGCACCACCTGGCGGGCCGGGTACGTCTTCCTCAAGCCCGTTGACCCCGTCGCGGAGGCGGAGTGGCTCGGTTCGCTCCTGAGCGACCTCGCGGAGGCGGGGTTCCGGGACGACGTGTGGTCGATGGGTGACCGGGCGGCCTGGGACGACGAGCTTCCCGACGTGGTGCACGCCGAGCTCGCATCGACATGACGGGCAACGTGCTCTTCGCCGAGTCGCTCGCCCCGGCGATCATCGACGTCGCCCCTACGGGCGGCCTCCCGAGTACGCGGCGGCTGTCGTGGTCGCGGACGCGATCGCACGAGCGGCGATCTACCGGCTGCTCACGGCGGATCGGATGCTGGCCGGGAGGCCCGACCGCTCCGCGCGGGACGTGCACGACGAGATGGTGGCGCACCGCCGGATCCTCGGCGCGATCCGGGCAGAGCTGTCGTGACGGCCGGACGAGGACCGTCGACGAGTCGTTGCGTACCTTGGCTGTCCAGCGGTTGCTGACCTGTTCCAGCCAGCAGGGGCGCAAGAGGGACGCCGGGCAGATCGTGCTGCCTTGCGACAGCGACGTCGACCTCGTTGCAGCAGCGACGGGACAGCCGACCGGGATGGGTCCTACCCGCTGGCAGCATCGACTCCGAAGGGCGAGCGCCCCTGGCGTTTGCGATGAGTTCCGTCCTGCCGGGGCGTCTCCTTCGCACTGGACGCGTTGCAGACCGGCGATCCGTCGAAAGGACATCAGAGATGAGAAGGCTGATCGTGAACACGTTCCTCACCCTCGACGGGGTCATGCAGGCCCCGGGCGGACCCGGCGAGGACGACAGCGGTGGTTTCACCTACGGCGGCTGGTCGGTGAACTACTGGGACGAACCGATGGGGCGCTTCATGGACGAGGCGATGAGCCGGCCGTTCGACCTCGTGCTCGGACGCAAGACCTACGACATATTCGCCGCGCACTGGCCGAATGCACCCGAGGAGGCCGGGGGCAAGCCGCTCAACGACGCCACCAAGTACGTGGCGTCGCGGGGACGGCCCGCGCTGGAGTGGAGCAACTCCGTGCTGATCGACGGGGACGTGGCCGAGGGGGTCGCAGCGCTCAAGGCGGAGGAGGGTCCGGAGCTGCAGGTCCACGGCAGCGGGAACCTCGTCCAGACCCTGCTGCGCCACGGGCTCGTCGACCAGTTCCGCCTCATGGTCTTCCCTCTCGTCATTGGGTCCGGCAAGCGCCTCTTCGCCGAAGGCACCCTCCCAGCAGGGCTGCGGCTCGTGGACAGCTCGGTGTCCACGACCGGGGTCCTGATGGGTGTCTACGAGCCGGTTGGCGAGATCGTCACCGGGTCGTTCGCGCTGGAGTGACGCACCGGCACTTCAGCCCACCGGCCCCCACCCGCCACCCCCGGGCGTCACGACGGTGACGACCTCTCCGGCATCGAGCTGGCGCGTGGTCTTCGGCGGCAGCTCGACCTCCCGGCCGGGCTCGCCGACCAGGTTGCGGCCGGGTGTGCCGGGCCCGCCCCCATGGGCACCGGCGGGGGAATGGCGGCGCCGGTCAGTGAGCAGCGAGACCGTGGCCGGCTCGAGCACGCGGATGGACCGGACCACGCCGTCGCCACCGCGGTGCAGGCCGTCGCCCCCCGACCCGTCGGCGAGCTCGTAGCGCTCGACCCGCATCGGGTACTCGAGCTCGAGCGCCTCCACCGGGGTATTCAGGGTGTTGGTCATGCCGACGTGAACGCCGCTCGGCCCCGGCCCACGGGACGAGGCCCCCTGACCGCCGGCGACAGTCTCGTAGTAGGTCCACCCGTAACCGCCGATGACGACGTTGTTCATGGTCCCCTGACCGGCCGCGGGGAGGTTGGCCACCTCGGCAAGGGCAGCCAGCACGGTGTCCGCGACCCGCTGGCTCGTCTCGACGTTGCCGGCGACCACCGCGTGCGGCGGCCGGGCGTTCACCAGCGACCCCTCGGGGGCGACGATCTCAAGCGGCACATAGGTGCCGGCGTTCGCCGGGACGTCGTCGGGGAGTAGCACCCGCAAGGCGAAATAGCAGGCCGACCGGGTCACGGCGAGCGGGCAGTTCACGTTGCCCGCCACGGCGTCCGACGTCCCGGTGAGGTCGACGAGCAGGTGTTCCCCGTCGACCGTGACCGCCACCTCGATCCGGATGTCGTCGTCGGTCACGCCGTCACCTTCCAGCTCCCCGGTCGAACGGTAGGTGCCGTCCGGCAGAGCCCGCAGCGCCTCACGGGCACGGCGTTCCCCGTACGCGAGCACCTCGTCGAACGACGCCAGGAGCACGTCGAGCCCACGGCGGTCAGCCAGCTCGGCGAGGCGCTCGCCGGCGAGACCGTTCGCCGCCAGCTGGGCGCGGAAGTCCCCGCGGCGTAGCCGCGGCGTACGGGAGTTGGCCAGGATCAGCGCGAAGAGGTCCTCGTCCAACTGCCCCTCGCGAACGAGCCGTACGGGCGGGATGACCAGGCCCTCCTGCCAGAGGTCGCGGCTACCGCTCGGCATCGAGCCGGGCACCATGCCGCCGATGTCGGAGTGGTGGGCGCGCGTGACGGCGAAGGCAACGGTGCGGTCGGCGATGGTCACGGGGGAGACCAATGTGATGTCCGGCAGGTGGGTGCCGCCCGTGTAGGGGTCGTTGAGGACGAAGACGTCGCCGGGTCGGGGGTTGCGGGCCATCGCCGCGGCCACCGACTCGGGCATCGCGCCGAGGTGGACGGGGATGTGCTCGGCCTGGGCCACCAGGCGGCCCCGCGCGTCGAAGAGTGCGGCCGAGCAGTCGCGGCGCTCCTTGATGTTGGAGGAGTAGCCACTGCGGACGAGGACCGACCCCATCTCCTCGGCAACGCCGGCGAGGGCGCTGCGCATCACCGACATCGTCACCGGGTCGAGGCTCACCGGTCCGCCTCCTGCCGGGACAGCACCAGCGTGCCGACGCCGTCGACGCTTCCTCGCCAGCCGGGCCGCACCAGCCAGGTGGTCTCGGCGAGCTCGACGACGGCCGGCCCCGCGATGGTGCTCCCACGACCCATCAGGGAACGGTCGTGGACCTCGGCGCCGACGGGACCCTCCTCGAGCAGTACGCGACGGTGCCCGGTACGCGTGTCGCGCGCGGCCGGATCGGGCTCGACGACGTCCGGCTTCTCGCCGGCGACCGTCGCCACCAAACGCACGCCGACGATTTCCACCACCTCGGCGGCGTCGTGGTGGCCGTAGCGGCGCTGGTGGGTGTCGTGGAAGTCCCGGGCCAGCTCTTCCGGCGTCTCGCCGCCGACGACCAGCTCGTAGGACTGGCCGCGGTAGCGGAGATCCGCGAGCTGCTCGGTGCGGGGGTCGCCCAGCGGCGCCAGCTCCTCCCGTGCCCGTCGGGCGAGGCCCGCCCAGGCCGCACGGAGGGTCTCGGGGTCGAGCTCGTCGACCCGGCCCAGCAGCGGGGCGACGTAGTCGCGCCGGATGTCCGACAGTGCGAGCCCGAGCGCGCTCAGGACCCCTGCCGCACGCGGCAGCAGCACCGTGCGGACCCCGAGCTCCTCCGCCATGGCACAGGCATGCATGCCACCTGCGCCGCCGAACGCGACGAGGGCGAAGTCGCGCGGGTCCAGGCCACGCTCGACGCTGATCACGCGCAGCGCACGCACCATCTCGGTCGTTGCCACTCGGGCGACGCCGAGGGCGGCGTCCTCGGGGGAGAGCCCGAGCCGACAGCCGAGCTCCTGGAGGGCCTGCCTGGCGCGGTCGAGCGAAAGCGTGACCTGCCCGCCGAGCGTCGTCCCCTCCGCCAGGCAGCCGAGCAGCAGGTCCGCGTCGGTGACCGTGGGCTCCGTGCCACCCATCCCGTACGCGGCGGGGCCAGGGTCCGCGCCGGCGGAGTGTGGGCCGACCCGCAGGACGCCGCCCTCGTCCACCCAGGCGACGGACCCGCCGCCGGCGCTCACCGTGTGGACATCCACCATCGGCAGCTTCAGCGGCACACCGGCGACCACGGACTCGGTCGTCGTCTGGACCGCCCCGTCCACGACGGGTGACACGTCGGTGCTCGTCCCGCCCATGTCGAAGGTCAGCAGGTCACGGTAGCCCGACAGGCCGGCCACGTACGAGGCGCCCACGACTCCTGCGGCCGGGCCCGAGAGCACGCAGCGGGCGGGGTGCTCCGCGGCCGTACCGACGTCGATGACGCCGCCCGAGGACTGCATCACCAGCGGGGAGGTCAGGCCGTGGTCCCGGGCCCGGTCGTCGAGCCGGCCGAGATAGGCGGCCAGCCGCGGGGCCAAGTAGGCGTCGGCCGTGACCGTCGCGGTGCGCTCGTACTCGCGGAACTCGGGGAGCAGGTCGCTGGCGAGCGACACAGGGACGTCGGGAAGGGCGGCCCGGATCCGCTCACCGACCTGTCGTTCGTGGCCGGGGTGCAGGAAGCCGAAGAGCAGGCAGACGGCCACCGCCTCGACCTCGGCGTCGACCAGCTGTCGGACCACCCGGTTCAGGTCGTCCTCGTCGAGCGGCCGGACGACGCCGTCGGGTCCCATCCGCTCCCGTACGGTGAACCGCAGCTCACGCGGGACCAGCGGGGGCGGGCGCTGGGCCGTGAGGTCGTAGAGGGACGGCCGGTTCTGACGACCGATCTCGAGGACGTCGCGGAAGCCGGACGTCGTCACCAGCGCCGTGCGGCCGCCCCGGCGCTCGAGGAGGGCGTTGGTCGCCACCGTGGAGCCGTGGGCGAAGACCGTGACGGCGGCGGCCTCCAGCGCCGCGGAGTCGACGGCAACGATGACGCCGGTCGACTGGTCCCGTGGAGTGGACGGCACCTTGGCGGTGACGAGCCGGCCGTCCTGGATCGCGACGAGGTCGGTGAAGGTGCCGCCGACGTCGACGCCGAGCCCGACCCCTCGTGCGTCCATGCCAGACTCCCGCCCGCCCACCGACCGGTCCGTGCCTTGCTGAACCTGGATCATGCCGTGCGGGCAGGGATGCGGGGAATCAGCCCTCGGGCGTCGGCTGGTCCGTAGTCAGCGTGGAGGGGTCGCTCGCGCCGAGCACCGACCTGAGGCGCTGCATCGCCTGGTCGGTGAAGAGCCCGGCCACTGCCGCGGCGGTCACCAGGACGGTCACCCCGGCGGCCGAGGTGGTGTCGTCGCCGATGCTGACCAGGCCCGCGTTGACGGTGAGGACCACGACGCCGCCGAGCAGCGCGGACCACACCGGTCGGAGCACGTACCACCACAGGTAGCCGCGCTCGAGCGTCTGCTGGCCGGCCCGGCTGGCGAAGACGATGCTCTGCTGCACCACGCTGCCGACGAAGCCCGCCGCGGCGCCGACGACGACCAGGCTGGTCGCCAGCGTGATGGAGAAGCTCGGTCCCCACCACGAGATCGTGCGGGTCGCGATCTCGCCCGGGGCCGTCCCCTCCTGCGCGGCCACCATCTGCTCGGCCAGTCCGTAGGTCCAGACCAGGGCCACCAGGGCGACGATGCCGGCGAGGGCGTTGCCGATGCCGATCAGTCGTTGCTGCGTGGGGGCCATCAGCCGCTCGACGAGCGCGGGCGTCTGGACCGGTTCGAGCGACACCGCAGTCATGGCGGACCTCCCAGCGATCGGATGCGCTGCTGGGAGGAGCGACGGGCGGCACCGGGTGATACCTCGGTGCCGCCCGCCGTCGTGGGACCGGTCAGTCGAGCAGGTGGTCCAGCGCCCTCCCCATGACCTCGGCGCGCGTCGCAGCCCCCGAGACGCGCTCGAGTCCGAAGCCGGTGTAGAGCGAGCCCGGCGTCGCGGCCACCGCAGCCTCGGGGAAGCCCCCGGCGGTCGTGCGGATGAAGTCGTTCGCGTTGGGCGAGCTGCCCTCCGGTGGGCCGGAGACCACCCAGCCGTCGAGGCCGGTCTCGAACGAAGTCGTGCCCTCTCCGGTGGACACCTCGATGTCGTCGACGAAGACGCCGAGGCCCTGGACCGCCCAGTCGCTTGCGTAGGCGATGGACACCTCGACCTGCGAGCCGGCGTACGGCGTCAGGTCGACCCTCCACTGCTGCCATCCGCCGGACGGACCCGATGCCGCCCACCACTCGCCGGTGTCACCGGCCGGCGAGCAGGTCCCGTCGGCGTTGACGGTCTGGTAGCGGTCGAGGTGGGGGTGCAGCTCGCGCCAACCCGCGGGGCAGCTGTCACCCGTGTCCTGGGTGGTGTGTCCGTTGAGGTCCTCGAGCGTGGTCCAATTGGCACCTCCGGCCGTCCGGGCCTCGACGAAGAGGTGGTCCCAGTGGAACTCCGTGTCGTACGAGGTCCAGAACGACAGTTCTGCCCCGCCCGCCGGGACGGTGATCGTGCGGGTCAGCCGCTTGTACGACACGTCGGCGATCTGTGAGTACATGTAGAAGTCGCCGGTGTGCGGCTCGAACGGTCCGCCTTCCCGGTCCCAGCGCCCGGCCACCCAGCTCTCGAACTGCGGGAAGTCACTGGTCGGCAGGATGCCGCTG
>Ga0268386_10001647_pt1 | contig 15409 bp, 8 predicted proteins | sample RVTome_15_FD_200260 | JGI IMG/M metagenome (GOLD analysis project Ga0268386, IMG submission 200260) | Soil microbial communities from uranium-contaminated site in the Upper Colorado River Basin, Wyoming, United States - RVT150D86... ...
GGTTACTACCGCTTCGTGGCCCTCCCGCCCGGCGCGTATACCCTGACGTTCACGATGAGCGGGTTCGCGACCCTGCGGAGCGAGAAGGTGCGGGCCTCGGTGGGAGGGACCACCGAGGAGGACGCCACCCTCAAGCTGAGCCAGCTCGCCGAGGAGATCACCGTCACCGGGGAGTCCCAGGTGGTGGACGGCTCCTCCAACCAGGTGAGCACGAACTACGACAAGGACTGGGTGGAGAACGCCCCCATCCCCCGCTTCACCTTCTTCGACCTCATCAACGCCGCCCCCGGGGTCAACCAGACCCAGACCAACGACTCCCGCTCGACGGCGATGGGGGCGTCCAGCTCCGAGAGCTCCTACCAGCTCGACGGGACCGACTTCACCGCCCCCCTCACCGGAGCGGCCTGGCCGTGGCCGAGCACCGACACCATCGCGGAGATCGAGGTCCTCGCCCTCGGGGCCCCCGCCGAGTACGGAAACGTCCAGGGGGCGGTCTTCAACGTGGTGACCAAGCAGGGCTCCAACGACTTCCACGGGGACGCCAACTTCTACTTCCAGGGCGACGGGCTGACCGGCAGCAACACCAGCGAAGCCGAGGACGGGGGCCTCCCCTTCACCCGCGACAAGTACCACGACGCCACCTTCCAGCTCTCCGGCCCGATCGTGAAGGACAAGCTCTGGTTCCTCGCCCACTACCAGTACCAGCGGGACTACTACTCCCCGGTGGGCGTCCCCGCGGACCTCCCCCAGAAGTTCGACGCCGACCGCGTCTTCGGGAAGCTCAACTGGCAGCTCAACTCGAAGCACAAGCTGATGTTCGCCTACCACGACGACTACTACCGGATCCCCTGCATCGACAACTTCTGCAACGAGTTCACCGCCCCGAGCACGATCAAGGTCGAGCACGGCCACAACCCCTCGCCGAACCTGACCTACACCGGCATCATCTCCGACCGGACCTACGTGGAGGCCCGGGTCTCCGGCTTCTACGGCCAGGACCACGCCGACCCGCTCCAGGAGGGGGAGCCGCGGGTGAAGCCGCGCTACCTCGACCTCGACACCGGCCTCGTCACCGGCGGGATCTACTCCTGGTACGACGGCGACATCTGGAAGACCGCGGCCTCCGCCAAGGTCTCCCACTTCGCCGACGACTTCCTGGGGGGGAGCCACGACTTCAAGTTCGGCGTGCAGTTCAACGACGGGGGGGCCGACTACGTCGGCGGCTACAACGACTACATCCGGACCTACAGCGGGGTCCCCTCCTACGGCTACGGCTACCTCGTGCCCGGCCACGTCGCGGGCTCGACCCGGGGGATCGGCTTCTTCTTCGACGACGCCTTCCGGGTGAACGACCGGCTGACCATCAACGTGGGGCTGCGCTACGACTACAACAAGGCCTTCTTCGACTCGTACCCCCTCCTCGACGTGGACGCCAACGAGACGGGGGAGAGCACCCCGGCGGTGGGCACGCTCTACTCGTGGAACTCGGTCTCCCCCCGCATCGGCTTCAACTGGAAGGCGACCCGGGACGGGAAGACCGTGCTGAAGGCCCACTACGGGCGCTACTACCGGGGGGTCATCACCGGCGAGTTCGACGACGTGTCCCCCTCCGCCCCGCCGGTGATCGCCTTCTCCGGGGAGTACGACGAGACCGGGGCCCGGATCGGGGAGGAGGTCATCTCCGACAACACGAACCTGCTCGTGGACTCGGGCTTCAAGAACCCGTACACCGACCAGTTCATCGTGGGCCTCGAGCGCGAGCTGGTGAAGGACCTCGGCCTCTCCGCGACCTATGTCTACAAGCAGGGGGAGAACTACGGGGGCTGGCGGGACACCGGAGCGACCTACACCCCGGTCACCTACCTGGACGACCAGGGGGCGGACGCCACCGGCCGGGGGATCACGGTGTTCCGGCGCGACTCCGACGCCTCGGAGTCCGTCTTCCTCCTCACCAACCCCGGCGAGATGTTCAGCCGCTTCCACGGGGTCACGATCCAGCTCCAGAAACGCATGGCGAACAACTGGCAGGCGGTGGGGTCCTTCGTCTGGTCGAAGGGGACGGGACGCCTGGGCTCGAGCAACCTCGATCCCACCGACGAGCCGAACTCGGTGGCCCGGCGCTTCGGCCGGGACCCCAACGACTTCGTGAACACCGACGGGCGGCTCACCTACGACAGGCCGGTCACCGCCAAGCTCCAGCTCGTGTACATGCTGCCCAAGGGCTTCCTCGTCGGCCTCAACTACACCTACCAGCAGGGACGGCCCTGGTCCCGGGCGGTGCAGCTCCCCGAGGAGCTCGTGAACCGCTCCAGCCAGATCCTGGCCGAGCCGATCGACGGGAGCCGGCGGGTCGGGAGCTGGAACCTCCTCGACCTGCGCCTCCAGAAGGAGTTCGCCCTCGGGGAGCGCGCCCGCTTCGCGCTCCTCGCGGACGCGCTGAACCTCTTCAACGACGACTCCTACGACGGGGTGGGGACGCGGCTGGGCACCGCCGAGGGCTTCGGCGCGCCGACGGCTTACGTCTTCCCGCGGCGGCTGATGTTCGGGGCGAAGCTCAAGTTCTGACGCGGCCCGCTCAACCCCCGAGCTCGGCCAGCCGCTCCCGGGGAGCCGGGAACTCCGGCCGCAGCTCGAGCGCGCGCCGGAACTCGGCTTTCGCCTCCTCGCGGCGCCCCTGGCGCACGAGGGCCAGGCCGAGGTTGTAGCGGTACTGGGCGTCCGCGCCGTCCCGGAGGAGCGCCTCCCGGAACGCCTTCTCGGCCTCGGCCAGGGACCCCGCCGCCCCCAGCACGATCCCGAGGGAGTTCCAGTAGGACGCCACCTCCGCGTCGAGGGCCACCGCCTCCCGCAGGCACCGCTCCGCCCCCGCGAGGTCTCCCCGGTCGCGCAGCACCTCGCCGAGCTGCACGTGGAGGAGCGGCTCCCTCGGGGCGAGGGCGAGCGCCGCCTCGTAGGCCCGCGCGGCCTCCTCGAGCCGGCCGGTCTTCTTGAGGACCTGGCCCTCGCGCTCGGCGAGGCGCGGGTCCCGGGGGCTGCGGCCCCGGCCCGCGCGGAGCGCGTCGAGCGCGGCCGGGAGGTCGCCGAGGGCGATCCGGCTGTCCGCGAGGGCGAGGTGGGCGGCCGAGAAGCCGGGCAGCCGCTCGATCGCCTGCTCGAAGTGGCCGGCCGCCTCCCGGTGGCGGCCGAGGCCCACGAGGGCCCGCCCGAGGTAGTAGTGGACCTCGAAGCTCGAGACGCCGTGCCGCCGCAGCGCCTCGAGGCTCCGGGCGCTCGCCGCGTAGTCCTTCTCCCGCAGGCTCACCAGGCCCTGGCGGACGAGACGGTTGAGGACCTTGTACTCCCCGATCTTGTCCTTGGGGTCGGCCCCGGTGGTCGGCCCCGGTCCCGGGGCGCCCGCCCCGAGGTAGCCCATCGCCCCGAGCTTCTCGAGCAGCTCCGGCGGCACCGCGTCTCTCCCCGCGGGAGCCGCCGCGCGCTCGCTCTCGAGACGGCGGGCGAGGGCCGCGCGGAAGGCCTCGGCCCGGGCGGGCTGGGCCTCGGCCAGGTTCCGCAGCTCGCCGGGGTCTTCCTCGAGGTCGTAGAGCTCGGGCCGCGGGGCCTGGATGTACTTCCAGCGGCCCTCCCGCAGCGTGCGGAGGTCGCTCCATCCGTAGTGCAGGAGGGGGAGGAGCGACTCCGCGTAGGCCGCTTCCTCGGGCACGTGCCCCCGTCCCCGGAGCGCCCGAGCGAGGCTCCGCCCGGTGAAGCGCGCGCCCGGCGGGGCGGCCACCCCCAGGAGGTCGAGGAGGGTCGGCGCGACGTCCACGCTTCGCGCGGTCACCGCGGGGCGCGTCCCCGGGACGATCCCCCGTCCCCGCAGGAGGAGGGGGACCCGGATCGTGGACTGGTAGACGAAGAAGCCGTGCACGGACTCGCCGTGCTCCCCGAGGCCCTCGCCGTGGTCCGAGGTCACCACGAGGAGGGTGTCGTCTTTCAGTCCCCGGCGCTCGAGGGCGGCGTCGAGCCGTCCCACCAGCTCGTCCGAGAAGGCCACCTCGCCGTCGTAGGGCCGCCCCGGGTACCGGCTCGCCCACGGCTCGGGCGGCTCGTAGGGATCGTGGGGGTCGTAGAGGTGCAGCCAGAGGAAGAGGCGCCCCTCCCGCGGCGACTCGAGCCAGGCGACCGCCTCCGCGGTGGGGCCGTCCCCCCGCTTCTGGATCGAGTTCAGGAAGCGGGCGTCGTCGCCCCCGAGGTCGAAGCGGTCCGAATAGGTCGCGAAGCCCCGGTCGAGGCCGGACTGGGCGGAGAGGACCACCGCCGAGACGATGGCGGCGCCGGCGAAGCCCGCGGTCTCGAGGATGGTCGCGAGGGTGGGGATGTCCGGGGAGAGCGAAGGCGACACGTTGTCCCGGATCCCGTGCTCGGCGGGGTCGAGGCCGGTGAACATCGTGACGTGGGAAGGGCGGGTGAGGGGCGCCGCCACCGTCGCCTCGGGGAAGAGGGCGCCCTCCCGGGCGATCCGGTCGAGGTGGGGCGTCGCGACGTCCGTGCTGCCGTAGCACCCCAGGCGGTCGGCCCGCAGGGTGTCGATGGTGACGAGGACGAGGTGCCGGGGCGGCGTCGCGCGAGGGCCGCCGCACCCGGCGAGGAGCGGCCCCGCGCAGAGGAGAGCGCCGATGCCGACCCGTCGTCGCACGGGCCATTGTCGCAGTCCCCCCGGCGCCGTGCTAGCCTCCGCCCCGGCAAGATGGCCGAGCCCACGACAGCCCTCACCGACTGGGCCCTCGCCCTTCTCGCGTCCGTCCTCGGCCGCCGGCTGCTCGCGGCAGGCGCCGAGTCCCGCCGCCTCTGGGGCCTCTCCTTCCTCTCTCTCGCCCTGGCCGCCCTCGCCGGCGGCATCTTCCACGCACTCTCTCCTCAGAGCTGGCCAGAGCTGCGTGGCACTCTCTGGTCGGTGACCTACGCCGCCATCGGCCTCGCCAACGCCCTCCTCCTCGCCGGCGCCGCCCGATCGGTCCTTCCCGCCCGGTTCCGTCTCCCCGTCTTCATCCTCCTCGGCCTGGGCTTCGCCACCTGCCTCGTCATCGTCCTCGACCGGCGGACCCTCGGCCCGGTGGTCGTGGCGGGCGCCGTCACCCTCCTGCTCCTCCTCGCCTTCGGCCTCCACGCCCTCGCCCGCGAGCGTCCGGAGGCCCGCCCCCTCCTCGCCGGCGTCCTCGTCTCGGCGGCCGGAGGCGCCGTCCAGGCCCTGGGCCTCGCCCCCCACCCGCACTTCAACCACAACGACCTCTTCCACGTGGTCCAGATGGCCGGCCTCTGGCTCCTCTTCCGGGCCGGCCTGAGGCTCGCCGACCGGGAGCGGTGAGTGGATGCTTGACTGGTACCCTACCGGGGTATAGTATCCAGACCGTGAAGCACGCCCGGCACACCGGCCAGCTCGACCGCCTCCGCCGCGTCGAGGGTCAGGTTCGCGGCCTCGTGCGGATGGTGGAGGAGGAGCGCTACTGCGTGGACATCCTCACCCAGCTCCGGGCGGCGAGGGCGGCGCTCAAGCGGGTCGAGGAGGGCGTCCTCCGCGACCACGTGGAGCACTGCGTGAGCGAGGCGATCCGAAGCGGCGACCGCGCGGAGCAGCGCGAGAAGGTGGACGAGCTGCTCACGGTGGTCGGCCGCTTCGCGGACTGAGGGCAGGGCATGGACCACCAGGGAGGGGCCGAACGGGTGGCCCTGGGCCGGCGGGAGGCGATGCCCGCGGCGGTGGACCCCGTGTGCGGGATGCGGGTCGACCCCGCCCGGTCGGCGGGGACCCACGAGCACGGGGGCCGCACCTACTACTTCTGCAACCCCGGCTGCCGGGAGCGCTTCGCGGCCGAGCCCGAGCGATACCTCTCACCGGGGCCCTCCGGGGCGGGCCCCGGGGGTGCGGACCTCCCACGGACGGACGCACCCCCGGGGACCGTCTACACCTGCCCGATGCACCCCGAGGTGCGCCAGGCGAGGCCGGGCGCCTGTCCCAAGTGCGGGATGGCCCTCGAGCCCGAGGCGCCGAGCGCCCGCGAGGAAGACAACCCCGAGCTGCGGGACATGACTCGCCGCTTCTGGGTGGGGCTCGTGCTCACGCTGCCCGTCTTCTTCCTGGCCATGGGGGGAATGTTGCCAGGGCGACCGTTACACGGCATGGGGGTCGCCCTGGTGCCCTGGGTGGAGCTGTTCCTCGCCACCCCGGTCGTGCTCTGGGCGGGCTGGCCCTTTTTCCAGCGGATGGCGGCCTCGCTCGTCAACCGCAGCCCCAACATGTTCACCCTGATCGGGCTCGGCACCGGGGCGGCCTGGCTCCTGAGCGTCGCCGCCACCCTGGCCCCCGGGGCGTTCCCCGAGTCGTTCCGGAGCCACGACGGGACGGTCGCCCGCTACTTCGAGTCGGCGGCGGTGATCACCGTCCTCGTGCTCCTCGGCCAGGTGCTCGAGCTGCGGGCGCGCCAGCGCACCGGGGGGGCGATCCGCGCCCTCATCGGCCTCGCCCCCGCCACCGCCCGCCGGATCGAGGAGGACGGCGCCGAGCGCGACGTGCCCCTGGAGGCGGTGCGGCCAGGAGACCGGCTGCGCGTCCGGCCGGGGGAGAAGGTGCCGGTGGACGGGACCGTCCTCGAGGGGGCGAGCGCGGTGGACGAGTCGATGATCACCGGCGAGCCCATCCCGGTGGAGAAGACGCCGGGCTCCCCGGTGACCGGGGCCACCCTCAACGGCACGGGCACCCTCGTGATCCGCGCGGAGCGGGTGGGGAGCGAGACCCTCCTCGCCCGCATCGTGGACATGGTCGCCCGGGCCCAGCGCAGCCGCGCCCCCATCCAGCGCCTCGCCGACCGGGTGGCCGCCTGGTTCGTCCCCGCGGTGGTGGCGGTGGCCGTCCTCTCCTTCGCGGGCTGGGCCCTCCTCGGCCCCGAGCCTCGCCTGGCCTACGCCACGGTCAGCGCGGTCGCGGTGCTCATCATCGCCTGTCCGTGCGCCCTCGGCCTCGCCACCCCGGTCTCGGTGATGGTCGCGGTGGGCCGGGGAGCGGCCGCGGGGGTCCTCGTGAAGGACGCGGCCGCGCTCGAGACCCTCGGGCGGGCGGACACCCTCGTGGTGGACAAGACGGGGACGCTGACCGAGGGGCGGCCCCGGGTCGTCACCGTGCTCGCCGTCCCCGGGGCCGCCGAGGACCACGTGGTCGGCCTCGCCGCCCGGCTGGAGCGGGGGAGCGAGCACCCCCTGGCCGCCGCGATCGTGGCCGAGGCCGAGCGCCGGGGCCTCTCCCTCCCGCCGGTGCATGACTTCCGGTCGGTGACCGGCAAGGGCGTGCTGGCCACGGTGGACGGCCGCACGGTCGCCCTCGGGAACGAGGCGCTGCTCGCCGAGCTGGGCCTCCCCGGGTCGCAGTTCCCCGCCGAGGCGGCGGCCCTCCGCCGCGACGGCCAGACGGTCATGCTCCTCACCGTCGACGGCCGGCCGGCCGGCCTCATCGGCGCGGCCGATCCCGTGAAGCCCACCGCCGCCGAGGCCGTGGCGGGCCTGCGGGCCCTCGGCCTCGACGTGGTGATGGTCACCGGGGACAACCGGGCCACCGCCGACGCGGTGGCCCGCCGCCTGGGGATCGCCCGGGTGGAGGCCGAGGTGCTCCCCGAGCGCAAGGCCGAGGTGGTGAGCGAGCTCCAGGCCATGGGCCGCACGGTGGCGATGGCGGGGGACGGGATCAACGACGCTCCCGCCCTCGCCCAGGCCCACGTGGGGATCGCGATGGGGACGGGGACCGACGTGGCGATGGAGAGCGCGGGGATCACCCTCGTGAAGGGCGACCTCCGGGGGATCGTGCGGGCGGTGCGCCTCTCCCGGGCCACCCTCGCCAACGTGCGGCAGAACCTGTTCTTCGCCTTCGTCTACAACATGCTCGGGGTGCCGATCGCCGCGGGGGCGCTCTACCCGTTCTTCGGGATCCTGCTCTCGCCGATGATCGCGGCGGCGGCCATGAGCTTCAGCTCGGTGTCGGTGATCGGCAATGCGCTACGGCTGCGGCGGGTCGTCATGACACCGGGCCGTTCTCCGGGCGGTCCCGCGTGATCGGAGAACGGCCCGGAATGACCGTCCCATTGACTTGTCTTCCGTAGAGTAGTTCCATGGTAGCCGTGACGCGCCGTTCTCCGGTGGCCGTCGTCCTCGCCGTCGCCCTCGCGGGGGGGCTGCTGGGGCCCTGCCTGTGCGCCGGCTCTCCGGCACCGGGGACCGCCGCCGCGGACGCGCACGGCTGCTGCGCGCCCGAGGCCGCCGGATGGAAGGCCGCCGCGACGTGCTGCGCCTGTCTGGCCGTTCGCGTTCCGGCGCCGACTCCGTCGGCGCCGGAGAGTGCGCCCAGCCTCTTGCCCGCGAACGTAGGCGTGGCAATTCAGCCCACCGGAGCTCTCACTCTCCATCGCTTCGCCGGGCCCCGCCAGACCGTCCTCGACACTTCGCCACCCGTCACCGTCCTCCGGATCTGAGCCTCGGCTACTCCCGGCCGCTTCCGCGGCCGGGAGAGACTCGCCACCGCCAACCTTTGCCGAGGTGCCCATGTGCGTCCGCGATGCCGTCTCGCTCGTCGTTCCCCGGCCGGCTGCCGGGGGCCGCTCGTCATGTGTGGTCGCTCTGAGGACGGCCACCGCGGCGGTGCTCTTGCTCGGCCTCGCCGGCGTGGCCGGTGGCCGGGATCGGCCGGGGACCGGCGAGGCCGAGCTGAGGGGCGAGGCCGAGCTGGTCGAGGACGAGCTGCTGGCCAGGCTGATTCACGAAGCTCTGGCCGGGAGCCCCGACCTCCAGGCGGCCGAGGCGGCGGCCCGGGCGGGACGGGAGGGGCCGGTCCAGGCGCGCGCCCTCCCCGACCCCACGCTCTCGCTCGTGTACACCAACGACGGCTGGTCGCCGAGCCTGGGGGAGCAGGACATGACCAACCTCGCCTTCATGGGGAGCCAGGCGCTCCCCTGGCCGGGCAAGCGCGGAATCCGCGGCCGCATCGCCGAGCGCGAGGCGGACCTCGGAGCCTGGCGGGTCGAGCGGGTCCGGCTCTCCCTCGTGGCCGCGGTCAAGCGGGCCTACCTCGGCCTCCTCCTCGCCCGCGAGCAGCTCGCCCTCGTGGCGGAGCTTGCCCACGTCTGGGGCGAGATCGAGGGGGTGGCCCGGGCCCGCTACGCGATCGGTCAGGGGGCCCAGCAGGACGTGCTCCGCGTGCAGGTGGAGGTCACCCGGGTCGAGCAGCTCCGGGAGGAGCAGCAGGTGGAGGCGGCGGTGCGCCTCGCCGAGCTGAACCGCCTGCTCGCGCGCCCGGCCGAGCAGCCGCTGGACACCCCGGCCCGCCTCGTCCTCCGGCGGGAGGCGCGCCCCCTCGCCGCCCTCGTCGAGTGGACGGCCGCGGTCAGTCCCGAGATCCGGGCCGCCGCCACGTCGGTCGAGGGGGGCCGGCTCGCCCTCGAGCTCGCCCGCCTCGACTTCAAGCCGGACTTTGCGGTGCAGGCCGGCTACATGAACCGCGGGGGGCTCGACCCGATGTGGCAGGCCGGGGTGAGCGTGAGCCTGCCGCTGGACCGCGGGAAGCGCCACGCCGCGGTGGCCGAGACGGAGCTTCGACTGCGGGCGGGAGAGCGGCGGCTCGAGGCGGTGAGGCTCCAGCTCCGCTTCCGCACCCAGGAGCGCCTGGCCCGGCTCGGGGCCCTCCAGCGGATCGCCGGGCTCTACCGGGACGGGATCATCCTCCAGGGCCAGATGTCGGTGGAGGCGGCGATCGCCAACTACCAGGCGGGCAAGGTCCCGTTCGTGACCGTGCTCGAGGCGCTGGTCACGCTCTACGGCGACCGGGCCACCCACCTGCGGCTGCTCGCCAGCCACGAGAGGACCCGGGCGAGCCTCGAGGAGGCGAGCCTGGAAGGCACGACCGAGATGCCGTCGGACGGGGAGTCCGCGATGACCCCCGCGGCCCCCGCCGGCCCCGGCGGCATGGCCCCGGGACCCCCGGCCGGAGGCGGCGACGCCGCTCCCGCCCGGACCATGGGATCGATGGGGAATTGAGGACGCCATGAAGAAGCAGACACGCCGGATCCGACTGGCCGTCCTCCTCGCCGCCACGGCTCTCCTCGCCGGCAGCCTCGCCGCGTGCCGGCGGGGGCCCGAGGCGGCGCGCGTCGCCGCCGCGAGGGTCCAGTACCACTGCCCGATGCACCCGACCTACGTCTCGGACAAGCCGGGAACCTGCCCCATCTGCAAGATGACGCTGGTGCCGACGGAGGCCTCGCCGGCCCCCGGCGAGCGGAGGGTCGCCTACTGGCGCTCGCCCATGGACCCCACCGTCCGCTCCGACGGTCCGCGCAAGGACGAGATGGGGATGGACTACGTCCCGGTCTACGAGGACGAGATCGAGGGCGGGGGCCTCGTCCTCGGCCGGGCGGTGGTGGCGATCTCCCCGGAGCGCCGGCAGGTGCTCGGCGTGCGCAGCGAGCCGGTGGGCCGCCGGGCCCTCGAGCAGACCATCCGCACGGTGGGGCGGATCGCGGTGGACGAGCGCCGGCTCCACCACATCCACACCAAGTACGAGGCCTACGTGGAGAAGCTCTACGTGAACTTCACCGGGCAGCTCGTGCGGCCGGGCGACCACCTGGCCGCCCTCTACAGCCCCGAGCTGGTGGCGACCCAGGAGGAGTACCTCCTCGCCTGGCGGGCCCGGGAGCGCCTGGCCGGGAGCGGCATCCCCTCGGTGGCCAGGGGAGCCGCCGACCTGCTGGAGGCCGCCCGTCAGCGGCTCCTCTTCTGGGACATCAGGCCGGAGGACATCGCGCGCCTGGAGCAGACGGGCCAGGTGACCCGGACGCTCGACCTCCACGCCGACATGGGCGGCTACGTCGTCCAGAAGGCGGTCGTCCACGGCATGCGCGTCACCCCCGCCGACACCCTGTTCGACATCGCCGACCTCTCGCGGCTGTGGGTCCTCGCCGACATCTACGAGTCGGACCTCCCGGTGGTGCGCCTCGGGATGTCGGCCGAGGTGCGCCTGCCCTACCACCCGGGCAAGGTCTGGCGGGGCCCCGTGACCTACATCTCTCCCACGGTGGAGGAGGCGACCCGGACGATCAAGGTCCGGATCGAGGTCGACAACGAGGGCGAGTTCCTCAAGCCCGACATGTACGCGGACGTGATCCTGGAGACCGACCTCGGCGAGGCCCTCTTCGTCCCCGACAGCGCGGTCCTCAAGCCGGGAGACCGCCGGCTCGTCTTCCTCGACCGGGGGGACGGGCGCCTGGAGCCGCGGGAGGTGCTCCTGGGGGCCCGGGCGGAGGGGGGCTACCAGGTCCTCGCCGGCCTCGAGGAGGGGGAGCGGGTCGTGACCTCGGCGAACTTCCTCATCGACTCCGAGTCGAGCCTCAAGGCGGCGCTCCAGTCCTTCGCCCCCACGCCGAGCCCGGGGGCGGCCCCGCGGGGACCGGGAACCGCGCCGCCCGCGAGCCCGTCCCCCCGCCGTCCCACCCCCGCCCCCGCGGGCGGCCACCAGCACTGAGGGGGCCCCGGTGATCCGCTCCATCATCCGCTTCAGCGCCGAGAACCGCTTCGTCGTCCTCCTCGCGGTGGGGGTCCTCGTCGCCTACGCCGCCTGGACCGCGCGGACGATCCCGGTGGACGCGATCCCCGACCTCTCGGACACCCAGGTCATCGTCTACTCCCGCTGGGACCGCAGCCCCGACATCATCGAGGACCAGGTGACCTACCCGATCGTGAGCGCCCTCCTGGGGGCGCCCCGGGTCCGCACGATCCGCGGCTTCTCCGACTTCGGCTTCTCGTACGTGTACGTGATCTTCGAGGACGGGACCGACCTCTACTGGGCCCGCAGCCGGGTCGTCGAGTACCTCTCCAAGATCCAGCCCCTCCTCCCCGAGGGGGTGCGGACCGAAATGGGTCCCGACGCCACCGGGGTGGGCTGGGTGTTCCAGTACGCCCTCGTGGACGACTCGGGCCGCCACACCCTCGCCGACCTCCGCACGTTCCAGGACTGGAACCTCCGCTACCGTCTCCAGTCCGTCCCCGGGGTGGCCGAGGTCGCCTCCCTGGGCGGGTTCGTCCAGCAGTACCAGGTGACGGTGGACCCCAACCGGCTGAAGGCCTACGGCCTCGGGATCATGGAGGTGACGGAGGCGGTCCGCCGCAGCAACCAGGAGGTGGGGGGGCGGCTCGTGGAGTTCTCCGGGAAGGAGTACATGGTCCGCGGCCGCGGCTACCTCCGCGGCCGGGGGGACCTCGAGCAGGTCGTCCTCAAGACCGACCGGCAGGGGACGCCGGTGCTCCTCCGCGACGTGGCCGACGTCTCCCTCGGCCCGGAGATGCGCCGCGGGGTCTCCGACCTGGACGGCCTCGGGGACACCGTGGGGGGCATCGTGGTCATGCGCCACGGGGAGAACGCCCGCAAGGTCATCGACCGGGTGCGCGAGCGGCTGCGGGAGGTGGAACCCTCGCTCCCCGCGGGGGTCCGGGTCGTCACCACCTACGACCGGTCGGACCTGATCCAGCGCGCGATCGACACCCTGAAGCACGAGCTGGTCCTGGAGATGGTCATCGTCAGCCTGGTGATCGTCTTCTTCCTCTGGCACCTCCCCTCGGCGATCGTCCCCATCCTCACGATCCCGATCGCGGTGCTCCTCGCCTTCGTCCCCATGGCCCTCATGGACATCTCCTCCAACATCATGTCCCTCGCGGGGATCGCGATCTCCATCGGGGTGCTCGTGGACGGGGCGATCGTCGAGGTCGAGAACGCCTACAAGAAGCTCGAGCTGTGGGAGCACGGCGGCCGGAAGGGGGACTACCACCAGGTGCGCCTGGAGGCCCTCCTCGAGGTCGGCCCCTCGGTGTTCTTCTCCCTCCTCCTCATCGCCGCCGCGTTCCTTCCCGTCTTCACCCTGGTGGACCAGGAGGGCCGGCTCTTCAAGCCCCTCGCCTGGACCAAGAACCTCACCATGCTCATGGCCGCCCTCCTCGCCCTGACCCTCGACCCCGCCCTCCGCATGCTCTTCACCCGTATGGACTGGGTGCACTTCCGGCCCCGCTGGCTCTCCTGGGTCTTCAACCAGGTCACGGTGGGCCGCTACCATCCCGAGGAGCGCCACCCGGTGAGCCGGGTCCTCTTCGCGGCCTACGAGCCCCTCTGCCGCCTCGTCCTCCGCTGGCCCCGGGCCACGATCGGCGCCGCCGTCGCCCTCCTCCTCACCACCGTCCCCGTCTACCTCCGCCTCGGCCACGAGTTCATGCCCCTCCTCGACGAGGGGGCCATCCTCTACATGCCCACCACCCTGCCCGGGATCTCGGTGACCGAGGCGGGACGGCTCCTCCAGATCCAGGACCGGATCCTCAAGGGCTTCCCCGAGGTCCAGAGCGTCCACGGCAAGGCCGGCCGCGCCGACACCTCCACCGATCCCGCGCCCTTCTCGATGATGGAGACGGTGGTGGCCCTGAAACCGGAGAGCGGGTGGAGGGGCAAGGAGCGCTTCTACTCGTCGGCCTGGTGGGCGCCGGAGTGGCTGAAGGACCTCCTCTTCCGGCGCATCTGGCCGGACCGCATCTCCACCGAGGAGCTGGTGGAGGAGATGCACCGGGCCCTCCAGATCCCCGGCACCACCAACGCCTGGACGATGCCGATCAAGAACCGCATCGACATGCTCACCACCGGGGTGCGGACCCCGGTGGGCATCAAGGTCTACGGGGCGGACCTCCAGGAGATCGAGGCCCTCGGCGAGCGGATCGAGCGGCTCGTCCGGGACGTGCCGGGCACCCGGAGCGTCTTCGCGGAGCGGGTGGCCGGGGGCTACTTCCTGGACTTCGACCTGCGGCGCGACCAGCTCGCCCGGTACGGCCTCTCGGTCCAGGCGGTGCAGGAGGTCATCATGTCCGCGGTGGGGGGGGAGAACGTCACCACCACCGTCGAGGGGCGGGCCCGCTTCCCGGTGAACGTCCGCTACCCCCGGGACTTCCGGGACGACCTCGACGCCCTGGGCCGGGTCCTCGTGATGACCCCCGGGGGGGCGCACATCCCGATCGCCCAGCTCGCGGACATCCGCACCGTCACCGGGCCCTCGATGATCCGCAACGAGAACGGGCTCCTCGTGGGCTACGTATACGTGGACATCGCGGGGCGCGACGTGGGCGGCTACGTGGAGGAGGCCAAGCGGGTGGTGGGGGAGGGGCTCACTCTCCCCCCCGGCTACTCCCTCGAGTGGAGCGGCCAGTGGGAGAACATGCAGCGGGTGCGGGAGCGGCTGAAGCTCGTGGTCCCCCTCACCCTCTTCCTCATCTTCTTCCTCCTCTACGCCAACACCGGCTCGGTGGCCAAGACCCTGATCGTGGTCACGGCCGTCCCCTTCTCGGTGGTGGGGGCGGTCTGGCTGATGTGGGCCCTCGACTACAACGTCTCGATCGCGGCCTGGGTGGGGATGATCGCCCTCATGGGCCTCGACGCGGAGACCGGGGTCTTCATGCTCCTCTTCCTGGACCTCGCCTACGACGAGGCCAAGGCGAAGGGCGGCCTCCGCTCCCTCGCCGACCTCCACGAGGCGATCGTCCACGGGGCGGTGAAGCGGCTGCGGCCGAAGCTGATGACCGTCATGGCGGCCTTCATGGGCCTCATGCCGATCATGCTGTCGGTGGGAGCGGGCTCCGACGTGATGAAGCGGGTGGCCGCGCCGATGGTGGGCGGGCTCGTGACCTCGTTCCTGCTGGAGCTGCTCGTCTATCCCCCGATCTACCTGCTGTGGCGGTGGCGGACGGAGGTGAAGGCCCGGGCGGCGGGGGGAGCCGGCGCTCCCGGTGCGTGAGCCAACCCATGCTCCTCGCTTCGGACTCGTCGCGGGGCGCGCCCATCCACTCTCCAGAGAAGTGCGCTCAGAGAAGGGGACGCGCGTGGCCTGATGGTGATCCGTCAGCTCGCGGGGACGATCCGGTAGACCTCGCCGTCGTAGTCGACCACGTAGACCTCGCCGTCCTGGTCGGTCCCGAAGGACGAGATGTTGCCGATCCCCCGCCCGAGGGCGGCCGTCCAGTCGCGCTGGTCGGACGCCCGGCCGTTCTCCAGGCGGAACGAGCGGATGATCCCGGTGCAGAAGTCGCCGTAGAAGTACGTCCCCGCGTAGCCGGGGAGGCGGCAGCCCCGGTAGACGACTCCCCCGGTCACCGAGCAGCCGTCGGAATGGGAGTAGTCGACGACGGGGAGGGTGAGGCCGCTCATGTTGCAGCCGCTCGCGGGGCTGAAGCAGGAGAGCCCCTCCATCACGTTCCAGCCGTAGTTCTCCCCGCCCCCCCGGGCGGCGAGCCCCACGTCGATCTCCTCGAGGCGGTTCTGGCCCACGTCGCCGATGTACAGGTCGCCGGTGGACCGGTCCACCGAGAACCGGAACGG
>Ga0268386_10001648_pt1 | contig 15406 bp, 13 predicted proteins | sample RVTome_15_FD_200260 | JGI IMG/M metagenome (GOLD analysis project Ga0268386, IMG submission 200260) | Soil microbial communities from uranium-contaminated site in the Upper Colorado River Basin, Wyoming, United States - RVT150D86... ...
TTCGCCCGCGCTGCACGGGCCTGCCGGTTACACCGAATGGAAGGTCAGCGGGCCTCCCACTGCACCACATCGTCAATCGTCCCGGTCGCGACCGAGTGATAGGTCGGACGCGCGCGCCGGTAGATGTCGCGTGCCATTGTGCGCCCCCAGGGCGTTTTCATCAGCTCGGTGTACAGGGGAGTCAGGAACTTGCGCCGGCCCTGTGAAGTGAGAAAGCGATCCAGCGCGGGGAAGGCAGGCTCGTAACGATTCCTGATGGCGAGGACGAGCCAGCTGTGGAGTATCTCGGCGTTGCCGCTCTCGGAGAGCCTGAATTGACGATCCATCTCCGCCAGTCGCGCGGTGGCGATCGGGTCGGGCAGCGCGCGAAGGAAGTGCAGCCACTCGTGCGTGGACCAGCCAGCCGTCGGCAGATCCGCCGCCGGAGTACCGCTGTTCCACCTGGCGACCTGCGAGTCCACCGCGGCGAGCAGGCGCGACTGCACGGGCGGGACATTTGACGGGATGCCTGGCTGGAACGCCCACTCGTCCAGTCGGATTCGCTCGGCCTCACCAGGCTGAAGCAGATTTGCCCGCATATCCTCGAGCAACCACTCCGTGGTCATCGGCCTGAAGGCGTTCCGGTCGAAGTACGACCTCAGCCAGGCATCGAGCCGCTCCCGGCCGACCACGGATTCGATCGTCTGCAGAAACGCGGAGCCCTTCTCGTAGGCGATGCTGGTAACGCCTTCGTCCGGATCGCGTCCGCTAAGATCGAGGCGCAGTCGCGTGTCGGCGCTGTCGGTCGTAGCGACGGTCTCCTGCAGGTCCTGCCGCCCCAGCTGCCGCAGCATGTCGGCGTAGTCCTTCCCGCGGACCGCCTCCATGATTCGCGCCTCGATGTAGGTCGTGAACCCCTCGTTCAGCCAGAAGTCATCCCAGGTGGCGTTGGTGACGAGGTTCCCCGACCACGAGTGAGCCAGCTCATGAGCCACGAGCGCGACGAGTGAGCGATCGCCGGCGAGTATCGTCGGAGTCGCAAAAGTCAGAGTGGGATTCTCCATCCCGCCAAACGGAAAGGACGGCGGCAGCACCAGGATGTCGTAGCGCCCCCACCTGTATGGGCCGTACAAACTCTCGGTTGCGTTGATCATGTCGTCCACTTCGGCGAACTCGTTCGCGGCCTGCTCGACCACGGAGGGCTCCGCGTACACACCCGTGCTGGATCCTATGGCCCGGAATGCAATGTCACCGACCGCCAGGGCGAAGAGATAGGGGGGTACCGGGTGTCGGAGGTTGAACCTGAAGACGGAGCGACCCTGTTCGTCCCGCTCTCCTTCGTTTCCTGCGTTCTCCGCGCTCATCACGGCGCGCATTCCTCCCGGTACGCGCACCACAGCGCTGTACGACTGGCGGATTCCCGGACTGTCCTGGGTGGGCATCCACGTGCGGGTCAGGATGGCCTGGCCCTGCGTGAAGAGGAACGGCAGTCGCTTGCCCGCGGTCTGAGCGGGCGTGAGCCACTGAAGCGCCGCGGCGTCCGGCGACGTCTCATAATGCACCACGATCGTGTCCGTGCGCATCGTACCCTGTACGCGGGATCCCGTCGTGTCACCGTCGGGGAGTGCTACCGCGAGCCGGGATCCGAGGAATTCCCGGGCTTCACCCAGGACGAAGCCAAGCGACACGCCGCCGCCACCCGTTACGCGCGTGATCGTGAGATCCCTGGCGTCGAGGATGACTGTGTCGGCCTCCGGCGCCCGCTGCACCGTGAGCGCGGCAAACCCCCGTATTCGCCTCGCAGCGAAATCGGGTACAAGGTCGAGCGCGACGTGCGTGACGCGCGCAGTGTCCGGGCGCGCGTATGAATGCACATCGCCCGGACCGGGACGCTGCTCGATCTGCGCCGTGCTCCGATCTTCCCCCGGAACGCACGCGATCAGCAGTGCGAGCGCCAGAACGCGGAGAGGGGTTGATGAACTGGACATGGGTGCGGCCCCGAGTGTGTGTGGCTGGTGGCTCAGAGATACTTCCTGCAACGCGCCCCGCCACACCTGCAGGGCAGCGTTCCCTCGTGCTGCGTCTCGCCGTAGTCGCAGGTGACTTCTTCTCCGCGCTGGATGGTCCGGCGCGCATAGAACTCGACGTGGCCACCGAATATGCGCATGTACGCGTTCGGCGCGCAGGAGTGATTGATATAGCGGAATTCGTTGCCGCCGACAGAGGCGTCTATCGCTCCACCTCTCGGGAGCTCAACTATCGCGATCCGGCGTCTCAGAGCGGCGCGTCTTCGTGCCTCGCGGAGCGTGATCCGCTCGCCGCCCAGCTCGCCGAGCTTTCTGCGCGCCGGTATCCTCGAGCGGGCGAAAATCCCCTGGCCGTCAATCGAGCTGCTTCCTATGTCGAACAGTGCACCCATCGTCACATTCTAGCTTGACAGCGTCCCGCCGTACAGCGCAGGGCGTGGCGCGCAGCGAATGCGGGTCGCATCTCCCAATGCTGAGCGAAAAACTCGCTTAGCGGAGCATTGGCTGCACACGTCCGTAGGTGAGTGAGCGCCATAGCCATTCCAGCGGCCCGAACCGGAACACTTTGAGCCATAGCGCGCTGATGGCGACCTGAAACAGGGTGATCACAGCTGCGAGCAGCGGAACCCAGCTGTGCGACACACGTCCCAGCAGGCCCATGCCCACCCCCGTGAACAGCGCCACGGCGATCGCGGACTGCATGATGTAGTTGGTCAGTGCCATGCGGCCGGCGGGTGCGAACACGCGCATGACACCGGGTCCGCTTCGCCGCTGCCACAGCAGCACGAACGCAGCAACGTAGGCGGCTGCGAGCAGCGGCACGTGCACGGCGTAGGCGATCCCTTCATACAGCTGAGCGTGCAGCGGGCTTCCGAGATCCATCTCGGAGATCTTCTTCATCGCGAAACCTGTCGGGATGCCTACCAGAAACCCCCACAGGCAGATGCCACGCAGCGCACGGCCGTACCGGCTGGTCCGCAGGTACAGCCTGCGACGACCGATCCACAGCCCGAGGAGGAACATCGCGAGCACGCGCGAGAAACGCATCTCGCCAACGAGGCTGCCGTAGCGATACCCGATTTCCGCGATGTGTGAGCGGAGGAGCTTGCCGTACTCCGGAGTCAGCCACACCTCCAGCTGGCCGGCCGGCGCCCGCCCCCACACCTCGACCATCTGCGCCCGGCCCCATCTGAAGAAGGTTCTCGAAGGATCGAAGCCCACATACTGGAGATCGAGCGCGTACCATGCGATCGGAAAGAGCCAGAACAGGAGCGCGGCGCTGAGTACGAACCGATCGGATGCGCTCCTGAACAGCAGCAGAACCATGCCCATCATCGCGTACAGCGCGAGTATGTCCCCCATCCAGAGAAACACGATGTGCGCGAGACCGAACGCCAGCAGGACGAGCAGGCGCCGGAGGTACCGCGCGGTGCCGCTGTCGCCGCGCGCTTCGGCCCGTTCGAGCTGGAGCGCGAAGCCGATACCGAAGAGGAGAGAGAAGATCGAGTAGAACTTGCCGAGGAAGAACCAGCCGATCGCGAACTCGGCGGGATCCGACCAGGAGGCGCCCGGAAGGTCGATCCAGCGCGCGCGCGGCTGGGTGAAGAAGCCCGTGTAGACGGTCAGGTTGACCATTAGAATGCCGAACAGCGCGAACCCGCGGAGTCCGTCCAGCAGGTGGACACGGTCGCTGGCATCTGCAGGTCCAGGCGGCGCGGTCGAAGCGCGCGGAAGCTGCTGATCGACGACCGCAGGAGGAGACGTGGATCTCACCCAGTGAAACTGTCTACCGACCCGAACCCTCAGTCAACACCCATGCCCCGCTTTCGAGCTCTCCTTCCGTGTATCGCGATCGCGTGCGCAGGCTCGGAGTCACCCGCTCCACCAGACCATGTCGCCGCGGTGGAAACAGGAGTGATGTCAGAGTCCACACCCGCGTCCGCGCCGCAGAACTGGCTGCTGGCCCACGTGGATGTCGAGACCACCGGCCTGGTGCCCGGTTATCACGAAATGATCGACCTCGGCCTGGCACTCACCGACCTCGAAGGTCGTCTCGTGGACACATTTTTCGTCCGGATCATGCCCGGGCATCCGGAGCGAATCAGCGAGGGTGCGCGCAGAGTCAATGGGTTCGACGCCGCACGGTGGCGCGAGCGCGGGGCGCTCTCACCGGGCGCGGCAGTGGACAGCCTGATCAGCTTCCACACACGGTCTGCGGGTGGTCGGTCGGTGCTGCTCGTCGCCTATAACAGTCAGTTTGACGCTGCGTTCCTCGATTACCTCTTCCGCTCACACGGCGCGTCCTGGCGGCAGCTCTACCACTATTTCGTGCTGGACATTCCATCCATGGCGTGGGCGCTCGGATATCGAGACCTCGGTAACGCGGCAATAGCCTCCCGACTCGGCATCGCCGATGAACCGAGGGTGGCCGAACAGCACACCGGGATCACGGGCGCGATGCTCAACGTCCGGATCTACCAGGCACTTCGCGCACTCTCCACCACGCCTGCTCCGTGAAAGCAGGCGAGGACCGCGGTGCAGCTACGCAGCAACCACAGCGAGCGTCCTGCGGGTAGCTCGTGCAGCTTCGATGAATCCTCCGCCGAGCATCCGCTCCCGCAGGTCGTACAACGCGAGGCTCTGCCCCGGAGCGATCGCCGCGATGCTCTCGTACAGGGCAATCTCCACTTCGTCTCCGTCCATCCGGATCAGCTCACCGCTAACGAGCGGCGCCCGGTGCCTGACGCGAACCTGGACGACATCACCAACCTGTGGTGGCGGGTCCACCAGCCAGTTCAGCTCGCGCGCGACGACTCCCCGCCCAAGCAGCTCCTCACGCGGCCCGATTACGACCTCGCGCCGCTCGGGTCGGATGGAGACGACATACATGGGAGTGCTGAAGCCGCCGGGTACACCACGCCGCTGGCCCACGGTGAACCGGGCGTAGCCATCGTGCTGGCCGATCACGCTTCCATCGGATGTCACGATCGATCCGGGAACGAGGGCGGGAGAATCCGCTGGCAGCTTCGAGCGCAGCACGCGCATGTAATCGCCGTCCGGGACGAAGCAGATCTCCTGACTCTCCTTCTTCTCCGCCACGATGTCGAGGCCCAGCCGGTGCGCCATCCTGCGGGTATCGGCCTTGGTCAACTCACCGACCGGCAGCAGCATGCGCTTCAGTACCGCGTGATCGATTCCCCACAGAAAGTACGTCTGGTCCTTCGACTGATCCACGCCCCGAAGCAGTTCGCCGTTTACGACGCGCGCATAGTGTCCGGTCGCGACGAACTCGGCGTCGATCGCGTCGGCCTTCTGCACGAGGTCACGGAATTTCGTGAAGGTGTTGCACCTCACGCACGGAATCGGCGTACGACCGCGGGAATACTCGCTTACGAAGTTGTCCACCACGTCCCGCCCAAAGCGGCTCTCAAGATTGAGCACGTAGTGCGGGATACCAAGCTGGTCGGCAACCCGACGAGCGTCGTTCACTGAATCGAGCGAACAGCATGGGCGGTCGGGCAGCTCATCCGCAGAACCCGAGCCGCAGAAGAGCTTCATCGTGGCGCCCACGACATCGTAACACTGCTCCACGAGGAGGGCGGCGGCAACAGACGAGTCCACGCCGCCTGACATGGCGACGAGGACGCGCGCACGGGAAGCTGATCGGACGGCTGACATCCTTGAAACTTACCGCATCACGACCTCAGTGACGAGGTCTAAACCAGTCAGCAGCCAGTACTTAGGTTGTACCCCCCCTTCGCAGGCGGAATCGGCCATGCTCCCGTCCTGACGGGCGTGTTCCGCTGCCTGACGAGAGTGAGCTTCCCACGCTTCTGAATGACTCCCCTGTGTAACGCCTGCCGAGAGTGAGCGCGCTTGCAACTGCTCAGATCGCGACCCATGTTTGCCGCGGAAATCAGCTGCAGGAGCAGATGACCCAGCGCCGTGCGCCGCAACAGCGTGACGTGAACGAACTCCTTCGCGCCGTTCGCAACGGGGAGAAGCAGGCGCTGGATGACCTGTTCAGCGCGGCGTATGAGGAACTCCGTCAACTCGCGCGACGAGTGCGACGCGGGGAAAACGGGAGCCTGACCACGACGGCGCTGGTCCACGAAGCCTACTTGAAGCTTCTTCCACTGGGCCTTCCCGCCAACGACGCAGCCCACGTCAAGCTGCTCATCGGACGCGCGATGCGGCAGGTCCTGATAGATGCGGCCCGCAAGCGCACCACGCGAAAGCGCGGAGGCGGAGAACCCACCGTGAGTCTCGGCGACGACGTCGCAGCTGCGCCCATCGGGGCCGATCGGCTGCTCGAGCTGGATACCGCGCTCGAGGAGCTGGAGCGCATAGATCCCCGCAGGGCTGCGGTCGTCGAGTGCCGCTTCTTCAGCGGACTCGATGTTTCCGAGACCGCCGCCGCCCTCGGTCTCTCCGAGCCAACAGTCAAGCGTGACTGGCGGGTCGCGCGTGCGTGGTTGTCACAGGCAGTAGTCTGACCGCCGTGGGTCGGACCACCGACTCCGTGTCTTACGATGTCGCTTGACGCCGAGCGGTGGGCGGCCGCCGCAACGTTATTCGAGCGCCTCGCAGAGGCGCCTGCCGCGGAGCGCGATACCGTGCTCTATCGTCTCGCAAGCGAGGCACCCGAGGTACACGAACTCGTGTTGCGCATGCTGCGCGCCGACCTGACCGGAGATCCGGTTCTCGACCGCGGAATCGAGAACCTCGCGCATCTGATCGAAGACGCCGGCACCGCAATCGCACGGGAGGAAAGCGCCGCGCAGGCGATCGGACGCCGCATGGGGCCCTATCGGATCATTCGCGAAGCGGGCCGCGGAGGAATGGGCATAGTCTATCTCGCCGAGCGCGATGACCCGCAATTCCACCAGGTTGTTGCGCTGAAATGTCTGCCGTCGAGCCTCGCTTCCGCTGACATGATGAGCCGGTTCCTGCGCGAGCGGCGCATCCTTGCCGCGCTGCAGCATCCCAACATCGCGCAGCTGCACGACGGCGGCTTTACGGATACGGGCGAGCCGTACTTTGCCATGGAGTACGTCGAAGGCGAGCCGATCACCGACTACTGCGATGCGCGACGGCTGACTGTGGACGACCGGCTGCATCTCTTTCTCACCGTCTGCGACGCCGTTCAGTACGCGCACCAGCATCTCACAGTGCACAGGGATCTGAAACCGAGCAACGTCCTGGTGACCAGCGACGGACACGTCAAGCTGCTCGACTTCGGGATAGCCAAGCTGCTAGACGATCCGATCGCGCGCCGGGATCCGGAAACGATCACGACGCATGCGCTGACGCCCGAGTACGCGAGCCCGGAGCAGTTGCGAGGGGATGCGGTGACGGCCGCGTCCGATGTCTTTTCGCTGGGCGTTCTCTGCTTCGAGCTCCTTACGGGGCGTCGCCCGTTCCCGTCTGAACCCGGTCCGCTGGGAACCATTCGCGCCGTCCTCGATGCTGACCCGGCGCGCGCCAGCGTAGCTGCGGCTGAAGCCGTCCGGGACGCACGCGGTACCGTCGCAGAGGATACGATCGGGCGCGCCGCAGCCCGTTCGTCGTCGCCCTCCTCGCTGCGCCGCCGTTTGCGCGGAGATCTCGACACGATTCTGGAGAAGACGCTGCATAAGGAGCCGGGCGAGCGGTATGCCTCGGTGCAGGCCCTGGCCGACGATGTCCGCAGCCACCTCGCCGGTCGTCCGGTTCTGGCCCGACCGCAGAGCCGGTACTATCGGACCGCGAAGTTCACGAGGCGTCATCGCATCGGTGTCGCCGCCACCGCGGCGCTGGCGGCGTCATTGCTCATCGGTATCAGTGCCACCGCGTGGCAGGCGCGACGCGCACAGCGCGAGCGGGACGCGGCGCAGGCCGAGGCCGCAAAGGCGCAGCGGGTGACTGAGTTTCTCGTGGACATCTTCGGGGCAGCCGATCCCGCGACGGCCCGCGGGCGCGATCCTACTGCCCGGGAGATCCTCGAGCGGGGCGCAAAGCAGATCGAAACCGAGTTGGCATCGGAGCCCGTGATTCAGGCGACCGTTCGCCGCGCAATCGGCCGCATCTACTTCAGCCTCGGAGACTACGCCAGAGCCGGATCGCTGATCGAGCGCAGTCTGGCGGACCATGAGCGGCTGCTTCCCCCCGGACACGCGGAGATCGCGGATGACCTGCAGGCTCTTGCGACTGTCGCACGTTTCGTCGGAGGGCCTGCCGACTCACTGTACGAGGTGCTCCTCGCGATGAGGCGCGGTAGCCTCGCACCCGATGACCCGAAGATTGCATTCGCGCTTCATGGGCTCGCCGAGACCCGTCGCAGCGACACCACCGAAATGCCAGACACCCTGCTGCGACAGGCGATCGCCATCCTGGAGCGCAGCCCCGGTCACGAGGGGGCTGCGGCTGACGCCGTATACAGCCTCGGGTTCCTCCATCACAGTCGCGGCATGTACGCGGTTGCGGAAAGTCTCTATCACGAGGCTCTGACGAGAAAGCGCGCGTTCCACGGTGACGATCATCCGAGCACGCTGGTGACCATGAGCAACCTCGGCTGGCTGCTCCAGCTGCGCGGCGACTATGACGGCGCCGATTCGCTGCTCCGACGGGTGCTGGCGACCAGAAGGCGGGTCCTCGGCGATCGCCACACCGGAGTTGCATCGACCCTGGCTGGCCTTGGCGAGGTCGCCCACCGGCGCGGGAATGGTGCCGAAGCAGAGCAGTTCTTCGCACAGGCGCTCGCGATTCAGCGAGAGCATTTCGCCGCTGGAAGCGTCCCCATCGTCGGCAGTCTGACCATGATCGCAACCACCCAGGCGGCACAGGGGAAGTGGGCGCAGGCGCATGCAACGTTCCGGGAAGCCATTGCCCAACTGAAGGCCGCTGGCCAGCCTGACGGAACGGCCATGGCGCGGCTGCTGAACAACAGGGCCGGGATCTACGAGCAAGCCGGGCAGCATGCGACAGCGCTCACCGAGTTCCGGCGTGCCTGGGACATGTACCGGGCTCACGCCGGAGAAGACCACGCGTTCAGCGCGACGGCGCAGGGTAACGTCGGAACGCAACTGCTCGTTCTTGACAGTCTTGCGGAGGCAGAATCCGTGCTGCGAGACGCGCTCGGTAAACTGGAGCGCGCGTATTCGAAGGAGCACGTCACGCTCGGTCAGGTGCTGATCTCTCTCGGTACCGTCGAGCTGCGTCGTGGGTCACTGACGGACGCAGAGGCGACTCTGCGGCGGGCCCTGACGATCGTGGAGGCCAACCTTCCGCCCCGCCACTGGCGTGTCGCCATGGCGAAGCTGCGTCTCGGTCGCTGCCTCGCCGCACAGGGCCGGCGTGAGCAGGCGGAAGCGTATATCGCAGACGCACTTGATGTCCTGGAGGACTCTCAGAGTCTTCGTCCAGCCGACTACAGGGAAGCGCGTGCCGCGCTGGCTCAGATCAGGCGCGTGCGGGACGCCACCTAGCGTCTCAGCGAACGAGCCGATCTACCGTATCGGCGCTGTGCGACCGAAAGCCGCGAACTAGGACAGCACTCCGGCAACCGCGCGTGCCCTGGCTGCCACAGACGCGAGCGCAGTGGCCGTGCGCTCCACGAGATCCTTGCCGCTGAGTGGACCGAGGCTGAACCTCACCGCGCAGCGGGCCAGCTCAGGTGGAACTCCCATCGCTTCGAGAACGTGCGACGGTCCCACGCTTCCGCTCTGACATGCCGAGCCTCCCGAGGCGGCGATCCCCTTCAGATCGAGTCCCATGAGCAATGCTTCGCTGTCTGCGCCGGGGACCGACACGTTCACAATGTGCGGTGCGCGCTCAGCGTCGCCACCGTGAAATACCGCGTCAGGGATCCGCTCCCGGATCGCGACCTCCAGCTCGTTGCGCAAGGCCTGGAGTCGCGCACATTCGTGCTCCCGCTCGGCCGCTGCCAGCGCCATCGCCTCAGCGAGCCCGACGGCGAACGCCACGTTCTCCGTCCCTGGACGGCGGCCTCGATCCTGTGCGCCGCCGTGCATCAATGGCTCCAGCTTCGTCCCCCGCCTTATGAACAGCGCACCGATGCCTTTCGGCGCTCCGATCTTGTGGCCGGATATCGTAAGCAGGTCATACGGCTGTCGCGCGGCGTCCACGTCGAGCTTTCCAAATGCCTGCACTGCATCGGTGTGAAACACGGCTCCGACGGCCTTCGCGCGTTCCGCGAGGTCTGCCATGGGCTGGATCACGCCTGTCTCGTTGTTCACCCACATTACCGAGCACACCGCGACGTCGTCGCGGATCATCTCACCCGCGACGCCCGGATCCACGAGACCCTCGGTCGTTACCGGCAGGAGGCGTTCGATCGCGCCCTCTCGCGCTGCGCTGTGGATCGCGCCAAGTACCGCCTTGTGCTCTATGGTGCTGGCGACGACGGCGTTACGCCCGCTCAGACGCCGCGCGTGCCAGGCGCCGAGAACGGCCATGTTGTCGCCCTCGGTGCCACACGACGTGAAGCAGATCTCGTCAGCTCTGGCGCCCAACGCCGCGGCGACCCGGTCGCGTGCCTCGTCCAGGGCCACCCGGGCCTCCCTCCCCCAGCGGTGGGTGCTGGAGGGGTTTCCGAATCTCGCTCCGAAGAACGGGAGCATGGCCTCGAGCACTTCCGCACGCACCGGCGCGGTGGCGGCGTGGTCCAGGTATATGGGATCGGGTCCGGGGCCGGTCGTCATCGCCTGAATTTAGCCAGTTCGGGTCCGCGGCAGCACGTACATCCTTGACATCCCCTTCCGGGGACTCAAATGTTGCGGTCGAGGGCGCACAGTGTGCCCGCCGCCATGCCGCCCCCAGGAGACCACGATGAGGTTCCCACCGTTCGCGCTGCTCGCCGTGATTGCTGCCACGTCCATAGCGAGTCTGCCGCTCGAGGCGCAGAACAGGTCCAGGAGGGACCGCAACCAGCTGGACACCGAAGAGATCCGCGCGTCTTCAGCCTCGAACGCATACGACCTCGTCAAAACTCTGCGCCCCGCCTGGCTCAGGACCCGCGGCACAACGAGTCTTGGGACGATCACGATAGCGGACCCGACATCACCAACTGGCTCGTCTGCGGTTCCGGTACCGCCGGAGATTCTGGTTTATCTCGACGGGATCCGATTCGGCAATCAGGAATCGTTACAGAACATCGGAGTGTCGGATGTGGCTCGCCTGGAGTTTCTTGACTCTGGCGCCGCAACACAGCGTTTCGGAACCGGTCACCCTCACGGGGCAATTATCATCGAGAGGGCCACGCGATAGGTGCTGCGCTGACCGGCGAAAATCGGTCAGCCGCCCGCCGCTCTGCTGTAATCTCCGTCCGGGCCACCGACCTCTAGCGCTCCACGATTCTCCGCAGCGCCTGAACGGCGTCCACCGCCTGAGCTGACGGAAGCGCCGCGGGTGCGACCGCAGGGATGAGCTTGTCGTCGCGACTGTACAGGTCGTTGCCGAAGTGCAGGGCTCCGTCGCGCATGAAGGTTGTCACGTACGCGATGTACACGGGGATCTTCCGATCCAGCTGAACCGTCCGGTCGTCCGCCCCGGTCTCCATCCGGCTGCGGACGCTGTCCGCCGGCCATCCCAGTGCCCACGCACCGAGCTCATCCGGCTTCTCGACGCGGATGCAGCCGTGACTGAAGGCGCGAATGTCCTCCTCGAACAGGTCCCCGTGCGGCGTGTCGTGCAGGTAGATGTTGAAATCGTTGGGGAACATGAACTTGATGAGACCAAGTGAATTCTTCGGCCCCGGACGCTGCCGCACGCGCCGCTCTCCCTGTGCGGTATAGACTTCCATGTTGTTCGCGGCGATGTACGCGCCCCCCTTGGGGAAGATCTCGTTCTGTGCGATGCTCGGCGGGACCAGCCAGTACGGTCTGAACACCACGTAGCTCATCGAGTCGCTGAACACAGGCGTTGCCCGGTTCTCATACTCCTCGCCCACGATCACGCGCATCTCGAGCGCCTTGCGTCCGCCGTCATAGGCCTCGAGCCTGAATGCGGGAACGTTCACGAAGATGTAGCGCGAGCCGAACAACCGCGGGAGCCAGCGATAGCGCTCCATGTTCGCCGCGATCTGCGCGAGGCGGTACTGGGCCGGCTGGTTGAGGGCTTCCAGCGTCCCGCCGCCAAGAACGCTGTCCACGACGATCGTGTGCCGCGCCTGGAACTGCGCGACGGCGCCGGCGAGCCCGCGATCATAGACGGTCGCGGCGTGCTGTGCCGATGCCTTTGCTCCGTCGGGTGCAGTGCGTGCCGCCGTGTCGCCCGCTGGTGCGGCGGGCACCGCTATTCCCTCCGCGGCCAGGCGTGCGCGCAGCGCTTCCGCCACCGCAACCGGAATCGGCTCGCCCGGCTTCACGGACTCTGTCTCCGGGACCCGGGGCCAGCCTCCACGCACTACGAGCTCTCGATACCGCAGCAACTCCCTGCTCAAAGCTGCATAATCGGAGTCCTGCGGCCGCATCGTGGCGAGCGACTTGTCGAGCGCGGCAATCCGCAGCCCGCGCGCCAGAGCGCTGTCCACGTTCTCTTCCTGCGGGTCCACGTGCCAGCTCTGCGCGACCGTGCGCGGGTTGATCTGGCCCGTGAGCAGGTCTTCGCCCAGCGCGGCGTACGTGGCCGTCAGCACGACGTCGGCCTCCACGAGCTGCTCCGCGGTCGGACGCTCGGCCTGTTTCACGGCCGCGAGTGCTGTGGCGAGACGGCTTATCGGATAGTCGTCCAGCCTCAGCGCGTCGGCGTGAGCGTTCAGGATGGCGTCGGTGAGCGCCTTTGTCCGCTGTTCGTGCAGGCCCTTCGACGTGAGCCAGAGCGGGTTGCCGCCGTACGCCTCATACAGCTTTTTCGCGTGGCGCCATTGCTCCGCGTCGATCGTGACCGGAGCCGCTTCGGAGAGTTTCCGCTCCATTGCTGTCTGGAGCTCGGCGATGGGAACCCCGTTGACGGCTGTCAGCTGTTCCGGTGACCATGTGGCAGCTGCCTCCGGTGTTGCCGCCGATTCGCCCCGGGAGCAGGCTCCGAAGGCCAGGACGATGGCCGCCAGGACGGGCGGGCTGAGAAAGCGCATGGGCGATGTCATCATGCCCGTCATAGGGCGAAATACGGGCCACGGGCGCTGCGGTCCCGACACATTGAGTCCGCGAAGCGCGGAACAACGCCGGCCGCTTTAGGTTCCCCAAGGTGAGCCATAGCTCGAACCCGAACGCTCTCTTCAGCAGGTCTTCCTCGGGCGGCTCACCTTCGAGCGCACTGTGGCCCGCACTGGGGCTGTTCGCGACGTGGATGCTCGCGACGTATCTCCTCGAAGGACTGCCGCGGACTCTGCTGCGGCCCGAGGCCCCCGGCTTCCGCCTCGCCTACGCGCTGGTGGTCAACGCCGGGGTCGGCGTGATTGGATCGATGTGGATTCTGCGCCGCGCCGTCACCGCCGGGATGCTGAGTACCCACCAGACTGGATTCGGAAGCGACCGCCGGGCAGCGGTCGGCGTCGGCGTGGGCCTGCTGCTCGGCGCCGCGCTGTTCGTGGCGCAGCAGCCGCCGACACTCGACCCGGTGGTGCTCATCAACGGATTCAGCCAGGTTGTGGTGGTTTCGACGGCCGAGACGCTCGTCTGTTGGGCCGTAGTGGGGGCGTCACTCGAAACCGCTCTCCGACTGCGGAGCGTCCCGCTGCCGCAGATATGGGCCGCAATCGCCGCGAGCGCGTTGTTCGGCCTGTATCACTTCGCGCACAGCCCCCCGTTCAACAGCCTGCGGATGGTGTTGCTGCTCAGTGTCGTCGGCCTGATCACGAGTGCTTTCTTCTTTACCGTTCGCAGCGTCTACGGCACGATCCTGCTGCATAATTTCCTCGGACTCTTCGGCGTGCTCGACGCTCTGGCACGACAAGGACACCTTGCCGGACTGCAACAGGCTGCGGCCTCATTGATTGCGACCGCCGTCGGCACACTGCTCCTGCTGGCAATGCTGCATCGCGCGTGGCTTCACCCCCACGCCGTACGTCGAACCAATCCCGCAGATACAGTAAGGACGTCATGATCGAAGAAATTCACGGGTTGTATGAGTACAACAGGTGGGTGAACCGCCGCTTCCTCGATGCGACCTCCGGCCTGACCGAGGAGGAGTTCAACCGCGACCTGAAAAGCAGTTTCCAGTCGGTGCAGGCGACGCTGGAACACATTCTGGAAGCCGAGTGGATCTGGCTGGAACGGTGGCGCGGCGTGTCGCCGACTGACGTACCGCCATGGGACACGAGCACGCAGGCCGCGCTGCGCGCCCAGTGGCAGATCATCGAGCAGGACCAGCAGGCGTACCTCGGCTCGCTCACCGACGAGCATCTGCGCAGCGTGATCGCCTACCGGAGCTTTGCGTCACAGCCGTATGCGCAGCCGTTGTGGCAGTTGATGCGTCACGTCGTCAACCACTCGACCTATCACCGGGGGCAGGTGGCGACCATGCTGCGTCAGCTTGGCCACCCCGTACCGGTCAGCGATCTGATCGCTTTTTACAGACAGGAGGCCGCATAGCGACTACGGCACCTGCGGTCACGCACTGGCTGCGGCCGGGCTGCCGCGCCGGGATACGGCCGCTGCAATGACGCTCGCGGCGGTGCGCGCCGCGACGGTGAACCCGAAGAAGGGCCCGAAGTCTCCCATAGCGCAGGAGCTCGTGAAGTAGAGGCCCGGCACACTGCTTTCCATCCGCTCGTTCAGCACCGGGTATCCGTCCGTGATCTCGAGCCCAGCGAAGACGTTCCCGGCGGCAAGAAAAGGCACGCGCGAGACATCCACCCGGTATCCGGTCGCGAGAACTACACGGTCCACCTCCAGCCGGGTGCCATCGCTGAGCAGCACGTCCAGGCGGGTTCCGTCCGCCTCCGTGCACCGCGTGGGAAGCGTGCCGGGAAACTGTTTCACCTTGTGAGCAGGAATGCGTGGCGCCAGCCAGGGTTCGAGCTTCAGCCTGCCTTCCGCCCACAGTCGGTTAGTCAGAGACTCCTTCTCTTCGCTGGTCAGCCCGCGATACCATCCAGGATTTCTACCGATGGAGCGTATCAGATCATCCACCCAGCCCCATTCCGCAGGCTCGAACGACGGCGTGGCGTGACGGTAAGCGAGGTTGACACAATCCGCCCCAGCTTCCTGCATCAGCGCGGCCCACTCGAATGCGCTTTGTCGCCCACCGACGATGAGCACCCGGTCTCCGGCGAATCCCGCGAAATCCACGGTGTCCCGCGTGTGGCTGTAGCGGCCCGGCGGGAGGATCGCGCCGATCTCCTCCGGGACGTGGCTGAAGTACCCGGCTCCGAGGGCGACCGCGACACGAGCCGCCGTGAGCGACCCGCCATCATCGAGTGATGCGACGAACCGTCCGCTGCCGGAGTCGCGATTGAG
>Ga0268386_10001649_pt1 | contig 15405 bp, 15 predicted proteins | sample RVTome_15_FD_200260 | JGI IMG/M metagenome (GOLD analysis project Ga0268386, IMG submission 200260) | Soil microbial communities from uranium-contaminated site in the Upper Colorado River Basin, Wyoming, United States - RVT150D86... ...
CTGCGTGGTCGCGTCCAGGTCCGAGCCGAACTGGGCGAACGCCTCGAGCTCGCGGTACTGCGCCAGGTCGAGGCGGAGGCGTCCGGCCACCTTCTTCATCGCCTTGATCTGGGCCGCGCCGCCCACGCGAGACACCGAGATGCCGACGTTCACGGCCGGACGGACGCCCGAGAAGAAGAGATCGGGCTCCAGGAAGATCTGCCCATCGGTGATCGAGATGACGTTGGTCGGGATGTAGGCGGACACGTCGCCACCCTGCGTCTCGATGATCGGCAGCGCGGTCAGCGACCCGCCCCCGAGCTCGTCGGAGAGCTTTGAGGCGCGCTCGAGCAGGCGCGAGTGCAGGTAGAAGACGTCGCCCGGGTACGCCTCGCGGCCCGGGGGCCGGCGCAGCACCAGCGAGAGCTGCCGGTACGCCTGAGCCTGCTTTGAGAGGTCGTCGTACACCACGAGCGTGTGCTTGCCCTGCCACATGAAGTGCTCGGCGAGAGCCGTGGCGGCATAGGGCGCGATGTACTGGAGCGGCGCCGGATCGGACGCGTTCGCGGCCACCACGATGGTATAGTCCATCGCGCCGTGCTCGCGCAGCGTCTCGACGACGTTACGCACCTTGCCCGCACGCTGGCCGATCGCGCAGTAGATGCAGATGACGTCGGTATCCTTCTGGTTGATGATCGTATCGACGGCCACCGCGGTCTTGCCGGTTCCGCGGTCGCCGATGATCAGCTCGCGCTGCCCGCGGCCGATCGGAATCATCGAATCGATCGCCTTGATGCCGGTCTGAAGCGGCTCGCCGACCGGTTGGCGCTTCACGATGCCGGGCGCAACGATGTCGATCTGGCGGGTGCCCTCGATCGGCTCGATCGGGCCGTGCCCGTCCTGGGGCTCGCCGAGCGGGTCGACCACTCGGCCCAGATAGCCCGCCCCGACGGGGACGTCGAGGACGCGGCCGGTGCGCCGTACCTGATCGCCCTCGTGCAGGCTCGTCCACTCCCCCATGATGACCGCGCCGATGTTGTCCTCCTCGAGGTTCAGCGCGAGCGCCGTCACCGTGTCGCCGGTGTGCGACGACGTGATCTCGAGCATCTCCGAGGCCATCGCCTTGGTGAGACCGTAGATGCGGGCGATGCCGTCCCGGACCTCGAGCACCTCGCCGATCTCCTCGGCCTTGAGCTCCTCCTCGTAGTGCTCGATCTCCTTGAGCAGGACGTCCTGGATCTCGCTGGCACGGAGCTGTGAGTCGTTGGCCATCTTTCTATCGAGTCCTGAGTGTGGGGATCGGCATCAGGCGTCCGCGCCGGGGATTCCGGCGGGCAGCTCGGCCCCGAGCAGGCGCCGACGCATGCCGTCGAGACGCCGCCGTACCGATCCATCGTATATGGTGTCACCGGTTCTAACGACGAGTCCCCCGATGATGTCGGGCTGGACCCGGAAATGCGGGATCGCCCGCTTGCCGAGGATCGCGGTCAGGCGATCCCCGATCAGCACGCGCGTGGCCTCGTCCACGGGACGGGCCACGGTCACCTGGACGTGCTCGCGGCCCATGTGCGCGTCGAGCAGCAAGTGGTATTCCGCCGAGATGCTCCGGAGGAGACGTTGCCGTCGCTTGTCGATCGTCACGAGGACGAAGTTGACGACGTGCTTCGGCAAAGAGGCGCCGAGAGCCTTCCTGACCACCGCCTGCTTGTCCTCATCCTCGATGCGCGGCGTCTCGAGGAATGTCCTGAACGTGGGGTTGTCGTCCAGAAGGCGCGCGACCGCCTCGATCGCGTCGCCGTATGCGTCCAGCGCCTCGTTTCGGCGCGCGAGCTCGAACAGCGTCGTCGCGTAGCTGCGTGCGACGGTCTCGTCTCTCACGCCTCGCTCCCGAGCTGGGCGAGGTACCGCTCGACGAGCTGACGATCCTTGTCCTGATCGAAGTTCTCCTGCATGAGACGGGACGCCGCGGCGAGCGCGAGCTCCACGGACTCGCGGCGCAACGACTCGATCGCGGCGTCGCGCTCCCGTTCGATCTCGGCGCGGGCGCGCTCGACGATCGCGTGCCCTTCGGCGCGCGCCTTCTCCTCGATCTCCTTGCGGACACCCTCCCCGACGGCCCTGCCCTCGGCGATGAGCTCGCTCGCCTGACGCCGCGCCTGGGCGAGCTGCTCCTTGTGCTCCGCCAGCAGCCTGGCCGCCTCGTCGTTTCGAGCCGCGGCCTGATCGAGCGCCGACTGGATGCCGGTCTCGCGAGCGTCCAGGGCCTCGAGAATGGGCCCCCACGCGAACTTGCCCAGAATCAGCACGAGGCCGCCGAAGACGATCAACGTCCAGGCGCTTAGCCCCGTGTTGATGTCGAAGAGCCCGCCGTCACCCTCGCCCCCACCCTGCGCCCACAGGGGCACGGGTAGGGTCGCCGTGACCGCGAGCAGCGCCGGCAACATCCGACTAGCTCTCATCGATCCGCTCCCTGGGTTCTCGTCCGAGGCAGGCCGCAACCGGCCCGCCCGATTCCCGTGCCGCCACGCCTAGGAACCCGGGCCGAGGACCTTGTAGAGGATCGTAATGACCAGACCGAAGAGCGCCGCACCCTCGATCAGCGCCGCCAGGATCAGGCCGGACGTCTGGATGGTTCCGGCGGCCTCGGGCTGGCGCGCGATACCCTGCGCCACGCCGTTGCCGATCTGGCCGATGCCGATGCCCGCGCCCATCACGCACAGACCGATGCCGATGCCGGCACCGAGCAAGCTCAGGTAGTTCTTCGCCGTCACCGGGTCCATCGGGGCCTCCTGGAAGACGGCCAGCATTCCGTAGAGCATGTCGGGTTTCCTTGATGGTTTGTCGTCTATCGACGCGTTGTGAAACTCGTTGAGCGATCAGTGTGCGTGGCGCATCAAGCCGATGAAGACCGCGGTCAGCATCGCGAAGATGTACGCCTGGAGGAACGCCACGAAGATCTCCAGGAGCATCATGGCCCAGACCATCGCCAGCGAGGCGCCGGCGACCCCCCACTTCGCGGGCCCGAGGGTCGCGAAGATGAAGATCAGCCCGAGCAGGGACAGGATCAGCGTGTGCCCGGCCACCATGTTGGCGAACAACCGGATCATGAGCGCGAACGGCTTGGTCAGCTTCCCGAGAAACTCGACCGGCGTGAGGATGATCAGCATGATCGCCGTCCCCACCGGGTTGAGACCCTTGGGCGCATAGAAGATCGTGCCCATGTACCCCTTGAAGCCGAGGGTCATCATCCCGGTCACCTCCACTACGACGAGCGTCACCAGCGCGAGCGCGCCCGTCACCATGAAATTGCCGGTGGCCGTCGCCCCGAACGGCATCAGGCCCAGCAGGTTCATGGTCAGGATGAAGAAGAAGAGCGTGAGGATGTACCCGGTGTACCCGTCGCCGTCGTGGCCGATGTTGCGCCGGACGACCTCGTCGCGGAAGTAGATCACCATCGCCTCGATGGCGTTCGCGAAGCCGGTGGGCGCCCTGCCGGAGTACTTCTCGCGCATCGTGCGGCCGATCGGGATGAACACGGCCAGGCACACGAAGGCGGCGAGGAACATGAAGACGACGTGCTTCGTCGGCGACAGGTCCAGAGTGAGCGGGCCCACGTGGAGCGGCGCCCACTCCGGAAGGTGCCAGACGAAGCCGCGTCCCAGGAGCTCGAACTCGATCTCCTTCCCGTCCAGGAGATGATGGAACAGCATCCCCTGCAGATCCGGACTGGCGTCCGCGCCCGCGGGGTCCTGGGCCGCTCCCGAGCCGCCCTGCAGCAGCCGCATCGCCGCCAGAAGATTCATCGGTGCCGTCAGCTGGATTCCTGTCGGCCGCGCCGGAAGTAGACGGGCTCGAGCAGGAGGAGGACGAAGAAGAACGAGGCGAGGGCGAAGAGCATCGGCAGGCCGGCCTCGTGGCGGGACCAGATGACGCCCCCGGCCACGGCTCCGATGATGAACAGGCGGACCAGCGTTCCGCCGACCCAGGCGGCCAGGAACCCGTTCACCTCGTCACGATACCGGTCGAGGAGCGCGTAGCTCACGATCTGGACCGGGAGGGCCACGAGCGCGGCCAGGACGATGCCCAGGCGCACCGCGGGGCCAACGAACGGCCAGACGAGCAGGCTCGCGAGGACGACCAGGCCGGTCCCGGTGATCGCGTATTTCCGTGTCATCGGGGGCCGTCTCCCCGATTGCGAGGTTCGATCACGATGTGGTAGTAGAGACTGTAGAAACCCGCTCCGCCGCCCACGAACGCGCCGAGGATCAGCAAGAACGGAGACGTTCCGAGCTTGGTGTCAAGCCACGCACCCACGGCCAGAAAGAGCAGGACCGAGAGGGCCCAGGTCAGGCCGTGACCCAAAAACTGCCCGGAGACGCGCAGCATCTCGCGCGAGTCCGATCCCTTGTCCTCGTCTCCGGCCACCGCCGTTGCTCCCGTGTCCGACGCGTCTTCCATGGACATCCTACCCGCCGGAGCCTGCCTAAACTAGCCCTTGTGAAAAAAAGCGCAAGCGCGATTCGGCCCGGTGCGAGACCCGCTTTCGCCCGCTTGACGCCCCGAAAAAGCCGGGTCTATCTTCGCGCCGCGTCCGGCCCCGGCGAGCATCCTCCGGTCCATGCACTACCTGTACCGGATCCAGGGGTCCCATATTGTGTATCCGCTCAGACTGCGGCTCCGCGCCGAGGCCGCCCCAGACCATACAGATCGTTCCGGATCCTCGTCCCGCCGCAGAGCGACCGGAGCCTGCCGGCGAGAGCCGGACGCCGGAGACCAGCAGCGCATGACGACCGACCAAGCCGCAGCCGTCGATCGCGACGTAGAGCTTCTCGAGCGCGCCGGCGAAGTCGCCGACGCGATGAGGGCGGAGGTCGAGAAGCGCGTAGTCGGCCAAAGGGAAGTGATCGATGAGCTCCTGACGGCGCTCCTGGCCAACGGGCACGCGCTGCTCGTCGGCGTTCCCGGGCTGGCGAAGACGCTGCTCGTGCAGACGCTCGCCGACGCGCTCGACCTCGACTTCAGCCGGATCCAATTCACGCCCGATCTGATGCCGACCGACATCACGGGCACGGAGGTGATCGAAGAGGACCGCACGACGGGCCGACGCGTCTTCCGCTTCCAGAAGGGTCCGATCTTCGCGAACATCGTCCTCGCCGACGAGATCAATCGAACGCCTCCCAAGACGCAAGCCGCGCTGCTGGAGGCGATGCAGGAGCGGGCGGTGACCGCCGCGGGCGAGACCTACGAGCTCCCTCCGCCGTTCTTCGTGCTCGCCACGCAGAACCCGATCGAGCAGGAAGGCACGTATCCCCTTCCCGAGGCGCAGCTCGATCGCTTCATGCTCGAGCTGCCGATATACTACCCGTCGCGGGCTGAAGAGGAGGAGGTCGCGATGCGGACCACGGGCGAGGAGGAGCGCGAGGTCAGGGCCGTGTTGTCCGCCAACGAGCTGATCGCGATCCAGCGGTTGGTGCGTCGCATTCCGGCACCCCCTTCCCTCGTCTCGTTTGCGGTTCGGTTGGCCCGTTCCACCCGCCCGGGCGACGAGGCGGCGCGGGTCGCCTCGAAGTACGTGTCGTGGGGCGCCGGGCCTCGAGCGTCGCAGTACCTCGTGCTCGGGGCGAAGGCACGCGCCGCGTCCCAGGGCTCCGCCCTGCCGTCGTTCGACGATGTTCGCGCCGTGGCGCCGGCGGTGCTCGCGCACCGCCTAGTCTTGAACTTCGAGGCGGAAGCGGACGGCCGGAGCACGAGGGACGTGATTCGTGAGCTCCTGGAGGAGAGCGAGGGTTGGACGTAGATCGAAGCCAGGGGACCGCGGACCCTCCGAGTAGACGAGGCGCGCCGGAGGTTCTCCCGTGATGGGGGTCGCGGCCGCCAGCGTCGCTCTGTTACTGATCGTCTCCGCTCTGCTCACCGCGTCGTACGAGGCGGCCACGCAGATCTCGCCCTCGCACGTCCGTACGCTCCAGGAGGAGGGATTCGACGGCGCCGCCGCGCTCGCGTCGGTACGCGCCGACGAGGGCACCCTCCGCGCGGGCGTGCGACTGCTTACGGCCGCTCTTCGGCTCGGGGCCCTCTCGGTCATCGTCCTGTCGGGCGTGTCGACCTGGGGCCGTGCCGGGCCGGTGATCTCCGCGCTTCTGGGCGTGGTCATCGTCGTGTTGGCGGCCGACCTCCTCCCGCACATCGCGGCGACCCGCCGACCCGTGAGGCTCGCGCTCTCCTCGGCCCCTCTCCTGCAGACCTTCGCGCGGGTCACGCGCCCGGTGCTCTCACCCCTGACGCGCCTGGAGGGTCGGTCCGGCGGTAGCGACGAGGCACACACCAACGGGCTGCGTGAGCTTCGCGAGATCCAGGAGATCGGGGAGGAGGAGGGTGTCCTGGAGAGAAGCGAGACCCGCCTCGTCGAGCGCGCCTTCCGGCTGGACGAGCTCACCGCCTGGGACGTGATGGTTCCCCGCGTCGACATCTTCGCGTGGCGCCAGCAGCTGACCCTCGCCGACATCGTGGGGAGCCTGTCCGAGGTCCCCTACAGCCGGGTTCCGATCTACGAGGGGTCCGTCGACGACGTCACCGGTATCGTCTACGTGCGCGAGGCGTACGAGCATATCGCTCAGGGTGACCACACCATCACGCTACGCGCGATCGCGCGTGACCCGTTCTTCGTCCCCGGCTCGCTGTCGCTGACCCAGCTCCTGGAGGCCTTCCAGCTCAGGCGGATCCACCTGGGCATCGTCGCCGATGAGTTCGGAGGCACCGACGGGCTGGTGACGTTGGAGGACATCCTCGAGGAGCTCGTCGGAGAGATCCACGACGAGACGGACGTCACGCCCGAGGAGATGGTGCGCGTCTCCGAGCACGCCGTCGAATGCAACGCGAGCGCGGACGTCCGCGATCTCCAGGACGTCCTTCGGATCTCGTTTCCGAAGGCAGAGCACCGCTCGCTCAACGGCTTCATCCTGGACGAGCTCGGACACGTGCCCGCGGAAGGGGAATCCTTCGAGCGCAACGGTGCCAGATTCGAGATTCTCGAGGCCACGGAGACCCAGGTCGTGCGTGCACGCATCACGAACCTCGACCACCACGGGGGAGACGGATAGTTGGCGCATATCATCCCGTTCGACGGGAAGGAGCCCAGGGTCCATCCGTCCGCCTTCCTCGCACCGACGGCCGTTCTCATCGGCGACGTCACGATCGGCGCCGAGTGCAGCGTCTGGTTCGGCGCGGTCCTGCGCGGCGACGATCCCGACCACGGTATCGTGGTCGGTCGACGCACGAGCGTGCAGGACAACTGCGTCGTCCACGTCGGATCGTGGGGTCCCACCGTGATCGGCGAGGACGTTACCGTCGGTCACGGCGCCAAGTTCGAGTGCTGCACGATCGGCGACCGGACGGTGGTCGGCATGAACGCCGTGATCCTGCAGGGCGCGACCGTCGGCGCGGAGTGCGTGCTCGCTGCGAACACCGTGGTGCTCGAGCGCGCGTCCATCCCCGATCGCAGCGTGGTCGCGGGCGTGCCCGGCGTGGTCAAGAAGACGCTCGAGGGATCGGCGGCCCGTTGGATCGAGGGAGGCGGGGCGCACTACGTGGAGGTGTCGCGCCGGTATCTCGCCGAGGGGCTCGGTCGCCACGACGGCTGACGGGCCCGGGAATCACCCATCCCGCAGCCCACCACTACCCCGGCAATCCCACGACCGAGGTCAGGTACCAGCGCACCATGAGGTCGCCGAAGGCGTAGGCCATTCCCGCGCCGGCCGCGAGGAAGACGCCAAGCGGGATCAACCGCTTCGAGATCGCCGAGATCGGCCCGAAGACCACGAGCGCGAAGAGCGACCCGAGGAAGATCGTGAGCGCGACGCCCCACACGCCGAGGAACGTGCCGATCATCATCACCATCTTGATGTCGCCACCGCCCATCGCCTGATCGACGCCCGCCTCCTCGAGGCGGCCCGGGGAGAGCCTCTTGATCACCCAGGTTCCGACGACCCCTATCAGGAGCAGGACGGAGTACCCGATCGCGCCCCCGACGAGCGAGCCGAGCCAACCCACGCCGCCCGGCAGGAACGAGAGGCCGAAGCCGAGCACCGCGCCGCCGAGCGAGAACTGGTCGGGAATGATGTAGAAGCGCGCGTCGGAGATCGCGATCCCGAATACGATCGTGAGAAAGACGGCCCCTCGAAACGACTCGGGCGTCGGGCCGTACCCCGCGAACGTCCCAGCCCACATGAGGCCGGTCGCGAGCTCAACGAGCGGGTACTGGACCGAGACCGGAGCGGAGCAGAAGCGGCATCGGCCTCGCAGGATCAGCCAGCTCAGCACCGGGATGTTGTCGTACCAGCGGACGGGCTCCAGGCAATTGGGGCACCGGGACCCGGGCGATACGACCGACTCGTCCACCGGCCATCGCAACGAGCAGACGTTGAGGAACGACCCGAAAAGGAGCCCGAAGAGTCCCGCCACGATCGGGACGGCCCATCCCTCAATCATTCGCGACCCCGCTCGACAAGATGTGCATGAGGATCGAGCCGGCCACGCCCGCGTTGAGCGACTCCGCCGGCCCCTTCATCCGTACCGAAACGACCGCGGCGGCGGCGTCCCGAAGCGCCGCGCGGACTCCCGCGCCTTCATTGCCGACGGCCAGCGCCCAGCGAGCCATCCCCCGGCGCGTCTCCGCGTCGCCCCCGGAGGCGTCTGCCACGAGGAGCGGCACGTCGAGCTGCCCCAGGCGCTCGAGGCAATCCCCCGCCGATGCCCGCCAGATCGCGGCCCGAAAGATCAGGCCCGCCGAGGCCCGGACGGTCTTTGCACCCCAAGGATCGACGGTTCCATCCAGGCAGACCACCCCATCGAGAGCGAAGGCCACGGCGCCCCGCACGAGCGAGCCGGCGTTTCCGGGATCCTGGATCCCATCCAGCACCAGGAACCGGCGGCCGCTCAGCGTGTCGAGCCCACTGGTCGGCTCCTCGCATACGAGCAGCACCCCTTGGGGCGCCTGCGTATCGGACAGCTCGGCGAGCTCCGCGTCGCCGACCTCCACGACGTCGTGGGTGTGGAGTCGCTGCAGCAGATCGGCCCCCGCCCCGGTCGACAAGAGCCCGGGGGCGACGACCGCGAAGGCGATCGCGGCGCCTGCTCCCAGTGCCTCCTCCGTGGCGCGGACGCCCTCGACGAGGACGAGACCTTCCCGCTCGCGCGTCTTGCGCGAGCGCAGTCGGCCGACGATCCGCGTCCGCCGCTGGCTCAACGTCACGGGCCCCGCGACCTTTCGAGTCCACGCCAACCCGACACGAGTCCATGGCCGCACGACTCCCGATCGCGCTCACGATCGCCGGCAGCGATTCCGGCGGAGGCGCGGGGATCCAGGCTGACCTCAAGACGTTCCATCAGTTCGGCGTCTTCGGCACCAGCGTGATCACGGCGGTCACGGCGCAGAACACTCGCGGCGTGTCCGCCATTCACGCGATCCCCCTCGCGGACGTCGTGGCGCAGATCGACGCGCTGGCAGACGACCTCCCCCCGGCGGCGTTCAAGACGGGGATGCTGGCCACCGCGCGCCTGGTCACGGCCGTGGCCGACGCGGTCCGCCGGCACGGGCTGCCGCGCTACGTCATGGACCCCGTGATGGTCGCGACCAGCGGTGACCGCCTGCTCGAGCCTGCAGCGGAGCACTCCCTCCGCGACGACCTCCTGCCGCTCGCGACGGTGGTGACGCCGAACCTGGAGGAGGCCGCGATCCTCTCCGGAATGACTGTCGAGAGCCTGGACGACATGGCCGCGGCCGCCCGCCGGATCGTGGAGCTCGGCGCCGCCGCGGCGCTCGTGAAGGGTGGTCACCTCCGCGGTGAGGCGGTCGATCTGCTGTGGGACGGCGTCGAGCAGCGGCTCTGGCGTCGTCCCCGCATCGAGACCCGCCACACGCACGGAACCGGGTGCACGCTGTCGGCCGGGATCGCCGCCGGGTTGGCCAGGGGCGACGATCTCGTCCGGTCGGTCGACCGGGCGACCCGGTTCGTCGGCCGCGCGATCGCGGCCGCCCCGGCGTTGGGAAAAGGGCGCGGGCCGGTGAATCATTTCGTCCCGGTGGACTGAGCTTCCAACGCCGCCACCAGTGGGGCAATCAGGTCGCCGAGCCGCAGCCCGGCCCTCCCGCCGACCTCGAGCACCTCCTCGTGAGAGATCGGCTCGGCGCCGATCCCGGTCGCGTGGTTCGTCACCATCGAGAACGCCACGCACGGGAGGCCGAGCGCGCCGGCGACGACCACCTCGGGGACGGTCGACATGCCGACGACGTCCGCGCCCAGCCGGGCCAGCATGCGCACCTCGGCCGCGGTCTCGAACTGCGGACCGAGGACGCCAGCGTAGACCCCGCGCGACAGGGGCATCCCGCGCTCGGCGGCGACGCGGAGCGCGAGATCTCGGAGCCGGGGGTCGTACGGCGCGCTCATGTCGGGGAAGCGACTCTCCGACTCCACGACCGGCCCAACGAGCGGGCTCCGGAACATGAAGTTGATGTGGTCCTCGATCAGCACGAGATCGCCGGGCCCGAATGTCGGGCGGATCCCGCCGGCGGCGTTCGTGAGAACGAGCGTCTCCACGCCCAGCCTCGCGAGGATGCGCACGGGCGCCACCACGACCTCCATCGGATGCCCCTCGTAGGCGTGGTACCGTCCCGCCTGCAGGAGCACCGGGCTCCCCTCCAGGGACCCGAAGACGAATCGCCCGGCGTGCCCCGGGACGGTCGAGGGGGGCAGGCCGGGGATGGACCCGAACTCGACGGAGACCGCGTGCTCGAGTCGGTCCGCGAGGTGGCCCAACCCTGACCCGAGCACCACGGCGACGCGCGGCGTCGCGGGCAGCGCGCGGCGGAGGTGCGCCGCCGCGACTCCGACGTCCGGCGCGCGAGCACCGCCCTCCCGGCTCACAGGATCATCCCGGCGACGGTGGCCGTCATGAAGGCGGCGATCGAGCCGGCGATCATGGCTCGCAACCCCACCCTGGACAGATCCTGGCGTCGGGAAGGCGCCAGCCCGCCGATCCCCCCGATCTGGATCGCGATCGACGAGAAGTTCGCGAATCCGGACAGCGCGTACGTCGCGATGATGATCGAGCGAGGTTGAAGGTCATGCTCTCCGTCCAGCGTTCCCGCGAGCTGGAAATAGGCGAAGAACTCGTTGAGCACGGTCTTGACCCCCATGAGCGACCCGACCGCGGGCGCGTCGGCCCACGGCACGCCCATCAGCCACGCGAGCGGAGCGAGCAGCCAGCCGAGGAGCAGCTCGAGCGTGAGCCCCCCCATCCCCACCAGCGCCCCGAGCCAGCCGAGCACCCCGTTCAGCATGTAGACCAGAGCGATGAAGGCCAGGAGCATCGCGCCGACGTTCAGCGCGAGGAAGAGCCCCTCCGACGCGCCACGCGCGGCCGCGTCGATGACGTTCACGTCGGGCCGCTCGACGTTCACCTCCAGCGTGCCGGTCGTCTCCGGCTCCTCGGACTCGGGATACATGAGCTTCGCCACGATGAGCGCCGCCGGGGCGGACATCACCGAGGCCGCCATGAGATGGCCCGCGATGTCGGGGAAATACGCGAGGAGGATGCCGACGTACGCGGCCAGCACGCCCCCCGCGACAGTGGCGAAGCCCCCGGTCATGACCGCCATCAGCTCGGACATAGTCATCCGCTCGATGAACGGCTTGATCAGGAGCGGCGCTTCGGTCTGACCGACGAAGATGTTGCCCGCCGCCGAAAGCGTCTCCGCGCCCGACGTGCGCATGGTCCGCTGCATGACCCACGCCGTGCCCTTCACCGCCACCTGCATGATCCCCAGGTGGTACAGGACGGTCATCAGGGAGGAGAAGAAGATGATCGTGGGCAGGACGTTGAACGCGAAGGAGGCGCCGGTGCGCGCGACCTGACCCGGGAGTTCCTCGAACGAGCCCCCCGGCCCGACCCCTCCGGTACCGACCGGGACGTTGTCGTGGACGAGGTCGCCGAAGATGAACCGCGCCCCGTCGACGGTGAACCCGAGGAGCTGAACCACGGTGGCGCTCGCCGCGTCGAACACCCCGACACCGAGGGGCGTCTTGAGGATGAAGAGCGCGAAGAGGAGCTGCAGGCCGATCCCCCAGCCGATCACCCGCCATGGCACCCTCGTCCGGTCGACGCTGAGGGCCCAGGCCAGTCCGACGAGCGTGAGCAGCCCGAGGAGGGATCGCAGGCGAGGCAGCAGCGGCGTGCCGAGCGATCCCCGAGGCACGCTGATCCGCGCGGCGTCCTGAGCGGGAACCGGGGGGACGGCGCTCACCGAGGCGGCGGACAGGGCTGCGGGGGCGCTCATCGAGACGGCGGCCGGGGCCGCGGGTGCCTCTGCGTTCAGGCCGCGTTCCGCCGAAAGAGACGCCCAGGCACCCGCGCCGAGTAGGAGGGCGGCCGCCGTCCACAGGATCGCGACCGGCGGAGCGGGTCGCCTCATCGTGCCAGGACCATGCGTTCGCAACCGGGTGGGGTAGAGGAACCTCAGCGATCCGATCGTCCACGATCCGATCGTCCGCGCACGAGGCTTTCAGGCTCGACGACCTCGCGCGCGGCCCGTCGGACGGCCGCCAATATCGGGTTCCTCTCCTGTCACCACCACCCGCGGTGCTCGATCTGGTGGGGCGTGAGCATCACGCCGCGCCGCTTGGCGTCGACCAGCTTCGGATTGCGGAAGAGGAAAATCAGGACAACGCCCGCCACGAACCCCCCCGCGTGGGCCGCGTACGCGACCCCGCCCCCTCCGACTCCGGAGGCTACCAGGACCCCGGACACCTGCAACAGCATCCAGTACCCGAGCATGACCCACGCGGGGAGTGGGATCACCCGAATGAAGACCACGATGATGAAGAGCGTGTCGACGCGGGCCTTGGGATACAGGACCAGGTACGCGCCCATGATCGCGCTGATCGCACCCGAAGCCCCGACCATCGGGATGGTGGACGCCGGATCGAGCGCGATGTGGGCCCCGGCCGCGGCCAACCCGCATATCAGATAGAACGCCAGGAAGCGAAGGTGCCCCATCGAGTCCTCGATATTGTTCCCGAAGATCCACAGGAACCACATGTTGCCGATCAGGTGCATCCAGCTCGCGTGCAGGAACATCGACGTCAGGAGCGCTTCCCAGGTCAGGCCGCCGAGCCGGCACGGACCCGCGTTCGCGGCGCCCTCCGTGATGCGCCCGGTGACCTCGGCCGGGATCGCGCCCAGCTCGCAGATCGACCCGGTCAGCGTGCGCTCCGCGAAGCCCGCGCCCTGGAGGTACCACCAGGCCACGACACACGCGGCCATGATGAGCATCGTGATGACCGGGAAGATCTCGGTGGGGTTGTCGTCGTGCAGGGGAAACATGCGGCGCTCCCGGTCTCGGACGTTCCTTCGGTTACGCGAGCCAGGGCCGGAAGATCCAGGGCGCGGGGGAGCAGGGTACGCGAGCCCTGTCGAAATGACAGCAATCCAGCGAAAACCCGCCAATCCGGCGCGGATCGGGGCGGTCGACGGCGTCAGGCACCGGCATGGGGATTGCACTTCCCCCAGCAGATTCGCTGGATCCCAAGAAACCGGAAGAGAGAGGACATGGGCAAAGTCATCGGGATCGACCTCGGGACCACCAACTCGGTAGTCGCGGTCATGGAGGGCGGTGAGCCCGTCGTGATTCCCAACTCGGAGGGTGGTCGCACGACCCCGTCGGTCGTCGCGTTCACGAAGGACGGTGAGCGCCTGGTCGGCCAGGTCGCACGGCGTCAGGCGATCACGAACCCCGAGAACACCGTGTTCTCCATCAAGCGGTTCATGGGTCGCAAGCACACCGAGGTCAAGGAGGAGGAGAAGCTCGTCCCGTACGAGGTCGACCACGACTCGAGCGGCCGGGTGCACGTGAAGATCCCCAACGCGGACAAGACGTTCAGCCCGCCGGAGATCAGCGCGATCATCCTCCAGAAGATGCGTCAGACCGCGGAGGACTACCTCGGCACGAAGGTCAGCCAAGCGGTCATCACGGTGCCGGCGTACTTCAACGACGCGCAGCGTCAGGCGACCAAGGACGCCGGCAAGATCGCCGGCCTCGAGGTGCTCCGCATCATCAACGAGCCCACCGCCGCCGCGCTCGCCTACGGCCTCGACAAGAAAGCCGACGAGAAGATCGCGGTCTTCGACCTGGGCGGAGGGACGTACGACATCTCCATCCTGGAGCTCGGTGACGGCGTCTTCGAGGTGAAGTCGACCAACGGCGACACCCACCTGGGCGGTGACGACTTCGACCAGCGCATCATCAACTGGCTCGTCGACGAGTTCAAGCGTGACCAAGGCATCGACCTCTCGAAGGACTCCATGGCCCTCCAGCGTCTCAAGGAGGCGGCCGAGAAGGCCAAGATGGAGCTGTCGACGACGATGAACTCGGACATCAACCTGCCGTTCATCACCGCGACCCAGGAAGGTCCGAAGCACCTCAACTACAGCCTGAGCCGGGCCAAGTTCGAGCAGCTCGTCGACGACCTGATCCAACGCACCATCCCGCCGATGAAGAAGGCTCTGGAGGACGCGGGGCTGTCCACGAGCGAGATCGACGAGGTCATCCTGGTCGGTGGCTCGACGCGCATCCCGAAGATCCAGACCGTGGTGACCGAGTTTTTCGGCCAGGATCCGCACAAGGGCGTGAACCCGGACGAGGTCGTGGGCGTCGGCGCCGCGATCCAGGGCGGCGTGCTCGCGGGCGACGTCACCGACGTGCTCCTGCTCGACGTGACCCCGCTGTCGCTCGGCATCGAGACGCTGGGTGGCGTCATGACCGCGCTCATCGAGCGCAACACGACGATCCCGACCAAGAAGGCCGAGGTTTTCTCGACGGCGGAGGACAACCAGACCACGGTCGAGATCCACGTGCTGCAGGGCGAGCGCAAGATGGCCCTGGACAACAAGACGATCGGCAAGTTCCAGCTCACCGGCATCCCGCCGGCGCCGCGGGGCATGCCCCAGGTCGAGGTCACGTTCGACATCGACGCGAACGGCATCCTGCACGTCTCGGCGAAGGACCGGGCGACATCCAAGGAGCAGAAGATCCGCATCGAGGCGTCCAGCGGGCTGTCCGACGCCGAGATCGACCGGATGGTCCAGGACGCCGAGATCCACGCCACCGAAGACGAGGAGCGGCGCGAGAAGGTCACCGCGCGCAACAACCTCGACACCCTGGTCTACCGGGTCGAGAAGGACGTCGGCGAGTGGGGGGACAAGGTGTCCGCCGACACCAAGGCACGCCTGGACGAGGCGGTGGCGAACGCCAAGGAAGCCCTCAAGGGCGACGACGTGACGGCCTTCAACGAGGCCGGTGACGAGCTCAGCCAGGCGTTCAGCGCGGCCGGCAAGGAGATGTACGAGCAGCACGTCGAGGAAGCGGCGGAG
>Ga0268386_10001650_pt1 | contig 15380 bp, 14 predicted proteins | sample RVTome_15_FD_200260 | JGI IMG/M metagenome (GOLD analysis project Ga0268386, IMG submission 200260) | Soil microbial communities from uranium-contaminated site in the Upper Colorado River Basin, Wyoming, United States - RVT150D86... ...
ACGGCTACCAGCCGCTTGAGTCAGTGACCATGCGCCGGGGCGAGCGGGTGCGGTGGTACATGCTGGGCATGGGCACCGAAGTGGACATCCATACCCCGCACTGGCATGGGCAAAGCGGCATCGTGATGGGGATGCGCACCGACATCGTCGAGCTGCTCCCCGCCAGCATGAAAGTCTTTGACATGGAGCCTGATAACCCGGGCACCTGGCTCTTCCACTGCCACGTCAACGACCATATCAACGCCGGCATGCTCACCCGCTTCCACGTGCTGCCGTAGGCGGACCTGCTTCGATAACGCTCCGCCAGGGTTGCACGCGCTTCGGGCGACTGAGGCGGGGCTCAAACCCCGCCGCCCCGAGCGCAAGAGAGCAGACCAGGTTGTCTGCTCTCTTTGCGTTCGCCCGCGGGCTTTTTCCGCAATCTGGGATAAGATTCCGGAATGCGGAAAACAGCAGGGAAGCACCGAGGACTTTGCCGTCGTCCACTCAGCGGGGTCCTCCTGGCTGGCGCTGTGTCGCTCCCGAGCCTCTGTGTGGCGCAGGGCATCCCGTTCAGCCAGCGCGGCGCGACCAGCCAGAACGTCGGGTTCACCGAGATCACCATTGAGTACAGCCGGCCCGTTGCGCGCGGGCGTACGCTGTTCGGCGATTCCGCCGTCGTCCGCTGGGACCGCATCTGGCATCCCGGGGCAGACTCCGCCACTCGCATTTCCTTCAGTCACGATGTGCTGCTCGAGGGTCGTCCGGTGGCTGCCGGCACCTACTCGCTCTGGCTCATCCCGCGTGACAAAACGCCGTGGACGCTCATCCTCAGCCGTGCCGTGAAGGTGTATCACGCGCCCTACCCCGGGGAGGACAGCGATGTGCTGCGGGTCGAAATAGCGCCGGAACGCGGCGAGCACATGGAGACGCTGGCGATCTATTTCCCGGTCGTCCTGCGCGCCGACGCCACGCTCCGCGTGCACTGGGGCGATATGATTCTCCCCGTACGCATCAAAGCACCTTACCGTCCGGTGCCGCCAGACGGCGCGTGAAGCACCATCCCGCACAACAGCCGCATGCTGCCGACCAGTCATGAACGTCATTGAGGCCATTCAGTCGCGCCGCTCCATCAAACGCTTCGAACACCGGCCGCCCACCCGGGAGCAGATCGAATCGCTGTTGAGCATGGCCGTCCTCGCGCCCAATCACCGGAACACCGAGCCGTGGCGGTTCTACGTGCTGGGCCCGGATGCGCGTCACGCCTACGGTCTCGCACTCGGCGAGCGCCGCGCGCGCAAGGTCGAAGATCCGGACAAGGCCCGTGAGGTTCGCGATCGCACCGCTGCCGAGCACCGTGCGGTGCCGTGCATGATCGCGGTCGCGATGATCATCAGCGACAATCCGGAGATCCGTGAGGAGGACTACGCGGCGACCATGATGGGCGTGCAGAACATCGCCCTGGCGGCCGTCGAGCTGGGACTGGGCACACACATCAGGACTGGAGCGGTCATGGACGACCCGGCGGCGCGCGGCGCTGCGGGCGTGGCAGCGGGCGAGCGGATCGTGGCGCTGGTCAACGTGGGAACCCCGAAGGAGGTGCCGCCCGGCAGGACGCGCGCGCCCGCTGTCACTCACGCTGCCTGGATACCCTAGACACTGGCGCGTTGCCCGGATCGGGCTGAGAGCAGCGCCCCGGCTGCGCTAGTTTTCCTTCTGAACAGGCGGAGCGGATTACACCGCGGGGCCCGGCCAATACCTCAGCTCTAAAGATCGATGCGCGGGACGATAGCCATTCTGACCGGCGGGGGAGACGTTCCGGGACTCAACCCGGCCATTCGCGCGATCACCATCCGTGCGCTGCGCGAGGGATACCGTGTGCTCGGCATACGACGCGGCTGGGCGGGATTGGTCGACTACATGCCGGAGGGCGCCACCGACAACTCCGACAACGTCCTGGAGCTCTCCGAGTCGATCGTCAACCGCGCCGGAAGGACTGGCGGAACGTTTCTGCACACGTCGCGCACGCGTCCCAGCCATCTCCCACGCGAGCGGGTCCCGGCGCATCTGGATGGCTATACGGCTGAGATCAACGACGTCACGAAGGATGTGCTCCGCAACCTGGAGCATATCGGCGTCGATGCGCTGATCCCGATCGGCGGCGACGACACACTCAGCTACGCCAAGCGCCTGCATGACGAGGGCGTTCACGTCGTCGGAATCCCGAAGACGATGGACAACGACGTGTACGGCACCGACTACTGCATCGGCTTCAGCACGTGTGTCACGCGCACGATCGAGTTGACGCACCGGCTGCGCACGTCGGCGGGCTCGCACGAGCGATTCCTCGTCATCGAGGTATTCGGCCGCTATGCCGGATTCACCGCGCTGCTGCCGACCATGGCCGGCGCGGCGCACCGCTGCGTGATCCCCGAGTACGCGGCCGACGTGGAGCAGCTCACCGAGCTCCTGACCCACGACCGGAATCACAACCCGAGCCGCTACGCGGTCGTGCTGGTGTCGGAGGGCGCTCGGCTCACTACCCACGGCGGGATGAGCTTCGAGGGCGATGAGGTGGACATGTTCGGTCACCGCAAGCTCGGCGGCATCGGCGACAAGGTCTCGGCCGCGCTCAAGGAGTACTCCCCGCGGTACAACGCCGGCCGCCGCATTGACGTCGTCAACCAGAGGCTTGGCTACCTCGTGCGCGCCGGCGATCCCGACGCCCTCGATTCGATAGTCCCGATGGCGTTCGGCAACCTCGCGCTCGACCTGATCCTCCGCGGGGAATACGGGCGCCTGGTCAGCGTGCACCGCGGCGCCTACGACAGCGTGCCGATCCAGAGTGTGACGTCGGAGAAGAAGGTCGTTGACGTGTCGAAGTATTACAGCGCCGATCGGCTCCGTCCGATCTATCATTTCGAGGGTGCGCCGCTGTTCATCATGACCAGCGACTGACCCGCCTTCCCAATCCTGCGACACCCCGATACCGCCAATGCCCGCCCGTATGCTGGTCCTTCAGATAACGCTTCAGGCACTCTCCTCCTTCGCCATCGCGGGCGGTCTTCTCTATGCCGCTGTCCAGTTCCGGTACACCCGCAAGGCGCAGTCCGTCGCGAACTTCTCGAAGCTCGTCGAGCTCCAGTACCAGCTTCGCCATCTGCGCGTTGAGAATCCGTCGCTCGCGTCCGTGCATGCGCACGACGTCGAGAACCTGCATTCGGAGCGCGAGATTCAGGACTACTTCCTCAACCTCATGCAGCTCTCGCTCTTCGAAATCGCCTGGTACGCCCACAAGGAGGGACAGCTCCCCGATGATTACTTCAGGTCGTGGGTGAAGCGGATGCGCCAGGTCGCACAGGAAGATTCGTTCCGGCGCATGATCCGGAACCCGTCCGTGAAAATCATGCACGACGACTTCGAGGCGTACGTGAAGGCTCTGGTCGAGACCACCGAAGCACGCCGCCGCTAACCTCGCGCCGGGGCCTGCATGAGGAGATCGACTGTTCGTCCGCGCCCGTGGCTTCCGGCGCAGAGTGTGCGCCACTGTCAGCGTCAACCTGAACAATCCAAAAAGGAGACGTTATGACGGACAAAAGAGGCCTTTCGGACGAAGCCCGCGACCGGAACCCGGGCAAGGGTGAGAAGATAGGTGAGGGCGTGGGCGGCGTTGGTGGCGCGCTCACCGGCGCGGGGATCGGTTCCGTCGGTGGTCCACTCGGTACGATCATCGGCGGCATTGCCGGTGCAGTAGGCGGATGGTGGGCCGGCGAAAAGGTCGGGCGTGCTGCCGAAGACTTCGGCGACAATGAGCCGAACTACCGCGAGCACTTCAATCAGAACAAGTCCGAGAAGCTCCGCTGGGACGACGCGCGCCTGGGGTACGGTCTGGGACACGTCGCTGGCCGCAACCCGACCTATCGGGGCAGGAGTTTCGACCAGATCGAGCCAGAGCTGCGGCGCGGCTGGACGGATCGGGATCGTGATTTCGAGACCATGCGACCGTACATGCAGCACGGTTTTGAGCGAACCTCCCGCTCTGACTGGAGCGAGATGTAGACAGCCGTGAACCACGGCGAAGCAGGCACGGGATCATCCCGTGCCTGTTTTTTTTGGTCCTCAGCCGCTCCTCCGACAGCTGCGCACGTTGACACCGGGACCCGGCTGTCCGCGCGCCGATGCCGGGAATACCTTCCCGCTGGAGGAAGCGACTTGAATTTTCAGAACCGCGTTCTTCGTTACGGGTTCGCAGTAGTCCTCACGCTGCTCGCTGCGTGGATCACAACCCTGGCTCAGCCGCTGCTGCGCCAGACAGTGCTCGCCGTGTTTCTCGCGAGCATCGTCGTCGTCGCATGGTATGGCGGGATCGGTCCCGCGCTGCTCGCGCTCGCGCTGTCCGCGCTCGTCGCGGGCTTCCTGCTGATACAGCCTGAAGGCAGCCCTGGCTTCCAGTCGGCGGGCGATGCCGTGCCGCTCGTGGTCCTGCTCATGCTGGGCGTGCTGATCGCCTTCGTCAGCCACCGCGCGCGGATCAGTGAGCGGCAGCTGCGCGTTCAGACCGCGGAGTTGATGGAGCAGGCGGTTGAGCTCGAGCAGCAGATGGAGAGCACGCAGGCGCTTCAGATCGAGCTCGAGATCGCCAACGACCAGCTCGAGTCTGCAAACCGCGATCTGGAGCGGAGCCGTGAGTTCCTGGAGCAGGCGCAGCGAAGCGCGCATCTGGGCAGCTGGGAATGGGACATCGCGTCGAACAAGGTCACGTGGTCGGATGAGCTGTTCCGGGTGTACGGCCTCGTGCCCGGTAGCGTCGACGTGAGCTTCGAGACGTTCCTCGGCCTGGTTCACCCCGATGACCGCGAGATGGTCGGGAGAACGGTGCAGAACTCGCTGCAGTCCCATGCACCATATCAGTTTGATCACCGGGTCGTACTTGCCGGCGGAGCAATACGGTGGATCGAGGGCCGGGGACGGGTGGTGGTGGACGACGCCGGTAGTCCGGTCCGGCTGGTTGGGAGCGGCCAGGACGTGACGGAGCGCCGCCGCACGGCGGAGGCGCAGCGCTTCCTCGCCGAGGCTGGCGAGAAGCTCGGCTCCTCGCTCGACTACGCCACAACCCTCGCCGCTGTCGCTAATCTTGCCGTGCGCGAGCTGGCGGACTGGTGCTCGATCGCGATCGGTGACTCGACCGGCAGATACGAGAACATCGCCGTCGCGCACAGGAACCCCGATCGGGTAAAGTGGGCCGAGGAGTGGACGAGAACCCACCCGCCCCGGTTGGACGCACACACGGGAACGCCAAACGTGCTGCGAACCGGAAAGCCGGAGATACACCCGGTGATAGGTCCCGAGCTGCTTCGTGCCGCGGTCGAATCCGAGGAGGAACTGCGCGCCATCGAGGAGCTGGGGCTGTACTCCGCCATGATCGTTCCGATGATAGCCCGCGGACGGACACTGGGCGTGATCACCTTCGCGTCCGCGGAATCACGCCGCGAGTTCAACAGCGACGATCTGTGGCTCGCCCAGCGTCTGGCTGGACGCGCTGCCTTCGCGGTGGACAACGCCAGACTGTTCGACGAGGCGCAGAAGGCACAGCAGGCCGCCGAGCACGCGAACAGGGCAAAGATGGACTTCCTGGCGGCGATGAGTCACGAGTTCCGGACGCCGTTGAACGCGATCGCCGGCTATGCCCAGCTGCTCGAGCTCGGCGTTCACGGGGAGCTCACCGGCGACCAGCGCGAGTTTCTGGAGCGGCTGCAGCGCAGCCAGCGGCATCTGCTCGGTCTCGTGGAGGAAGTTCTCAGCTTTGCCCGGATCGAGGCGGGCACGGTTCGGTATGACGTGTCCGATGTCACGATCGACGAGCTCGTCGCCCACGCCGCGGAGATGACACTGCCGCAGATGCGCGGAAAGGGACTCAGATTCGACCTCCGATCGGGCAACGGAGACTTGCGGGTCCGCGCGGACGGCGAGCGGGTTGAACAGATCCTGGTGAACCTGCTGTCGAACGCCGTGAAGTTCACCGACGAAGGGGGCAGCATCACGCTGGATTACGGAGCGGACGGCGATGAGATCGTCGTCAGCGTTGCCGACACGGGCATCGGCATCCCCGGCGATCAGCTCGAGGCGGTGTTCGAGCCGTTCGCCCAGCTGCCGCACGCCGGCTCCAAGCGATCGAGCGGCGTGGGGCTCGGACTGGCGATCAGTCGCGATCTCGCGCGGGCGATGGGAGGGGACATCACTCTCGCCAGCACCGTGGGCGCCGGCTCGACGTTCACCCTGAGACTGCCGGGTGCGTAGCACTCGCCCGCTCAGGGCGCGATGAAGGCTCTCACCTGCTGGTAGATTGTCGGATCGTCCATTTCACTGTGCTTAAAGCAATCTGTCTGGGTGTTTACGGCTCCGTCCAGGATCACGGTCTCGTTCGGTATTACCCTATCGTCGCAGGGCGACCACCAAGTGGCATAACGCACTTCTCCCGGCGTTTCGTCGCCTGAGTTCAGCGCGGTGAGAAAAGCCGAGCCTGGTAGCATCTCGACGCAGGGCTGAAGCGGAAGACATTCGTCAGCCGTCGTCGTTCCGTGATTGGGCCCGGCCACGGACACCCACGCGTCCACGGCTGAAGTCCCACTGAGATTCTTCAGATAGTAGCGGGAGGACAGGCTGCCCATGGAGAAAGTGATCATGTCCACCCTGCTCCAGCCGGTCGCCGCTCTCACGGAATCCACGCGGGCGCCAATGCTCGCCGCGACCGAAGCGTTCGATACGAAGGAGCTGTAGGAGGCGGCGATCAGCTCGCGATCCACCCAGCCGTCTTGCTTGAACAGCGTGATTGCTCTGGCGAAATCGGCCGGCGATCCGCCTATACCATGCACGAACACGATCGGCTGGCGCTGAGTCGGTGTGATCGGCGCGGTGGCGCTGTCTCCGCCGCACGCGAGCGCGCCGAGCAGGCCGAGGAAGAGCAGCCGCCGCATCAGCTGGTCAACGTAACGCGCTCGATCTTCACGTCTTCGCGCGGGCGGTCCTGCGCGCCTGTCGGCGCCATCCCGATCTTTTCCACTACATCCATACCCTCTGAGACCCGGCCGAACACCGCGTGCTTACCGTCGAGCCACGGCGTGGCCGCGAGCGTAATGAAGAACTGCGAGCCGCCGCTGTTCGGGCCGGCGTTTGCCATCGAGAGAATCCCCGCGGCACTGTGCCGCAGCTCCTTGTGGAACTCGTCCTTGATCGTGTAGCCCGGGCCGCCGCGTCCCGTCCCGGTGGGATCGCCACCCTGGATCATGAAACCCTTGATCACGCGGTGGAAGATAACGCCGTCGTAGAACCCCTTCTCGATGAGGTCAATGAAGTTCGTCGTGGTCACCGGCGCCTTGTCCTCGAACAGCTCGACGCTGAAGCTGCCGTGGTTCGTCTCGAATCTCGCGGTTCGGTTCATCACGCTCTCGGGTTGTTATTGAATTTGCGGCACGCCCTGAACTTAGCCACCGGCACGGCGGGTCTGGAACGCCTTCGCCTCACTGCGCGCACGGGCACGCGGACGCTTACGCAGGCGGAACCGCGAACCTATCTTCGCACACCCCAAGGAGGTTCCGATGCTTCCTGCAGGCTCACGGCGAGCGATGATCGCGGCGGGCGTGGCGCTCACAGTCCTGGGTGGCGGCTGTATGACAAACTCTCCCTCGAGCGATTCAGGCGATGCCGGTGCGACGTCGGCGGCCGCAGCTTCTCCGGACTGGAGATCGCTCTTCGACGGGCAGACAACGGCGGGATGGCGCGGTTACCGGAAGACCTCAGTGCCTGAAGGCTGGCAGGTCGTGGACGGAGCTCTTGTCAGAGTCGCCGCGGGGGCGGGGGACATCATCACCGAGGAGAAGTTCCGGGACTTCGAGCTGGCGCTGGAATGGAAGGTCGCGCCCGGAGGGAACAGCGGGATCTTCTACCGCGCGACCGAAGCGGGTGACTACGTCTGGCAGAGCGCGCCGGAGATGCAGGTCCTCGATGACGAGCGTCATGCCGACGGCCGGTCGGAGCTTACTTCGGCCGGATCGAACTTCGGCCTCTACGCCGTGCCGCGCGGTATCTCGCGTCCCGCGGGCGACTGGAACGCAGCCCGTGTCCTGGTGCGCGGCAACCACGTCGAGCACTGGCTCAACGGAGTGAAGGTCGTCGAGTATGAGCTTGGCAGCCCGGAGTGGGAGGCAAGGGTGCGGGCCAGCAAGTTCGGAACCCTGCCACTGTACGGCCGCGCAACCGAAGGGCACATCGGACTGCAGGACCACGGCGACCGCGTTGAATTCCGCGACATCAGGGTCAGGGTCCTGCCGTGAGCGTACGCCTGAAGCTGTCGGTGATGATGTTCCTGCAGTACTTCGTGTGGGGAGCATGGTTCGTGACGATGGGGACGTACCTCAGCACGACGCTCCGCTTCGACGGCTCGCAGATAGGACTGGCATACGGCAGCACGGCGATCGCCGCCATGGTCTCGCCCTTCTTCGTAGGGATGATCGCGGACCGGTTCTTTCCCACTCAGCGGATCATCGCGCTGCTCCATTTCGCCGGCGCGGCCGTGATGTTCCTGGTCTCGAGCGCCACCACGTTCGCGCGCTTCTATCCGCTGCTGATCCTGTACGCGCTGTTCTACATGCCGACCCTCGCGCTGACGAATTCAATAACGTTCGACAACACGAAGGACGCCGCGCGCGAGTTCCCCGCGATCAGGGTCCTCGGGACGATCGGCTGGATCGTCGCGGGACTGATAGTGGGTCGGCTTGGCATAGAGGCGACCGCCGTGCCGATGCGCATCGCGGCCGCTGCTTCCCTGGTGATGGGCGCCTACGCCCTGCTGCTGCCGCACACACCGCCGCACGCCGCCGGACGGCCGCTTGCCGTGCGGGACGTGCTCGGGCTCGACGCGCTGTCGCTACTGCGGGACCGCTCCTTCGCGGTGTTCGTGGCCGGCTCCTTCCTGCTGTGCATCCCGCTCCAGTTCTACTACGCCTTCACCAATCTCTTCCTCAACGAGCTGGGAATGCCGGAGCCGGCCAGCAAGATGACGCTTGGCCAGATGAGCGAGATCGCCTTCATGCTGGTACTGCCCTGGGTGCTGCTGCGTCTGGGAGTGAAGTGGGTGCTCCTCGTCGGAATGGCCGCGTGGTCGCTGCGTTACGCCCTGTTCGCGATGGGCGACACCGGGCCGCTGGTATGGATGCTGTATGGCGGCATTCTGCTTCATGGCATCTGCTACGACTTCTTCTTCGTCACGGGCCAGATCTACGTGGATCAGCGCGCGGATCTCCGCATCCGTGCTGCGGCCCAGGGCTTCATCGCGTTCGTCACCCTCGGTGCAGGCCTGTTCATAGGGGCGTGGCTGTCCGGCCTCATCGTGGAGGCGTACTCGTTCACCGGGCCTGACGGCGTTCTGGGACACGACTGGCGGAGGATCTGGACGATTCCGGCGGTTGGTGCGGCCGGCATACTCGTCGTGTTTGCGTTCCTCTTCAGGCCTGCTGCAACGCCACCTTCGGCACGAACGAGGTGAGCCCGCGTGGCGGAAAGTCGAGTGTGCGCCCGCGCTCCGCGCTCATGTACGCGGTCATGAGGATCCGCATCACTTCCACCCCATCCTCGAACGTCAGCATCGGCTGCTCACCGCGGAGAAATGCGCGAACGAAGTGGCGGTCCTCGGCCACGTAACCGTAGGCCGCGGCTTCGTCGGCCACGACAGGCATCATCCCCGTCTCCGCGTTCTGCTTCTCCACGAGATCCTCGCCGGCTTTCCCCCGGACGTCGCGGCTGAAGAAGAGCCGCAGCCCGCTGTCGAGCGTGTTCCACGACATGGAGTACTCGGGACCAAGCAGCTCGGCTGAGAGGCGCAGCCCCGCGCCGACGAAGCCCCACGACGTGGTGACCTCCCCGATGAGTGTCTCGCCACTGTCCGCTTCATATTCGATCGTCGCCCGGGCGAAATCCTCCGCGGGCCGCCTCGCGTAATCCACGTCCCCGCCCATCGTCCGGCGCAGGCGCTTCACATACTCGGGACGCGTCCATTTGAGCGAGGCGACCTGGGCCGTGATCCGCAGCGGACGTACCGATGCACGGGGCGCACCGGGCTTCGTAAGCAGGTGGCGCACCACTTCGACGGAGTGGCACATCATGTCGTTCAGCACGCCGCCCCCCTGCAGACTCGCCTGCCAGAACCACGGCATGTGCGGTCCGCTGTGCTCCTCGGCCGCGCGCGCCAGATAGGGGCGCCCGGTGAGCGCGGCACCGCGAGCCCAGATGAGCTCACGTCCCCGCGTGATGTCGGGAGCGAAGAGCTGGTTCTCGAGGTAACCGGTGTTCACTCCGACGCTGGCGGCGAGACGCGCGACTGTGGTCGCTTCGGCCACGTTGCGCGCGAGGGGTTTCTCGCAGGCGAGCCCCAGCAGGTTTGCGCCGCCGCGAATCGCGGCAACGATCTCCTGCATGTTCTCCAGGCGCGCGTGATTCGGTCCGCACAGCCAGACGGCATCCACGGCCGGGTCCGCTACGAGCTCCCGGATGGAGCGGTATGTTCGGGCCTCGCCCACTTCCAGCGTTCGTGCCAGAGCCGCGGCCGCGGCGGCGCGCTTCGCGTTCGGGCTCCATACGCCGCGGACTTCCGCGTCTCTTACGCCGGTGAGCGCCTGAAGGTGGAAGCGCGTGTTGAACCCGCTTCCGATGAATGCGATACCGAGGGTGCCGCTGCTCACCCGCGCGTCTGTACCGGCACGCGCGTCCTCATCAGGTCCTGCGTCACGCCAAGCTTCGCCATCGCTTCGGGAGGGCAGCCGGTCCAGTCGTGGAACTGGTTGCCCACGTAGCGTGCATCCTGCCATCCGACGCGGCTGGAGAAAAACCCCGCGCCGACCAGATCGCGGAGCCTGTTGAAGAACGCCACGCCGTGACTCATCTCCGGGCGGGCACGCGCGGGCCAGGCGATGTCGTCCAGGACCGCGCGCCGCTGCTGATCGCTGGACCGCACGAAGGTTGTCTGAAAACGGCGCTGGCACTCGAAGTCTATCCAGCCGAGCCCGCCACGCATCGCAACCTTCGAGGACTCGCTCGCGTCCCTGTCGGCCAGCAGAAAGTCGATGTACTCGGGGACCCTGGCATCGGTCGCACTCCCCGATCGCTCGTCGCGTGGGATGATGTAGTCGGCCAGCATCCGCACGGTCTGCCACTCGCTCGCGCTGAAGAACTTCGGCTCGTATTGTGGCTGCTGAGTGGGATCCTGTCCTGTCGAGTCAAGCAGATGAAGCGCGCGCTCCAGCTGCGGCGGGGACAGCTCCCACGACGCCGCCATGGGGAGCAGCGCCATCAGCTTCACGGCCTCGCGCCGGTCAACGGTGCCTGGTGCGTCGTCGCTCACAGCGCCCGTGCCTTCATCTGATCGGCGATGTAGTCCGACGTCCGCCACGCCAGAGCCATGATGGTCCAGGTCGGATTCTTGTCTGCCTGTGATACGAAAGGCCCGCCGTCGGCGACGAAGAGGTTCCTGACGTCGTGTGCCTGGCAGTTCGAGTTAAGGACAGACGTGCGCTGGTCGTCGCCCATGCGCGTTCCACCGAGCTCGTGAATGATCTGGCCGCCTGTCGCGATGTTGTAGTCCTGTTCCTTCGTCGGCATCGGCGAGAAGATCTGCGCGCCCATGTGCGTCAGCAGCCCGCGGAAAGTCTCCTGCATGTGCTTTACCTGATTCAGCTCGTGCTCGGCCCACTTCCAGTGAAAGCGCAGTACAGGGATCCCGTACCGGTCAACGGCATTGGGATCGATCTCGCAATATGAGTCGGCGTTCGGAATCATCTCGCCGCGACCGTCGAACCCGATTGTCGCCCCGTAGTAGCGGCGGTAATCGTCCTTGAGCTGCTTACCGTAACCGCCGCCGGAAGGATACCGGTGAATTCCACCCATGAACCCCGCGCCCGGCGCGCGGACGCCGCCGTAAACCTCGATGTGGTAGCCGCGCGGAAAATCGAGCTTGCTGTTGTCCAGCCACCACGGCATGTACACGTGCATCCCGCCTGCGCCGTCCTCGTTGTGGCCGGAGTGATTCTCCATCGCGGGCACGTAACCGACAACGCTCGTGCCCGTCGTGTCAGTGATGTACTTGCCGAGCGTGCCGCTCGAATTGGCGAGCCCCTGGGGAAACAGCGCCGAGCGGGAGTTCATCAGGATGCGCGCGGACTCCAGCGCGCTTGCCGCCAGCACCACGACGCGCGCGCGCGCCTGTGTCTCCTCGCCCGTCGCCTTGTTCACGTATGACACGCCTGTCGCGCCTCCATCCCTGCCGATGGTGACCTCGCGAACCATCGCGTTGGTGAGCAGCGTCAGCTTGCCGGTTGCGAGCGCGGGCGCGATCAGCACGTCCGGGCTGGAGAAGTTCGACCTGGTCGTGCAGCCGCGGTTGCACTGCCCGCAGTAATGGCACGCCGGCCGCCCGTTCAACGGCTGGGTGATGACCGACCTGCGTGCAGGGATGCACGTGATGTTGAGGTCGTCGCAGGCTTTCTTGATGAGCAGTTCGTAGCAGCGTGGAGCCGGCGGTGGGTGGAAGATTCCGTCGGGCTCGTTGCGGATTCCCTCCCGGCTGCCATAGATGCCGACCAGCCGGTCAACGCGGTCGAAGTACGGTGCGACGTCGTCGTACGAGATGGGCCAGTCGTCGCCCAGTCCGTCCAGGCTCTTCCGCTTGAAGTCGTCCGGCCCGAAGCGGAGGGAGATCCGCCCCCAGTGGTTCGTGCGTCCGCCGAGCATGCGCGCGCGCCACCAGAGGAAGCGGGAGCCGGGCGCCACGGTGTACGGCTCACCCTCGATCTCCCAGCCGCCGTCGCACGCATCGAACTCCCCGAACGGTCGCAGCTTCGTCGCCCCGCCGCGCCGCGGCGAGTCGTAGTTGGGGAAGAGCATCTTCGCGTCGCGCGACGCGTACCACGGACCGCCCGCCTCCAGCAGGAGGACGTTGGCGCCGGCCTGGGTCAGAACATAGGCTGCCATTCCGCCGCCCGCTCCGGAGCCGACGATGCAGACGTCGTAGGTGGTTCCCTGAGAGTGTTCAGGCATCACGATAGATGGGCGGGGGAAAGTTAGCCCCGATCACTCCGTCACACGAGTGAATGGTGTGAGCCACGCTGCTGCGTCGGTCGGTCGATCGCCGGCATCAGCGCGGCCGCGGCTCCGCTAATCGCAGCGACTGCAGGTACCTGAAGCTTTCCTCTACCGACGCGAACGCCGACGCCGGCTCGTCGTGCTCCACGAACAGATGCCGCACGCCGGCCTCGCTTCCGCGATTCAGGATCGCCGGCCAGTCAATCGTGCCGCTGCCGACCTCCATCATGCGGTGCTCGGGAGCGCCTGAGGAATCCTTGAGGTGCAGCATCGGGAAGCGCCCGGGCCGGCCGCGGAGATAATGAAGGGGGTCCTGACCGCCTTTCACCATCCAGTAGACGTCCAGCTGGAACTCCACGAGCTCCGGGTCCGTTTCCGCGAGCAGGAGGTCGAACGGCAGCGCTCCGTCCGCCGGCGTGAAGTCGTACTCCTGGTTGTGGTAGGCGAGCCTGATCCCGCTCCGCCGCGCGCGCGCGCCGGCCTCGTTGAACGCCCGGGCAAGCTCCCTGTACGCCCGCGAGCCTGCGCGCCGCTCCGGCGGCACCCACGGAATCACGACGTACCTATGACCGACCTCCGATGCGAACTCGAGGGTCTCGTCCCAGTTATCCAGCGACTCCAGCGGAAAATGTCCGGACGGCGCGTCGAGCCCGGCCTGTCGCAGGCTCGATGCGACGGCTCGCGCGTGGCTGTCGAAGTATCCGGCGAACTCGACTTCCGCGTATCCCATGCTCGCAATCCGCTCGAGCGTCCGCTCAAAATCGCGTTCCAGCTCGCGTCGCACGGTGTAAAGCTGGACACCGAGCGGCCAGGATCGTCGCCGCACGGCGGTTGGGGCACAGCTTTGCGCGCTTGCACCCACGACGAGAGCAAGCGCAGCGAGCTCCGCCACGAACGATCGCCGGTTCAATCACCCTCCTGTGGCTCCGGGTTCCAATCTGCCCGACCCATCGCCCGGTCGCCATCGGAATTGCGGCCCGCGCGCACTGCCACTGCGGGTGTCGTTGTTGCAAGCTTCAGAAACGCTCAACCCGGACCTGCAATGAGACTTGCCACCGCCACGCTGACCGCGGCCGTCGTATTTGCCGGATGCACTGCGGCGTCGCCGATCGTCGTGCCCGCTCCCGCACCGGACCCGACCGTCACGCTACCGCCGACGATAACCGAACGGCTCGCCAAATACACACCGGTATCGCTCAACCCCGACACGAGCTCGCTCACTGCGAATGAGAAGCGGATGGTTCCGCTGCTCATAGAGGCCGCGCGCGCGACGGGCGAGGTGTTCTGGATGCAGGCGTACGGGAACCGCGACTCGCTGCTCAACTCCATCAGCGATCCGGCCACGCGACGGTTCGTCGTGATCAACGTCGGTCCCTGGGGCAGGCTGGACAACAATGCCCCGTTCGTAACCGGCGTAGGACCGAAGCCGCAGGGAGCGAACTTCTACCCGCGCGACATGACGCGCGAGGAGTTCGAGGCCGCCACGCGCGACAGCAGTGCCCGTTCCGATTCCCTGAAAAGCCAGTACACCATGGTCCGCCGCGACGCGGCAGGCCGCCTCACCGCGATCCCATACCATATGATGTTCGCGGCCCAGCATCAGCGGGCGGCTGCGAGGCTGCGGGAGGCCGCTGCTCTGGCCGAGGACGCGGGACTGCGCCAGTACCTCACGCTGCGGGCGGAGGCGCTGCTCACCGACAACTACCAGCCGAGCGACCTGGCCTGGATGGACATGAAGACGAACGGCCTGGAACTGGTGATCGGCCCGATTGAGAACTATGAGGACGCCCTGTTCGGCTACAAGGCGGCGCACGAGGCGTACGTCCTCGTGAAGGACAGAGAGTGGAGCGATCGCCTGTCTCGGTATGCGGGCATGCTGCCCGCGCTGCAGCGCGGAATCCCCGTGTCCGACGAGTACAAGCGCGAGTCGCCCGGCACGGATTCGGATCTCAACGCCTACGACGTGATCTACGTCGCGGGGGACGCGGACGCCGGGTCCAAGACGATCGCGATCAATCTGCCCAACGACGAGGAGGTGCAGCTGGCGAAGGGGACACGGCGGCTGCAGCTCAAGAATGCCATGCGCGCCAAGTTCGACAAGATCCTGGTGCCGATTGCGGGTGAGCTGATCGCGACGGATCAGCTGCAGCACGTCACATTCGACGCGTTCTTCGGGAACGTAATGTTCCACGAAGTCGCACACGGGCTCGGCATCAAGAACACGATCAACGACCGGGGTCCGGTGCGCACGGCACTGCGCGAGCGCTACTCCG
>Ga0268386_10001651_pt1 | contig 15374 bp, 11 predicted proteins | sample RVTome_15_FD_200260 | JGI IMG/M metagenome (GOLD analysis project Ga0268386, IMG submission 200260) | Soil microbial communities from uranium-contaminated site in the Upper Colorado River Basin, Wyoming, United States - RVT150D86... ...
CCGGCCAAGGGGTTCCCCGATGCGGAAAGTGCTCTCGTTCCTCGCCGTCGGATCACTGTTGTTCGCCGCGTGCGCCGAGGACAACCCGACGATCGGCGGCACGGGGACGACGACCACCGGCGGGACCGGTGCGACGACCCCGGCCACCGCCGCCGACTGTGCAGCCGCCAACACCGACGCCTTCCTGAGCCCCGGCACCCTGACGGTCGGCACGGGCAACCCGGCCTTCCCGCCCTGGTGGGAGGGCGGCACCACCGACGGCTCCGAGTTCGAGTTCAACGACCCCGCGCTGGGTGAGGGCTACGAAGGTGCCGTGACCGCCGAGGTGGCGACCCGGTTGGGCTTCTCGTTCCCCGACCAGGTGGCGTTCGTGCCCGTGGGGTTCAACAAGTCCTTCGCGCCCGGTGACAAGGACTTCGACTTCGTGCTCCAGCAGATCTCGTACAAGCCCGAGCGCGACGACGCGGTGGACTTCAGCGACTCGTACTACAACGTGAACCAGGCGCTGGTGTCGGCCCAGGGCACGTCGGTGGCCGACGCGACCACGATCGAGCAGCTGAAGGAAGCCAAGCTCGGCGCGCCGATCGGAACGACGAGCCTGGACGTCATCACCGAGCAGATCCAGCCGACGCAGGAGCCGGCGGTCTACGACGACCTCGCGCAGGCCGTCACCGACCTGCAGAACGGCGACATCGACGGCATCGTCGTGGACCTGCCGACCGCGTTCTTCATGGCGGCCGTGCAGATCGACAAGGGTGTCGTGGTCGGTCAGTTCGGGACGGAATCCGACGAGTACTTCGCGATGGCGTTCGACACCGGCAGCCCGCTCGTCGAGTGCGTGAACCTCGCGCTCGCCGAGATGACGGAGGACGGGACGCTCGACGCGATCGAGGAGCAGTGGCTGGCCGACAAGACGAACGCACCCGTCCTGGACTAGCCGCTCCGTGATCGGCGGGCAGGCGCCGGGGGAGTTCGAGGGCCTGCCCGGCGGCGGTTCCACCCCTCCCACCGGTGACCGCGGTTCGAAGATCCTCGCGCCGCTCAAGGCCGAGGGCGTACGCGGGGTGGCGATCGCTGTGGTCAGCACCGTCGTCGTCTTCGGGCTGATCGCGTTCGCGGTCCTCACGTCCTCCGGATGGCCGGTCATCAAGGAGGCGTTCTTCGATCCGACGGTCTTCTGGGACTCCCTCTCCAAGATCATGGGGAAGTTCGGTCGGAACGTGTTCATCTTCGTGGTCGCCGAGATCTTCGTCTTGATCCTGGCCTTGATCCTCGCCGTGATGCGAAGCCTCCGGGGCCCGGTGTTCACGCCGTTCCGCATCCTGGCGGCCGCGTACACCGACCTGTTCCGCGCGGTCCCGACGATCCTGGTGATCCTGCTGCTCGGGTTCGGCGCGCCGGCGCTCCAGCTCAAGGGCGTGCCCCACTCGGACGTCTTCTGGGCGATCGTGGCGCTGATCCTCGTGTACTCGGCCTACGTCGCCGAGGTCTACCGGGCGGGGATCCAGTCCGTCCACCCGTCGCAGGTCGCATCCGCCCGCGCGCTCGGCCTCAGTCGCGGCAAGACCATGCGCTTCGTCGTCGTGCCGCAGGCGGTGCGCCGCGTGCTGCCGCCGCTCCTCAACGACTTCATCGGGCTGCAGAAGGACTCGGCGCTTGTCGGGGTCCTCGGCTACGTCGAGGGCTTGAAGCAGGCACAGATCGTCTCGGCCGCGACCTTCGACTTCACGCCGTACGTCGCGCTCGCGCTCGTGTACATCGTGATCACGATCCCCGAGGCCCGGTTCGTCGACTGGTTGGTCGCCAGGGACCAGCGCCGGCGCCAGGTCGCCGGAGGTGTGTGAGGTGGCCGAGACGGCCGCGCTCGCGATCGAGGGCCTGCACAAGTCGTTCGACGGGCTCGAGGTCCTCAAGGGCATCGACCTGGAGGTGCGAGAGCACGAGGTCGTCTGCGTGATCGGCGCGTCGGGTTCGGGCAAGTCGACCCTGCTCCGGTGCATCAACCTGCTCGAACCCGTGAACGCCGGGCGGGTGTTGATCGAGGGCGAGGAGATCACGGCCCGCGGGGTCGATGTGAACCGGATCCGGCAGCGCGTGGGGATCGTCTTCCAGGCGTTCAACCTGTTCCCGCACATGACCGTGATCCGCAACGTCACGCTCGGGCCGATCGAGGCTCTCGGATCGTCGAAGGCCGACGCCGATGCGCTCGCCACGGAGCTTCTCGAGCGGTTCGGGCTCGCCGACAAGCGCGACGACTACCCGGATCGGCTCTCGGGCGGGCAGCAGCAGCGCGTGGCGATCGTCCGAGCGCTCGCGATGAAGCCCGACGTCATGCTCCTCGACGAGGTCACGAGCGCCCTGGACCCCGAGCTCGTCGCGGAGGTCCTGAACGTGATCCGGGAGCTCGCCGCCGGCGGCATGACGATGGTGATCGCCACCCACGAGATGGGGTTCGCCCGGGACATCGCTCACCGCGTCTGCTTCCTCGACGAGGGAGTGATCCTCGAGGAGGGCGCGCCGGAGCAGATCTTCTCGTCGCCGCGCGAGGAGCGGACCCAGCGGTTCCTCCAGAGCATCATCGACGCCGGACGGATGTGATGGCCGCTCCCGTCGGACAGGGTGGGCGAAGGCCGCTCTGGCAACGCCTCGGGGGCATCCTCAGCGGACCCGGTGGCCCGTTCCGGCACGACGAGTCCCACGTCCCGAGCCTTGCCGACTTCGTCTCGCGCCACGGCCGCCACTGAGACGGCGACGGCGAGTCGGCCACGTCGGCAGTGGCGCCTACACTGGGCTCGGTGCCCCCGTTCAAGATCCACGCCGACCACGTTCCGACCGGCGACCAGCCCACGGCCATCGACCACCTGGTGGATGGCATCCGGGCCGGCGAGCCGCACATCACGCTGCTCGGCGCGACCGGGACGGGCAAGACCTTCACGATCGCCAACGTGGTCGAACGCGTCCAGCGCCCGACCATCGTCATCGCGCCCAACAAGTCGCTTGCGGCCCAGCTCGCGAACGAGTTCCGCGAGGCGTTCCCCGAGAACGCGGTGGAGTACTTCGTCTCCTATTACGACTACTACCAGCCCGAGGCGTACGTCCCGTCCACCGACACCTACATCGAGAAGGACTCCTCGATCAACGACGAGATCGAACGCCTCCGGCATTCGGCGACCGCGGCGCTCCTCACCCGCCGGGATGTCCTCATCGTGGCGAGCGTCTCGTGCATCTACGGCCTGGGCTCGCCCGAGGAGTACGAGGGCCAGATCCTGCGGGTGCACAAGGGCGTGGCGACGGACATGGAATGGTCGAAGCAGCGCCTCGTCGACATCCAGTACCTCCGGAACCAGGCGAACCTCGCCCGCGGGAAGTTCCGCGTGCAAGGTGACGTGCTCGAGGTCCACCCTTCGTACGAGGAGACGGCGGTCCGCATCGAGTGGTGGGGCGACACGATCGAGCGGATCACGCGGTTCGACACCCTCACGGGCGAGCTGCTCGGCGACCTCACCGAGATCACCGTGTTCCCGGCCTCGCACTACGTGGCGTCGGACGAGCGGATGAAGCGGGCCGTCGTGACGATCGAGGACGAGCTCCGGGAGCGGCTCGCGCTCTTCGAGAGCCAGAGCAAGCTGCTCGAGGCCGAGCGGCTGCGGATGCGGACGACCTACGACCTCGAGATGCTCCGCGAGGTCGGGTTCTGCTCCGGCATCGAGAACTATTCACGGCACATCGACGGTCGCGCGCCAGGCGAGGCCCCGTACACGTTGCTCGACTACTTCCCCGACGATTGGCTCTGCGTGATCGACGAGTCACACGTCACCGTCCCGCAGATCCACGGGATGTACGAGGGGGACAAGACCCGGAAAGAGACGCTCGTCGAGTTCGGATTCCGCCTGCCGAGCGCGCTCGACAACCGCCCGCTGCGCTTCGACGAGTTCGTGAAGAAGGTCAACCAGACCGTGTACATGTCGGCGACGCCCGCGCCGTACGAGCTGCGGACGTCCAGCCGCGTCGCCGAGCAGATCGTCCGCCCCACGGGTCTGGTGGATCCCGAGGTCCAGGTTCGACCCACCCGAGGGCAGGTCGACGATCTGATCGAGGAGATCCGCAAGCGGGCCGAGGCAGGCCAGCGGGTCCTGGTCACCACGCTCACGAAGAAGATGGCCGAGGATCTGACGGACTACCTGCTCGAGATGGGCATCCGCGTCCGGTATCTGCATTCGGAGGTCGACACGATCCAGCGGATCGAGATCATCCGGGACCTGCGTCTGGGCGAGTTCGACGTTCTGGTCGGGATCAACCTGCTCCGTGAGGGCCTCGACCTGCCGGAGGTCTCGCTCGTCGCGATCCTGGACGCGGACAAGGAGGGGTTCCTGCGCTCGGACACCTCGCTGATCCAGACGATCGGTCGTGCGGCCCGCAACGTCGACGGCACCGTGATCATGTACGCGGACGAGGTCACCGACTCGATGAAGCAGGCGATCGGGGAGACGCAGCGCCGTCGCAAGATCCAGATCGCCTACAACCGTGAGCACGACATCGATCCGCAATCGATCCGCAAGAAGGTCTCGGACATCCTGCTCACGATGGCGGTCGACAGCAGGTCGACCGTCCCCGAGAAGCGCCGGCGCAAGCGCGAGCACCCGGAGATGCCGACCGAGGAGCTCCAGCGTCTGATCCAGCAGCTCGAGGAGGAGATGCACGAAGCCGCGAAGGACCTCCGGTTCGAGTACGCGGCGCGCCTTCGCGACGAGGTCGTCGATCTCCGCAAGGAGCTGAAGGCCCTCCGGGGTGCCGGGGTCGGCGGCTGACGGCCCGGCGATGACGCTGAAGGTCAACGTCCCGGTGGCCTGGTTCGGGGCCGGCGGGCTGGTCCATCACGCGACCGTGCTCTGCGAGGACGGCCGGGTGACGTACGCGGGTGCGAGCGCCGCCGCGCCGCCCGCCGACGAGCTCCTCGAGGTCGACGGGTTCCTCATGCCGGGTGTGGTCGACCGGCACGTCCACATCCGGCTCGCGGATCCCGGGGCGGTCCTGTTCGGAGGCGTGACCGCCGTCCGGGATCTGGGATGGGTGCCGGAGGAGATCTTCGCGCTGGCGAACGCATCGGAGCTGCCCTCGTTCACCGGACCCGTGATCCGTGCTGCCGGGCCGATGCTGACCGCTCCGGGCGGGTACCCGACGCACGAGGGCTGGGCACCGTCCGGCACCGCTCGCGAGCTCCGAGGGCCGGACGACGCCGCCGCTGTCGTCGCCGAGCTCGCGGACTCGGGCGCGGCGGCCGTCAAGGTCGCGCTCAACTCGGAGGCGGGGCCGACCCCATCGGATGCCGAGCTCGCCGCCATCGTCCAGGCGGCGCACGAACGCGACCTCCCGGTGACGGCGCACGTCCAGGGCCGGGGACAGGCGGAGCGTGCCGTGGGGGCGGGGATCGACGAGTTCGCGCACACGCCGTGGACCGAGCGGTTGCCCGATCCGCTGCTCGAGGCGGCCGCGCGAACGATGCGGATGGTGTCGACCCTCGACATCCTGTCGTTCGGGGATGTGACGCAGGAGCTCCGGACCGCGTGCGACAACCTCGTCCGGTTCCGCACCGCGGGAGGGACCGTGGTCTACGGGACGGACTTGGGCAACGGAGCGATCCCGCCAGGGATCCACCTCCGCGAGGCCCTGCTCCTGCACGAGGCGGTTCGGATGATGCCCGAGGAGGTCCTGGTCGCGATGACCGCGGGTCCGATCGCCGTCGACGGGCCGGCCGACCTGATCGTGCTGGGGTCGGACCCGCTGGTGCGGCTCGAGGCGCTCGGCGACCTCCGCACCGTCGTTCGGGCGGGTCGGGTGGTCTCGGGCTAGCACTCACCGCGCGGCCGGAGTGATGGGATCGCGAGCGGTGAGGAGTCGGTAGAGCCTGGCGAGGGTCTCGGGGTCGGTGATCTCGGGGAGCAGGGGCGCGATCTCGCCCTCGCCGAGCCCCCAGGTGATGATCTCGGCCACCTGCTCGGTCGCCGGAAGGACGTTGGATCGTCATGTCGCCACCCTCCGGCCTGGGGTCTACCTTGTACCTCATGAGGGCGGACGGGAGCCAACTGTTCAGGATCGGCTTCGGAACGGAACCATCCTGGAGACCCGAGACGCCGTGACCGACACGCAGGCGACCGATCCCCTGCCGGAGGGCATCTCCGCCTCCCCGGACATCACCCTCGAGGAGCTGCAGCTCGCGCAGCGCAACCACGGCATGCACCTCGAAGGACTCCGTTACGACGTGACCCCAGTGGGGATGCACTACCTCCTGATCCATTTCGACGTGCCCGAGGCCGACGAGACGTCGTGGGCGCTCTCGATCGGCGGACTCGTTCGACGGCCGCTCGAGGTCTCGATGGCCGACCTCCGCGCCCGTCCGAGCGTGACGCTCCCGGTGACGATGGAGTGCGCGGGCAACGGCCGAGCGCGTCTGTCGCCACGGCCGATCTCGCAGCCGTGGCTGACGGAGGCCATCGGCACGGCCGAGTGGACCGGGACGCCTCTGCGGCCGCTGCTCGAGGAAGCCGGTATCCGGGACGAGGCGGTCGAGCTCGTGTTCGCCGGAGCCGATCGGGGCATCCAGGGCGAGGTCGAACAGAACTACGAGCGCAGCCTGACGCTCGACGACGCGATGCGCGATGACGTGATCCTCGCCTACGCGATGAACGGTGGACCGATCCCCCCGCAGCATGGTTTCCCGTTGAGGCTCCTGGTCCCCGGTTGGTACGGCATGACGAGCGTGAAGTGGCTCACCCGGATCACGGCGGTCGCGGAACCGTTCGAGGGCTTCCAGCAGCTCGCCTACCGGTACCGCCAACGGCCCGAGGACGAGGGGATGCCCGTTACGCGTATGGACCCTCGCTCGCTCATGATCCCGCCCGGCATCCCGGACTTCCTGACGCGGAGCCGCATCGTGGACGCCGGCCCGCACGTCTTGCGCGGACGTGCCTGGTCCGGGTGGGGCCCGATCGAGCGGGTCGAGGTGAGCGCGGACGGGGGCTCGACATGGAGGACCGCGGAGCTCGGCGGCGCGGTCCGCCACCATGCGTGGCGTTCCTGGTCGTTCGAATGGGATGCGCAGCCCGGCACCGTCGAGCTCTGCTGCCGGGCGGCCGACGGGGCGGGCAACGAACAACCGCTCCAGCCGTCGTGGAACCTCGGAGGGTTCTCGAACAACGCGGTGCAGCGCGTCCCCGTCGAGGTGCGCCCACGCCGATAGCGTCGGTCAGAGCAGCGCGCGCAGCTCGTCGAAGCAGCGGTCGATGTCTTCCTCGGTGTTGAAGAAGTGGGGGCTGATCCGCAGGCCGTCGCCGCGGTAGTCCGTGCAGACGTCGCGTTCGAGCAGCGCGTGGCAGATCTTGCCCGCCTCGGGCCCGACGCTGACGTTGACGACCCCGCCCCTCGCGTTCCGGTCGCGTGGGGTTCGCACCGGCAACCCGAGCTCGTCGGCGCGGACGATCACGTGGTCGCCGAGCTCGCCCTGGCGCGCGCGGATCCGTTCGGGCGTCACGTCGGCGATGATGTCGAGTCCCCCCTGCGCGATGAAGAACACGGGCGCGGGCGGCGTGCCGTGCTCGAAGCGCCGGGCGGTCGGGTGGTAGTCGAGGTGTTGCGTGTCGAACGAGAACGGCTCGGCCGTCCCGAACCATCCCGTCACCGCCGGCTCGAGCGAGGGGATCAGCGCCCGCCGCACGTACAGGAACGCGAGACCCGGACCGCCGCAGAGCCACTTCAGAACGCCTGCCGCGTAGACGTCGCAGCCGACGTCGTGAAGGTCGAGCGGCACGATCCCGATCCCGTGGTAGTCGTCGAGGAACGAGAGCGCTCCCCGTTCGCGCGCGATCCGGCACACCTCCTTCGCGTCGACGATCGCGCTCGAGCGGTAGAGCACGCGGTTCACCATGACGACGGCCGTGCGCTCGTCGATCGCGCGGTCGTACTCCTCGAGGGGGATCGTGAGCCCGTCGGGTGAACGGAGCCACTCGATCTCGACGCCGCGCTTGGCGTTCGCGAGCCAGACGTGCCCGTCGGTGGGGAAATCCAGCTCGGACATCACGACCTTGTTCCGGTCCCCGAACTCGAGCGCCGAGGCGATCGTCGAGATCGCGATCGAGATGTTCGTCGTGATCGCGATCTCGTCCGCGTCGCAGCCGGCGAGGTGCGCGAACGAGGTCTTCAGGGCCCGCATCCTCGGGAAGATGTCCTCGAACCAGACGTGATCGGGCGCGCCCTTGGTCGCCCACGCGTCGAGGTACGCGTCCAGGTACCGGCGCGACCGATCCGAGACGGGACCCAGCGATGCGCTGATCAGGTACGCCTTGCGCTCGAGCACCGGGAACTCGGATCGGTAGGACTCGAGATCGCGGTCAGTCGTCGAGGTCCTCCTCATCGGCATCCGCGGCTCCCTCGGCCTCTCGGGCGTCCTCGGCCATCTCGGCCGTCTCTTGCTCGACCAGGTAGTCGATGTACAGCGGGCGCAGAGCCTCTGCGAGCTCCCCACGATCCGCGTCGACGAGGTCGTTGAGTAGGGCGAGCGGCCGCAGGATGTCCATCTCGCTCCGGTCCTGGTCGCCCCCGGCCGCTCTCGCCTCGGGGATCGTGCTGAGGAGGTTCCACAGGAACGAGACGTCGAGTCGTCTCCAGGCGAGCCTCGTGGCGCGGTCGTGCAGGTCCTGGGCCGTCAGGCGCTCGAGGCTCTCGCGATCGGTCACCGCCCGAGCGTACCCCACCCGTTGTCCCAGCACGTGCACGAGCCCGGTCACCAGAGAGGTCGAACGGTTACCCAGTCACGGCACGAACGAGACCGACGAGCCCCGCGGCGATGATCACCCAGACGACGTTCAAGCGGAAGCGGCGGATCGCGACGAATGAAACGATCGCGACGGCGATCGCGAGCAGGTCGGCCGAGCCCAACAGCGGGACCGCGACCTCGTGTCCGAACGGCGTGCGGACATTGGTCTCGTCGAACAGCACGCTCGTCGCGAAGACGACGGCGAGGTTCGCGATCACGCCGACGACGGAGGCCGTGATGGCGGTGAGCGCCCCGGAGAGCCGCTCGTTGCCGCGGAGGCGTTCGACCGAGGGGGCGCCCAGGAAGATCCAGAGGAAGCTCGGGACGAACGTGGCCCAGGCGACGACGAGGGCGCCGACGACCCCGGCCGCCACCGGCTCGAGGGACGCAGGCTCGCGGTAGGCAGCGAGGAACCCGACGAACACCACCACCATGATCAGGGGGCCCGGGGTGGTCTCGGCGAGGCTGAGGCCGACCGCCATCTCGGACGCACTGAGCCAGCCGAACCGGATCACCGCCGCCTGATTCACGTACGCGAGCACGGCGTAGGCCCCGCCGAACGTGACCAGCGACGCGATCGTGAAGAAGATGGCCTCCTCGGCGAGGACGCTGCCCGACCCGGCTGCCACCGCGATCGCGGCGAGCGGGACCAGCCAGACGGCGAGCCCGATCGCGAGGACACGAGCCGTCCGACGCCACGATGGCGGCACGCGTTCGGTCTCGCGGAGGTCCGTAGCACCCAGCCTCGAGCCCGGAAGCCGGGTCCCGGCGATCAGGCCGACCGCCCCCGCCCCGAGCACCACGACCGGGAACGGCACGCCGAACACGAAGAGGGCGAGGAAGGCGCCGACCGCGAGGATCACCAGGATCGGATGGCCGAGCGCCCGGCCCGCGATCCTGAGCAGGGCGGCGGCGACGATCCCGACCACCGCCCACGCGAGGCCGTCGAAGACGCCGGCGATCCAGGTGACGTCGCCGTGGACCGCGAAGACCCACGAGAGCGCGATCATCAGCGCGAACGCCGGGAGCAAGAAGAACACCCCCGCGGCCAGAGCGCCCGGGGTGCCGTTCAGGAGCCACCCCACGTAGATCGCCAGCTGGTGCGCCTCGGGGCCGGGGAGCAGCATCGCGAAGTTCAGCGCGTGGAGGTAGCTGCCCTCGTCGATCCACCGGCGCCGTTCGACCAGCTCGGTGTGCATGAGCGAGATCTGGCCGGTCGGGCCCCCGAAGTTCACGAACCCCAGCCACACCCAGAACCGGAACGCCTCCGCGAAGGGGACCGGAGGGGGGCCGGAGAGGTCGCGGGGCGCGGGGCCGGGCTCGGTCACCCGCGCACCATATCCTCGCACGGGAGCCCGCCCGAAGCCTTGTCGGCGCCTTCGGTACGATGCCTCCGTGGGAACCGACACGCTTGTCATTCACGGCGCTCGCGAGCACAACCTGAAGAACATCACGCTCGAGCTCCCGCGGAACGCGCTGATCGTGTTCACGGGTCTGTCGGGGTCGGGGAAGAGCTCGCTCGCCTTCGACACGATCTACGCGGAGGGGCAGCGCCGGTACGTCGAATCGCTCTCCGCGTACGCCCGGCAGTTCCTCGGCCAGATGGAGAAGCCAGACGTCGACTTCATCGAGGGCCTGTCCCCCGCGATCTCGATCGACCAGAAGTCGACCTCGCGGAACCCTCGATCGACGGTCGGGACGATCACCGAGATCTACGACTACCTCCGGGTCCTCTATGCCCGCATCGGACACCCGCACTGCCCCAAGTGCGGACGCCCGATCGGCCGCCAGACGCCGGAACAGATCGTCGACCAGGTGATGCAGCTCCCCGAGGGGACCAGGTTCCAGGTGCTCGCGCCCGTCGTCCGCGGGCGCAAAGGTGAGTACGAGAAGCTCCTGAAGGATCTCGCCGGTAAGGGGTTCGTGCGCGCGAGGATCGACGGTGAGGTCCGCGAGCTGGCCGACCCGATCCGGCTGCCACGCCACTACAAACACACGATCGAGGTCGTGGTCGACCGGCTCGTGGCCAAGCAGGACATCCGGCGCCGGGTGACTGATTCTGTCGAATCGGCGCTGGGGCTGACCGAGGGCCTCGTCGCGATCGCGGTGCAGACCCACGACGGCGAGGATGTCCAGACGTACAGCCAGGCCTTGGCCTGCACGTTCGACGGGCTGTCGTTCGACGAGCTCCAGCCGAGGAACTTCTCCTTCAACTCGCCGTACGGGGCATGCCAGACGTGCGACGGGCTCGGTATCCGTCTCGAGGTGGACGCGGCGCTCGTCGTCCCCGACCCCGACCTGTCGATCGCCGAGGGAGCGCTCGCGCCGTGGTCGAGCTCGCGGCTCGAGTACTGGGACCGGGTCCTCGCCGCGGTCGCGGAGGCGCACGGCTTCTCGACCTCGACACCGTGGAAGAAGCTCTCGAAGAAGGCGCGCGACGTGGTCATGTTCGGGTCGGACGAGGAGATCTACGTCAAGTACAAGAATCGGTACGGGAGGACCCGGTCGTACTGGACCACCTACGAGGGTGTGCTCCCCGCGGTCGAACGCCGGCACGTCGAGACCGACTCCGAGAGCCAGCGCGAGCGCCTCGAGGAGTTCATGCGCGAGGTCCCGTGCCGGGCGTGCGGGGGTGCCCGCCTCCGCCCGGAGAGCCTCGCCGTCACCGTCGGCGACCTGAACATCTCGCAGCTCACCGACCGCTCGATCCGCGACACGCTGACGTTCACCCGCCAGGCCCGGCTCACCGAACGCGAACAGATGATCGCCGAACGCCTGATGAAGGAGATCCGCGAGCGGCTGCAGTTCCTCGTGGACGTCGGGCTCGACTACCTGACGCTCTCGCGTGCCTCGGCGACGCTCGCGGGCGGGGAGGCCCAGCGGATCCGGCTGGCGACGCAGATCGGGAGCGGGCTCGTGGGCGTCCTCTACATCCTCGACGAGCCCTCGATCGGTCTGCACCAGCGCGACAACCGGCGGCTGATCGACACGTTGGTGCGGCTGCGAGACCTGGGGAACACGCTCATCGTCGTCGAGCACGACGAGGCGACGATCGCGGCCTCCGACCACGTCGTCGACATCGGACCCGGCGCCGGCAACGCAGGCGGCGAGATCGTGTACACGGGGGATCTGAAGGGCCTGCTCGAGTGCGACGGATCGTTGACCGGCGCGTTCCTGTCGGGACGGCGGGTGATCCCGACCCCCGAGGTTCGGCGAACGCCGGGCGAACGTCGGCTGAAGGTCCTCGGCGCGCGCGAGCACAACCTCAAGAACATCGACTTCGAGATCCCGCTCGGACTCCTGGTGTGCGTCACCGGGGTGAGCGGTTCGGGCAAGTCCACACTGGTGCAGGAGGTGCTGCTCCGGGGGTTGATGCAGAAGGTCTACCGGTCGCGAGCCTTGCCGGGCAAGCACCGGCGGCTGGTTGGGTGGGAGCAGATCGACAAGGTGATCGACATCGATCAGTCGCCGATCGGCCGGACGCCTCGATCGAACCCCGCGACGTACACCGGCATGTTCGACCACATCCGCAAGCTGTACAGCCAGGTGCCGGATGCGCGCGTGCGCGGCTACCAGCCCGGCCGGTTCTCGTTCAACGTCCGGGGCGGGCGCTGCGAGAACTGCGCCGGCGACGGGCAGATCAAGATCGAGATGCACTTCCTGCCCGACGTGTACGTCACCTGCGAGGTGTGCAAGGGCCACCGGTACAACCGGGAGACGCTCGAGGTGCGGTACAAGAACCGTTCGATCGCCGATGTGCTCGAGATGAGCGTCGACGAGGCGCTCGAGTTCTTCCAGAACATCCCGGTCATCAAGCGTCACCTCCAGACGCTGTCCGACGTCGGGCTCGGCTACGTGAAGCTCGGTCAGCCGGCGCCCACGCTCTCGGGAGGCGAGGCGCAGCGGATCAAGCTCTCGTCCGAGCTCCAGAAGCGCGCGACCGGGAGCACGCTCTACATCCTGGACGAGCCGACGACCGGGCTGCATTTCGAGGACATCCGCAAGCTGCTGTCGGTGTTGCAGCGACTGGTCGCGCAAGGGAACACGGTGATCGTGATCGAGCACAACCTCGACGTGGTCAAGACGGCCGACTGGATCGTCGACCTCGGCCCCGAGGGTGGGGACGCGGGAGGCGAGATCATCGTGGCCGGGTCACCCGAGGAGGTTGCGGCGCACCCGAGGTCGCACACGGGGAGGTTCCTGGCGGAGGTGCTCGGCACGCTCCCACTGGAGCCCGCCGGCGCGTCGCGCGAGGCCTGACGTTCGACGGCCGGAAGGGCCGCTCGGCCCCGCCACCTTGCTAGGATTGCGCCCGCTCATGCCGCAGGCCCTCCGATGGAAGCTGCTCCCGCTCGCCTTCGTGCTCGCCCTGGTCGTGGCGGCCTGTGCGGAACCGCCCACCCCCTCGGTGGACGTCGGCTCGGGGCTCCGCTTCCTCCCCGAGGTCGCCGACTCGCTGAACGATGCCGGCCGGTACCCCTCGATCGTTACGAACCCCGACGGTCAGCCCGTCGTCGCCTACTTCGGTTTCGAGGAGGAGCTCGAGGAGGGCGAGGTGCCGATCTCGCGACCGGTCGGCTCACCGTCGATCCCGGGGGTCCTCCTCGCCGGGCTGAGCGACCAGGGGTACTGGACGCGCGGCGCCATCGCGATCGCGGACGAGATCCCCAACGTCTCGATCGCCTTCAACCCGGCGTTCGAACCGTCGGTCGCCGACCTGACGCCGCAGAGCGTGACGGGTCTCGCGATGGTTGCCGACGGCGATACCTATCACGCCGTCTGGGCATCGGACGCAGGTGTGAGCTATGCGACCGGATCGCTCGATCCGGAGACGACGACCCAGGCGCAGGTCACGGAGGTGTCGAGCGAGGCCGCGAGTGGACCGTCGATCGCGCTCGACAGGTCGGGTACGCCATGGATCTCGTACTACTCCTCGTTGGCGAATGATCTGGCTACGGTCCAACTCGCGACGCCGGGTGACGGTGGTTGGGCCACGGACAGCATCTCGACTGCCGCGATCCAAGACTGCGACACATGTCGCACCGCCGTCGTGCCCGTGGAAGGCCTTGCCGTGGGGGTAGCGGTCGCCTTCGGGGCGGGCGGAAGGGTCTGGGTGGCCTCGAACGACGGCGAGAACGCTTGGACCTCGTTCGACGTTCAAGAGGTGAACGGGGGACAGGCGCTCTCGGGCACGCCCACGTCTGATGGTCTGGCCTTGACGTTCTACGACGGGACCGGGGTCACCCTGGCGACAGGTTCCCCGTCTGGACCGTTCGACACCGTTTCGCTCGGTGACGTGGCCGACGGGTCCGCGACCGGGGAGGGTGCCGGTACGTCGCTCGCGATCGGGCCCGACGACTCCGTCAACGTGGCGTGGGTGGACTCATCGGAAGGGGTGGTGCTCGCGACGGGGGACCCCGGAAAGCTCGAGCCGGTGGACACCGGGACCGCCACCGTGGACGGGGCGTTCCCTTCGGTCGCGGTGAACCAGGACGGCTCGGTCACCTACCTCGCGTGGTACGCGACCGAGGAGCAGGACCTGCTGGTCGGCGGGTACGGGGAGTTCGAGGACGTCCCGTTCGCCGAGCCCAGCCCCACGCCGACCGGCCCGATCTCGACGGGCGGTCCACCGACGGGTCCCGAGTGCACACCCGTGCAGGACGGCACCGTCACGGTCGTCGCGCAGGGGATCGCCTTCACGGAGGGCGACTGCATCGAGGCGTCGGCCGGCGAACCGTTCACGATCGAGTTCGACAATCGGGACGAAGGCACCCAGCACAACATCGAGATCTTCACGGGCCCCGAACCCAGCGGCGACAAGCAGTTCGAGGGCGATCTGGTGACCGGGCCCGATCAGGTCCAGTACGACGTCCCCGCGCTCGATGCCGGTGAGTTCGCGTTCAACTGCGTGGTCCATCCGACGACGATGATCGGCAGCGTCCAGGTCTCCGAGGGCGGTGGTCAGGACGGAGGCGGCGGAGGCCAAGGTGGAGGCGGCGGCGGCCAGGGTGGGGGCGGCGGGGGCGGAGCCACGACCACCACGGTCACGGCCTCGAACATCGCCTTCGACACCTCGACGATCGATCTGCCGGCGGGCGAGGCGAGCACGATCCACTTCGCGAACGACGACGCCGGGGTCCAGCACAACATCGCGATCTATCCGAGCGCGGACGACCTGGCGAACCCCTTGTTCCGCGGAGAGGTCATCACCGGGCCCGACGAGATCGACTACGCGATCGACCCTCTCGAGGCGGGCGAGTACTACTTCCACTGTGACATCCACCCCACCATGAGTGGAACGGTGAGCGTCTCCTAGCCATACGGGAGGCATCCAACCGGGTTCTCGCAGGTCGCCGCGCTACGATGGGGTGCGTGAGCGTCATCCGGCCCGATGCCTCGTCGATCCCCGACGGCCCGGGCGCCTACCTGTTCCGCGACTCCGACGGGCGGGTCGTCTACGTCGGCAAGGCCAGGTCGCTCCGCAAGCGTTTGGCCAACTACTGGGGCCGCGACCTCCACCCACGCACGGAGGCGATGATGGCGGCCGCCCACTCGGTCGAATGGA
>Ga0268386_10001652_pt1 | contig 15374 bp, 13 predicted proteins | sample RVTome_15_FD_200260 | JGI IMG/M metagenome (GOLD analysis project Ga0268386, IMG submission 200260) | Soil microbial communities from uranium-contaminated site in the Upper Colorado River Basin, Wyoming, United States - RVT150D86... ...
GACGAGGTGATCGACAACGGCATCCGCGGCCTCCAGGCCGAGCCGCGGAAGGAGTAGGCATGGTCTCCCTGGCCCGGAAGAACCTCTTCCACGACCGCCTGCGGTTCGTGATCACGGTGGCCGGGGTGGCGTTCGCGGTCACGCTGGTGCTCGTCCAGGTGGGCCTCTTCATGGGGCTCCTCGGCAAGGCCACCGTCACCATCGAGAACGCCAGCGCGGACGTGTGGGTGACCTCGAAGGAGACCCCCAACGTCGACTTCGCCCACACCTTCCCCGAGACGGCCGTCCTCCGGGTGCGCGGGGTCTCCGGGGTCGCCCGGGCCGACAACCTGATCATCCAGTTCATGAACATCCAGCTACCGAACGGGGCCGAGGAGGGGAGCCTCGTCTACGCCCTCGAGGACTTCCGGGCGTGGAACCTCCCCTGGCGGGTGGAGGCGGGGGACGTGGAGGACCTCCGGCGGGGGGCCTACATCATGATGGACCGCTCCGCGGAGCGCCGCTTCGGCCCCTTCGCGGTGGGCGACTACCGGGAGATGCTCGGCCGCCGCTTCAAGATCGTCGGGGCGACCGCGGGGGCCCAGTCCTTCACCACCGCTCCCATCATCTTCATGGGCTTCCAGAACGCCCAGGAGCAGCTCCAGACCCTGATCGGGAAGACCCACTACGTGCTCGTGAAGCTCGCCCCGGGGGCCGACCGCGACGCGGTCACCGCCGAGATCCGCCGCCGGCTCCCCTACAACGACGTCTGGACGAGGGACGACTGGGCCCGCCGCTCGCGCGCCTACTGGGTGGTCTCCACCGGCCTCGGGATGAACATGGGGATCACCGTCTTCCTGGGGGTGCTCGTGGGGATCGTGGTGGTGGCCCAGACCCTCTACACCTCCGCGGTCGAGCACGTGAAGGAGTTCGGCACGGTGAAGGCCATCGGGGGGTCGAACTGGGACATCTACCGGATCCTCGGCGAGCAGGCGGTGATCGCGGCGGTGATCGGCTTCGCCCTCGGAGGGGCGATGTCCCTCGCCATGCGCCCCCTCATGGCGCAGCTCCACCTGAACGTCCTGATCTCGCCCCGCTTCGCCGCCGCCGTCTTCGTGGGCACCGTGCTCATGTGCCTGGGGGCGGCGATGCTCTCGTTCCGGCGGGTGGCCACGATCGATCCCGCCCTCGTCTTCCGGGCGTGATCGGGGACGGAAACGACCATGGAGCCTGAGGGACGGGGAGAGGGCGGGACCGGGGACGTGCGGGGGTACGGAAGGACGGGGACATGAGCGAGCGGGTGCTGGCGGTCGAGGACGTGGTGAAGGTGTTCGACGAGGGCTCGCAGCGGGTCGAGGTGCTGAAGGGCGTCTCGATGGAGGTGGCGCCCGGCGAGGTGGTGGCCCTCGAGGGGCCGTCGGGCTCGGGGAAGACCACCCTCCTGTCGATCATGGGCTGCATCCTCACCCCCACCTCGGGCCGGGTGAGCGTGGCCGGCCGGCCGGTGGACCCCGGCAAGCCCGGCCACCTGCGCGAGGTCAGGAAGCGCGACATCGGCTTCGTCTTCCAGCAGTACAACCTGTTCCCCGCCCTCACCGCCCTCGAGAACGTCGAGTACTCCCTGAACGTGAAGGGGGTGGGCGGGCGGGCGGCCGGGAGGGAGGCGGCCCGGGTGCTCGAGCGGGTCGGGCTGGGCGACCGGCTGCGCTTCCTCCCCCGGGACCTGTCGGGAGGACAGAAGCAGCGGGTGGCGATCGCCCGGGCCCTCGCCGGATCCCCCAAGGTGATCCTGGCCGACGAGCCCACCGCCAACCTCGACACCGCGGTCGGGACCCAGGTCCTCGACCTCTTCCGCGACCTCGCGAAGGCCGAGGGGAAGGGCCTCGTGATCGTGACCCACGACCCGAAGGTGCGGAAGGTCGCCGACCGGGTGGTGGGGATCCGGGACGGGCGGCTGGCCGCCTGAACGACGCAAGAGGAGTGACGGGCCGAGGGGCAGGAAGGGGAACGAGCATGGACCGACGGATCGCGTGGGCGCTCGGGATGGCGGGGCTGGGGCTGGTCGGAGCGACCGTGTTGCAGGTGCGGGGGGCCGGGCCGGCGTCGGCCGCGACCCCGGCTCCCGGCGCGCATCCGCCGGCTCCCGCCGCGGACCGCGGGGTCGCGGCCGAGGGACGGGTGGTCGCCTATCCGGGAGCCGAGGTGCGAGTGGGCGCGGAACGCTCGGGCCGGCTGGTGAGGGTCCTCGTCCAGGAAGGCCGGACGGTGCGGATGGGCGAGCTGCTCGCGGAGATCGAGTCGGAGGAGCTGCAGGCCGCCCTCGCCGAGTCCCGGGCCCGGGTGGCGGAGGCCGAGGCGGAGATCCGTCTCGCCAAGGCCAACCTCGAGCGCCGGCGCCGGCTCGTGGAGGAGCGGATCCTCGCCCCCCACGACTTCGACGAGGCCACCCGCGACCTCGAGACCGCGGGGGCGCGCCGGCTCACCGCCCTCGCCACCGTCGAGCGCTACCTCGCCCAGATCGGCAAGTCCCGGATCGTCTCCCCGATCGCGGGGACGGTGATCGTCCGCGAGGTGGACGCCGGCCAGACCGTCGAGGCGGGCGACCACGCGTTCACCGTCGCCGACCTCGACCGGCTCCGCGTCGAGGGCGAGGCCCACGAGGCCGACGCGGGGGCGATCGCCCTGGGCGCCCCCGTCACCATCACCGCCGACGGCTACCCCGGCGAGGCCTGGCCGGGCCGCGTCGAGGAGGTCCCCGACTCGGTCACCCTCCGCCGCCTCAAGCCCCAGGACCCCGCCCGTCCGACCGACACCCGGGTCCTCGCGGTGAAGGTGGCCTTCGCGGAGAAGGTGCCCCTCAAGCTGGGGACCACGGTGGAGCTGAGGATCGACCGGCCGTAGGCCCGGCGCGGCGCAGCCACGAGCGGTGACGGCTCGGACATCGCTGGGAATCCGGTAGTCTCGGGCGTTGGGGTGGCGGGGCGGCACCCATCCGCGGGGTGACGCCGAGGTCACCTGGCGAGGGTCCCGCTGTCCACAATTGACATCTGTCCACGCTACGTGGACAATGGTTTGTGGTGGACACATCTGAGCGTCCTGAGGAGGCCCTTCTCGCCCACGCGGTCAAGGCGATGGAGCCGCTCGGCCTGCAGCTCGAGGTCCTGAGGGCGCAGGCGCGGGACGGTGAGCATCGCGCAGACGCCACGATCGGTCTCCGGTTCGGCGGGCGTCGATTCCGCTACGTCGCCGAGGTGAAGCGCGGCCTGCGCCCGGCTACGCTCGGGGCCGTGATCCATCAGCTGCGAGCCTACGGCGGCACTCCCCTCCTCGTGACCGACCACGTGACGCCGCCTCTCGCCGACGCCTTGCGGGCCCAGGGAGTCGAGTTCATCGACGCCGCGGGCAACGCGTTCCTGAATCAGCCGCCCCTCCTGGTCTTCGTCAAGGGCCAGCGCCCTGCCGACGAGGGACTGGCCCTCGCGCGCGGCCGTGCGTTTCAGGCCACCGGCCTCCAGGTCCTGTTTGCCCTGCTGGCGCGACCCGAGCTCGTGGCTCGGCCGTACCGGGAGATCGCCCGGGCCACCGGAGTGGCGCATGGCACCGTAGGTTGGGTCATGGCAGAGCTGCCTGGCCTCGGCCACCTCGCCGAGGTTGGCGGACGTCGCCGTCTCATCAACGGCGAGCGCCTGCTGGATCGCTGGACCGAAGCCTACGCGCGCACCCTTCGACCAAGGCTCTTCCTTGGCCGATTCCGAGGCGACATGGCCGCGCTCCACGCGCGAACGGCTCCCTGGCCGGGAGGCTTGCTGATCGGCGGGGAACTGGCGGCCGCTCGTCTCACCCGCCATCTGCGCCCCGGCACCGCTACCTTCTACGCCGAGGCCATCGACCCGAAGGTGCTTCTGAAGCTCGTCCTCAGGGCCGACGCTGAGGGCAACGTGGACTTCCGGCGTCGCTTCTGGGCCTTCCCAGGCGAAGATCCCCGCCTGACGCCCACTCTTCTGGTCTACGCGGACCTTCTTGCGACCGCTGACGCTCGCTGTCTCGAAACCGCGCAACTCCTCCGTGGCCAGCTCCTCGCTCGACTTGTCTGATCGCGCCGGCTCTACGGTGGGGAGGGAGAGGCTGCCCTGGCCGCTTTCGCTTTCGACCTGGAAATGGCGGGTGCGTGGCTCCTCGGCAAGGACGCGCGCGAAGTCCTCGCCCTCGGCCCTGACCCCCGGAGATCGCTGGGGAGTCTCGAATCGATCTTGAGGCCCGAGACTGATCCCAACGGCGCCATGCGCCTCGTGGGCCAGATGCCCCCCGGGGATCGTGAGCGTCAGCTGTCGCTCCTCACCGCGTTCTGCGCCGGCCTCTTCGAGAATTGACTACCGCCGGACGGGCAGCTTGGCGAGCTTGCGCTGGAGGGAGCGGCGGTGGAGGCCGAGGAGGCGGGCGGCCTGGCTCACGTTGCCCCCGCAGTCGGCGAGGACGCGGTTGATGTGCTCCCACTCCACCCGGGCGAGGGTGGGGACGGTCTCGGGGGGGGCCTCCGCGGGGGCGCCGGCGGCCCGGCCGAACGCGGCCACGACGTCGTCGGCGTCGGCGGGCTTGGCCAGGTAGTGGACGGCCCCCAGGCGGATCGCCTCGAGGGCGGTCGCGATGCTGCCGTAGCCGGTGAGCACGACCACCACCGTGGTCGGGTCGGCCGCCCGGAGGTCCCGGACCACGTCGAGCCCCGAGCCGTCGGGGAGCCGGAGGTCCACCACCGCGAGCTCCGGAGCCTCGTCGGCCGCGGCCGCCGCCCCCTGCCGGTCCGACGCCTCGCGCACCTCGTAGCCGCGGGACCGGAGGGCGCGGGCCAGCCGGGTGCGGAACACCTCGTCGTCGTCCACGACGAGCACCGTGCGGGCGATCTCGCCCTCACCGGGCATGAGCGGTCCCCCCTGGGGCCTCGAGTATCTCCACCGTCGCGGTGGTCCCCCGGCCCGGCCACGACTGGAGCGTCAGCCGGCCGCCCATCTGCTCGCTGAGGGTGCGGGCCAGGAAGAGGCCGAGGCCGAGCCCGCGTCCGGCCGGCTTGGTGGTGAAGAACGGCTCGCCCGCCCGCGCGAGGACCTCCGGAGGCATCCCCGGCCCCTCGTCCTGGACCCGCAGCCGGACCCGCGCGCCCTCCGACTCCACGCTCAGCCGCACCGGCCCCTCCCCCGCCTCGAAGGCGTTGCTCAGGAGGCTCCGCGCGACCTGGACGAGCGCTCCCCGCGGCACGCACGCCGGTCGGTCCGCGGGAGCCGGCGTCACCGAGAGGCGGGACTGCAGGGGGACGGGCAGCCCGTCCACGATCTCGGTGAGGATGTCCCGGAGGGCCACCGGCACCGGCGCCTCCCCGGGGGCCTGTCCGGTGTCGGCGGCCAGCCGGTTCAGGATCGCCCGGCAGCGCTCCAGCTCCGCGCGGATGAGGCGCGCGTCCTCGGCGAGCGCGTCGGCGGCCGGCCGGGGCAGGTCCCGGATCCCCCGCTCCAGCTCCCGCGCCGCCACTGCGATCGTCGCCAGGGGGGTGCCCAGCTCGTGGGCGGCCCCCGCGGCGAGCGTCGTGAGGGAGGCCAGCCGCTCGTTCCGGGCGGCCGCGTCCTTCACCGCGGCCAGCTCCGCCTCCTGGCGCTCGATCGCGGTCGCCAGCTTGACCACGAAATAAGCGGTGAGGGCGGCCGCCACCGCGAACGCCACCCACATCCCCTGGAGGTGGACGGAGAAGCCCGTCTCGTCGTGTCCCGCCGCGGGGTGCCCGAGGGGGAGGTGGGTGAAGAAGAGGAGCCCGTAGCACCCCACGGAGAGGACGGCGAGCGACCACGTCCAGCGGGGGCCCAGGACGACCGCGGCCACGGTGATCTGGACGAGGTAGAGGATGCTGAAGGGGTTGGCGGCCCCGCCCGTCGCGTGGAGGAGGGCGGAGAGGAGCAGGGTGTCGAGGACGAGGACGGCCCCGCAGCGCGGACGGGTGAGAGGGACGCGCCGCCGCAGGGCGACCGCGAGGGCCACGTTGGTGAGCACGGTGATCGCGATGGGGACGAGGAGCCGGAGGAGGGGGAGGCGGATGCCCATCGCCGCCTGGGCCACCGCGACGGTGGCGAGCTGGCCGGCGGCGGCGCCCCACCGGAGCCGGACGAGCCACGCCAGCCCGACGTCGAGCCGGCGGTCCGGCGCGGTCCCCTCGGCCTGCGGCAACGTGCTCTCCTCGCTGGCGGGATCGATTCTAGCGGCACCGCGTCCCTCGCGCGCGGCCTTCCCGGCGCCCCGCCGGCCGTCCTGCCCGCGACGGGCTACGCGTCCGTCACCGGCTCCGGCTGCCCCCGCCGCGCGCTGTGGAACGCGAAGACCCCCACCCCCGTCCAGATGAAGCCGAACGCCACCGCGTGGGCCCGGTCGAAGGGCTCGCCGTAGGCGAGCACGGCCAGCAGGAACTGCAGGGTCGGCGAGATGTACTGGAGGAAGCCGAGGGTCGACAGGGGAAGGCGCCGGGCGGCGCCCGCGAAGCACAGCAGGGGGATCGCGGTGACCGGTCCGGCGAGGAGGAGCAGCAGGTCCAGGGATGGACGGCCGGCCAGGAACGCGGAGCTCCCCGAGCCCACCGCCCAGACGAGGTAGCCGCCGGCCAGGGGGAGGAGCAGGGCGGTCTCGATGGTCAGGCCGGCGAGGGCCCCCACCGGGGCGAGCTTGCGCATGAGCCCGTACAGCCCGAAGGACGTCGCGAGAACGAGGGAGATCCAGGGGGGACGCCCCGCGCTGACGGTCAGCCAGAGGACCCCGGCGGCCGCGATCCCCACCGCGATCCGGACGAGCCGCTCGAGACGCTCCCCGAGCAGGGCGACGCCGAACAGGACGTTCACCAGGGGATTGATGTAGTAGCCGAGGCTGCCCTCGAGCAGCCGATCGTGGACGACGGCCCAGATGTAGACGAGCCAGTTGACGGCGAGGGCGAGGGCCGAGGCGGCCAGGACGGCGAGGGTCCGGGGCGATCGCAGGCCGGAGGCGAGGGCGGCGAGCTGCTTCTGCCGCCACGAGAGGAGGAGCAGGAAGACGAGGGCCCAGACGACCCGGTGGCACAGCACCTCGAGGATGGGAGCGGCCCGCAGCGTCCGGAGGTAGACGGGCATGAACCCCCAGAGGGCGTAGGCGGCGACGCCGTAGGCGAGGCCCAGGCCGGCCTGTCGTCGCTCCTCGAGGACGGGCGGGGGGCCGGGCATGGGGAGCGTCACCTGCTCTCGGGCGCCGGCACCCCGTCACGGTAGCCGATCGACCGGCGCCGGCCAACCGGCGCGCGGCGGCGTCCGCCCCGGCGCCCCCACGACCGTCTGCTACAATCCGCCCCGTCCGCACCTCCGTCGGCGCAGGACGAAACGCCATGGGAAGGGGGAGTGACGCGCCGCGCTGACGGTCCGGCCTCCTCGCGGGCGGCCGGCCTCGTTCTCGCGCTTCTCCTGGCCGCGGGCCCCCTCGCCGCGCAGGACTGGCACGAAGCCTACCGCGCGGGCCTCGCCGCGCTCGCCCGGGGCGACCACGCGCGGGCGGCCGAGGCTTTGCGGCGGGCGGCCCGGCTCCGCCCGGAGCCGGGACGCAACGTCGTGACCTACGGCACCAACGTCGAGCCGCGCTACTTCCCCTACCTGCGCCTGGCCGAGGCCTGCCTTGCCCTGGAGGACCTCGAGGGCGCGCGGCAGGCGCTGGACACGTCGGCCTCGTGGAATCGCGAGCCCGCCGACGAGCGGGAGAAGCTGCGGGCCCGGCTCGACGCGTCGGTGGAGCGGCGGCGCCCTCCCGCCCCCACCCCGACTCCCGCGCCGGTGACGACCACGGTGACGACGGTCGCTCCCGCCCCGCCCGCGACCTCCCTCGCCTCTCCTCCCGTGACGATCGCCCCGGCCACGCCCATGCCGACCCCCGCGCGCCCGGCGACCGCCACCCCGTCCCCGGCGGCCCGGCCTCGCCCTCAGCCCGCCGCCCCGGCGCCGACCACCCCGCCGCCCGAGTCACCGGCGGACGCGCCGGCGGCCGCTCCGCCCACCGGGACGACGGGCGCGGGAACGCTCGAGATCGTGTCGCAGCCGCCCGGCGCGGCCGCCTACCTCGACGACGAGCCGGTGGGATCCACCGACCCCGAGACCGGCCGCCTCGTGAAGACGGGCCTCCCCCCGGGACGACACCGGGTGCGGGTGGCCCACGCGGGCCACGAGGACGCCGTGCGGGAGGTCGAGGTCCCCCCGGTCGGGAGCGCGACCTTCTACGCCACGCTGAAGCCGCTCGCGGAGACGCCGGCGGTCCCCCGGGCGGCCCTGGTGGCGATCGCGCTGCTGGCGATCGCCCTCGTCGCGCTGTCGACGTGGATCGCCCTGCGGCGGCCGGCGGGGGCCCCGGCCTCGATCTGGGCGCCGACCCCCCGCGCGGGGCCGACCCCTCGCTCCCCCGCCGTCGGCTCGTCCGGCACTCCTCCCGGGATGCTGAGTCCCGGCACGCGCCGGGACGAGCACGGGCAGGACTGGTTCGGCGACTTCCGCCTCCTCGAGATGCTCGGGCGGGGCGGGATGGCCTCCGTCTTCAAGGCCGAGCGCCGGAGCGAGGTCCTCGCCCTCAAGCGCCCCCTCGGGAGCTTCCTCGACGACCCCGGGTTCCTGGAGCGCTTCCTCCGCGAAGCGGAGATCGGGCGCACCCTGAACCACCCGAACATCGTGCGCATCCTCGAGCGGGGCGACGTGGAGGGGGTCCCCTACTTCACCATGGAGCTCGTGGCCGGCGAGACGCTCCAGGCCTTCATCCGCTCCTGGGGGGCGGCGGCGCCCCGCACCGCCGCGTCGATCGTGGCCCAGGTGGGAGAGGCCCTCGACTTCGCCCACGGGAAGGGCGTGATCCACCGGGACCTCAAGCCGTCCAACATCATGCTGCTCCTCGACGAGAGCGCGAAGGTCATGGACTTCGGCATCGCCCGGGCGCGCCGCTTCGACCTCCTCACCGCGACCGGCGCCTTCCTGGGCACTCCCGATTACGTGGCCCCCGAGATGATCGAGGGCCGGGGGTCGGAGGCCCGCAGCGACCTCTACGCGCTGGGGGTGGTCTTCTTCGAGCTCCTCACCGGGCAGCGGCCGTTCTCGGGCGACACGCCGTTCGCCGTCCTCAAGAAGCACTGCACCGAGGAGCCCCCGCCCCCGTCCCTGGTCCATCCCGGCGTCCCCCCCGACCTGGACGCGATCGCCCTCCGCCTCCTCGCCAAGCGACCCGAGGAGCGTCCGGAGAGCGCGGAGGAGCTGGTGGTCGCCCTGCGCGACTGGCTCAACCGTGCCGCCTGAGCGGCCGGGCCGGCCGGGCCGCCGGTGCTCGGCGGGGATCGGGAAGCCGACTATACTCGCGGGCATGCCCGCGCGCGCGGTGGGCCCCCTGCTCGCGGCGCTGCTCCTCTCCGGCTCGAGCGCCTTCGCCCAGGTCGGGCTCGTCTTCAACCGGACCGGCTCGGGGGCCCGCGCGGCGGGGATGGCCAACGCCTTCATCGCGATCTCCGACGACGGCACCGCCGCGTCCTGGAACCCCGCCGGCCTCGGCCAGCTCCGCAAGCCCGAGCTGTCGATCGTGAGCACGACCATCGGCCGGACCAACTCTGCCGAAGGGTTCCGGACGCGGGACGACCTGTCGACGTTCAGCCCCGCGCAGTCCTCCTACCGGAGCACCTCCCTCGACTTCGCGAGCCTGGCCGTGCCGGTGACCCTCTGGGGGAGGCCGGTCACCTTCCAGGGCGCGTGGCGCCTCCTCTACACCCTCGACTACCGCGAGGTCGTCTCGACGACCCGGGAGCCCCTCGTCCCCGAGGCCCCGCCGCCTGTCCGCGCCGATTTCAACTCCGACATCGTGGGAGGGGTGGACATCGTCTCGATCGCGGGGGCGGTGAAGCTCACCCCGCGCCTCGCCCTCGGCGGGAGCTTCAACCTCTGGCGGGGCGACTGGACGGAGGACCGGGTCGCCAGCGAGACTCCCCTCGACGCCCCCGCGCCGTCCGCCTTCTCGTCGTTCAGCCAGACCAACCGGATCCGCGGCGAGAGCTTCAGCCTCGGGCTGATGCTGACCTATCCCCGCTGGAGCGTCGGCCTGGTCTACCAGGATCCCCTCCGCTCCGACTACGACGCCGGGGTGACGGTCACGACGAGCGAGGCTCCCCCGCCTCCGCCCCAGGCGGTCCACGGTACCGTCCGGTTCCCCCGGGCCCTCGGCCTGGGCGGGGCGTGGCGTCCGGCCGCGCGCTGGACGGTGGCCCTCGACCTGACCTGGGACCAGTGGAGCGACACCCTGTTCCAGACGGCGGAGGTCGGTCCGGTGAACCTCTTCGACGGGCTGCCCCCGGACCGGACGAGCACCCGGGACACCCTCTCGGTGAACGCGGGGGCCGAGCGCCTGTTCCTCGGCGAGGGCTTCGTCGTCCCCCTGCGCTTCGGGGCGGCCTGGGAGCCCCAGGGCGGGCGCAGCCCCTACACGCGCGATCCCGTCGACTACGTCATGGTCGCGGCGGGGACCGGCTACAACACCAACAGCCTGAAGTTCGACGCCGCCTTCCAGCTCCGCTGGACCCACTTCCGCGACGGGGCCGAGTTCGGGATCTCCGACGAGGCTTCGTCCGTGCTGCCGTCGGCGGTCGGCGAGCGCGGCATCACCGAGTGGCGGCTCAAGCTGTCGGTGATCCTGCGGGTGACCGACACGGACAAGCTCGGCCGCACCCTCCGCAAGGTCTTCGGGGGCGGCTAGCCGCCCGGCCACCAGTTGCGCCGTCCCGCCAGGCGCAGGAGGGCGGGGCCGATCGCGACCCGGATCACGGTGGCGTCGAGGAGCACCGCCACCGCGAGGGCGAAGCCGAGCATCTTGACGAGGACGAAGTCGCCGAGGGTGAACGCGGCGAAGACCGCGATCATGATCGCGGCCGCGCTCGTGATCACCCCCCCCGTCCGGGCGAGGCCTTCGGCCAGCGCCTCCGTCTCCCCGAGCCCGGCCCGCCGGGCCTCGGCGACCCGGGCCACCAGGAACACCTCGTAGTCCATGCTCAGGCCGAACACGGTGCAGAAGACGAGCACGGGGACGATGGGGAAGACCCCGTCCACCGGCCCCGCGAGCCCGAGCCACCGGACCCCCCAGCCGTCCTGGAACACGAGGACGAGGGCTCCGAACGCCCCCGCGACCGAGAGGAGGTTGAGGGCGACCGCCTTCAGGGGGACGAGGATCGAGCGGAACGCCACGAAGAGGGCGAGGAGGGTGACTCCCACCACCAGTCCCACCACCCGCGGCGTCCGGCCGGCCACCGCGTCCTCGTAGTCCACGTGGAAGGCGGGGAGGCCGCCGATCCGCAGGCGGGTCCCGGGGACCCCGGTGAGGGCCGGCGCGTCGCGGCCCCGCAGCTCCCGGACGAGGCCGGCCACCGCGACGCCCGAGAGGCCCTCCCGGGGGACGACCTCGAGGAGCGCGGCGTCTCCCCACTCGCCGAGGAAGGACCGCTTCGCCCACGCGGGGAGGAGGGCCGCCCGGGCCAGCTCCTCCCCGCCTTCGCCGACGAGGGTCCGCAGCGACTGGACGCGGGCCACCCGCGGGTCGGCCCGCAGCGCGTCCTCCAGCCGCCGCTGGGCGTCCCACCCCTCCCGGCCGAGGGCCGAGCCCTCCTCGGGCAGCTCGAGCACGACCCGGAGCGCGTCCACCACCCCGCCGCGGCCCATCGCCTCGAGGTCCCGGATGGCCCGGGCCGACTCCATCCCCGGAGGCAGCCACTCCCCGCTCGGGATGCGGGGCTGGAGCCGGGCCGCCTGGGCGGCGAGGGCGAGCACGGGAAGGCCGGCGAGGACGAGCACCCGCCAGGGGTGGGCGGCCACCCGCCTCGCCCAGCTCCGCCACCGCTCGGCGCTCCGGACCTCGTCCGCCCGGCGGAAGCGGCCCGCCTCGAGGCGTGGCCCCAGCCAGGCGAGGACGCCGGGGAGCAGGGTGGCCGCGAGGAGGACGGCCACCGCCACCACCAGGAGGCCCCCGAGGCCCGCCGAGCGCAGCTCGTTCAGCGGGACGAGGAGGAGGGCGGCGAAGCCGATCGCCACCGCCGCCCCCGACAGGACGATCGTCCCTCCCGCGTAGCGCGCGGCCGCCGCTCCCGCGGCCGCGGGGTCGGCTCCCCCCGCCCGCGCCTCGCGGAATCGGCTCACCGTCAGGAGGGCGTAGTCGATGCCGAGGGCGAGACCGAGCATCGAGACCACGTTGACGATCAGCACCGCGAGGGAGACCCGCTCGCCCACGAGGGCGGCCGCCCCGAGGGCGAAGGTCACCGCGAGCACCCCGGTCAGGACCGGGAGGAGCGCGGCCGCCACCGAGCCGAAGGCGAGGAGGAGGAGGGCGAGGGTGAGGGGGAGGGCCCGCCGCTCGGCGGCCCGCGCCTCGTCGGTGCTCGTGCGCCAGAGGTCGACGTTGATGGCGGTCTCCCCGGTCCAGCGCAGGCGGGCGTCCGGGTGGCGCGGCCCGAGCTCTGCCGCGAGCCGGGCGGTGAGGGCCCGCAGCGCGGGCAGCAGCTCGTCCGGGCGGCCGCCCGCGAGGTCGAGCCCGACCACGACGAACGTCCCCCGGCCGCCCGTCCCCGCGAAGAAATCGTCGGGCTGGTCGAGGTAGGAGAACGTCCGGGTCACCCCGGGGGCGGCGGCGAGGGACGCGACCACCTCCCGGAGGACGGCGAGTCCCTCCGGCCGGGTCGGCCCGGGCACTCCGCTCGCGACGAGGACCGCGCTCCGGGCGAACGGCGACCCGAAGCGCTCGGCCAGGATCCGGTCCACCTCGGCCGACTCGCTCCCCACGGGGCGGGCCGAGACCTCCAGCCGCTCCTCGACGCGCAGCGCGGCCGGGACGAGGGCGGCCGCGGCGGCCAGCCAGGCGGCGGCGACGAGCGCCCGGTGTCGGGTGACGGCCTCGGCGGCCGCGAGCCGGCTCGGCATCCGCGGCCGATGCTAGCAGAGGTGACGGGCCCGCCCGAGCCCGAGGCGACTCACGCCCTCCAGTCCTCGGGCCTCGCATCGCGCCTCATGCGGGCGCTTTACCCGGAGGCCGTCCTGAGGCAGTCTGGAGCGACCCATGGGCTCCCTCCTCATGCTGGTCTGGCTGGCCGCCGGGGACGCGTCGCCCGCGGCCGAAGGCTGCCCCGAGTACCGGGCCGCCCTCGCCGAGGGCGAGGAGCGCGAGGCCTCCTTCGACGACCTCGCCGCGGCCGCCGCCTACCGCCACGCGCTCCTCCTCGACCCGGAGGCGGTGGAAGCCCGCATCGGGCTCGCCCGCGCCCTGAACGCCATCGGCGAGGCCGAAGCGGGTCCCGAGGCGGCCGGCCGCTTCGAGCGCGCCCGCCGCCTCGCGGAGGGGCTGCGCGAGCTGCGGCCGGACGAGCCCGACGGCCACTACTGGGTGGCCGCCTCCCTGGGCAACCTGGTCTCCCTGCGCGACGGGCCCGAGAAGGTGCGGCTGGCCCGGGAGATCGACGCGGCGGCCCGCCGGGCGCTCTCGATCGACCCCTGCTTCGCCCCCGCCTACGTCGTCCTCGGCATCTCCTACCGCGAGCTGTCCGGCCTCGGGTGGTTCGTGCGGGGGATCGCGGGCGGGCTCTTCGGCGGGCTGCCCAAGGGCGGCATCGAGGACGCCGAGCGGCTCCTCCGCCTCGCGGTCGACCTCGACCCCGACGACCCCTTCGCCCGCTACCAGCTCGCCCTCACCCTCGAGCGGCGCAAGCGCCCCCGGGAGGCGATGGCGCAGCTCCGCGAGGCCATCGACCGGCCGCCCCGGGCGGTCCGCGACGTGCGGCTGCAGGCGGAGGCGATGGGCCGCCTGGCCCGGCTGGCGGTGGAGAACCCGTGGCCGGTCCGCCTGGACCGGCCGTAGCCCGGTCGGCCCGGTCTACCTCCTGACGGGCGGTCAGAGCTCGGAGTACTGCGGGGAGAACAGCCCCGATTCGCCGACCTGGAGCTTCCTGCCGTCGGGATGGACCGCGAGCTACACCGTCACGGGATTTCGGGTCTCCCGGCTGCCCTGCGACGTGACCGGCATCCGCGCCATGCTCCACATGCGGAACAACGCCTCGTGGGGCCGCCGACCTCCAGCGAGACCATCGCCGAGGCGGCGATGCCGGTGAGCCATCGGATCCGTCGCTAGCGGCCTCCCTCGACCCGCTCGAGGAAGGCGCTGGCCGCCGCGAGGAACGCCTCGGCCCACTCGTGGCCTCCCTCGAAGACCACGGTCTCGACCCGGGCGCCCGCGCGCCCCAGCGCCTCGAGGTCGCGGGCCATCTTCGCCTCCGTGTACCACTCGTCGCGGACCCCGCGCCCGATCAGCACGGGCGGGAGGACGGGCGGCGGGTCCTCGGCCACGTCCGGGGGCAGGTCGCCCCCGAGCACGATCAGCCCGTGGCAGGGAGCGGCCACCCGGGCGGCCGCCCGCCAGGCCATGGCCACGCCCTGGGAGAACCCGAGGTAGACGAGCCGCCTCGGCGCGTGCTCCCGCACGAGCGCGTCCACCACCGCCCCGACGTAGGCGACGTTGTCGGCGACCGCCTGCTCCCGGTCGAGGCGCGTCATCCACGATCCGACCACCTCGCCGGTCTTCGTGTTGTAGAACCGGTGGAGGGCCTGCACGGCCACCCGGCGGAAGGGGTCCGTCCCGGGGACCCGGCGCAGGTGCTCGAGGTGCTTCTCGGCGTTCTCGCCGTAGCCGTGGAAGCCGACGAGGAGGGACGCCCCCGTCTCGGCTCCCTCCTCGACGACGTAGCGCCCGAGGATCGCGGCGGGCCGGGTGACGACGCGCACCGGCCTCGCCGGGCCTACCCGGGGGTCACTCATCGAGCGAAGCGCTCTCGACGTCTCAACGGCTCTGGAAGCTGAACACCACCCGCTCGCCGGGCACGCCCTTCATCTGGAAGACCACGGCGTCGGCGGCCACGAGCGCGACCTGCCCGGCCACCACCCGCAGGCTGCCCGGGGCCATCCGGTCCCCCAGCTCGAAGCGCCACTGGCCCGGCTTGCCCTGCCCCTGGACCAGCGTCGCCTCGACGCGGTTCTCTCCGGAGCGCGCCCGCACCGCGAGGGCCGCCCGGCCCGCGGCCGGGAAGACCGCCTCGCTCCCGTTGAGGACCACCTGTCCACGACCACCCGGCACGTCGAGCTGGCTCACCCAGGCGGTGGCCGCGTCGGCCGGGCCAGCCTGCGCGGTCCCGCGCGACCCGCAGTTCACTTCGTCCGTGCTGACGATGAAGATGACGGCTGAACCGGACGGGCTGCCCTCGTTGCCGCAGGCATCGATCGCCACCGCGGTGACGTTGGCGTTGACCTCGCAGACCTCGAGCGTGTCCAGGAAATCGTTCACCCCGCCGGAGCCCGTGTCCG
>Ga0268386_10001653_pt1 | contig 15370 bp, 12 predicted proteins | sample RVTome_15_FD_200260 | JGI IMG/M metagenome (GOLD analysis project Ga0268386, IMG submission 200260) | Soil microbial communities from uranium-contaminated site in the Upper Colorado River Basin, Wyoming, United States - RVT150D86... ...
ACCACGCTGCGATGGTGCTCGAGTGGATCCGGCGACGCGATCCGAAGTTCGATGGCGAACTGCGCGACTACTTGTTTACCGAGAAATCCCTCGCGCACGACTGAGCAGGCCGGCGGCTTGTGGTCCATGGTCTGCAGTCTGCAGTCTGCAGTCTCTAGTCTGTGGTCCGTGGTCAGAAGCCTGCGCCATCGTCTAGCCGAGACGCGTGCCTGCTCAGGGCTCAGACCAGGGCGCGCCTGAAGTCCCTCTGGCCTCGGACTACGGACTCCAGACCACGGACCAGCTTCTGGCCACAGACCACAGACTACAGACCGGACCACCGACTCGCGCTCGCGCCGCGCGGCGATCCGGTACACTGCTGGCAAATTCGACCGACTGAACTGTCATAAGGCAGCCGGCCGATCGCCCCAGCAAGTCCCGGCGCGATCTTTTCGGACTGCCTCCTGGAGTGCCCTTGAGCCAGGAGAACTACAAGTACCGCTTCGCCGGTCGCATGCTGCTGCTCGGATTCGGCAGCATCGGCAAGACGCTGCTGCCGCTCGTACTGCGCCACGTGCAGGTGCCGCGCGAGCGGATCGCGGTCCTCGCCGCCGATAACGTCAATCGCGGGCTCGCCGTCAGCGCGGGCGTCCGGTTCGAACAGTTGCGCCTGACTCCGGCGAACCACCGCAGCGAACTTGTGAGGCGACTCGCTGCCGGCGACGTGCTGGTGAACGTGTCGGTGAACGTCTCGTCCCTCGAGCTCGTGCAATTCTGTGCTGATCACGGCGTGCTGTACGTCGACTCCTCGATTGAGCCCTGGCCAGGGGGCTGTGACGACACGTCCCTGACGCCGGCAGAGCGCACGAATTATGTGATGCGCGAATCGGTATTGGCACTGAAGCGGCGCCTGGCGCGGAGTACGACGGCTGTCGTCGATCATGGCGCGAATCCCGGGCTCGTTTCCCACTTCGCGAAACAGGCGGTCGTCGAGCTCGCCTGCGCAACGGGCCGCGCGACGCAAGCACCGCAATCAGGTGCGGAGTGGGCAGCGCTCGTCGCCGATCTCGATGTGCGGCTGATTCAGGTGGCCGAGCGTGATACCCAGGCGGCACGCGTGCCGAAGGCGCCCGGCGAGTTCGTCAATACGTGGTCGATCGAAGGATTCACGAGTGAGGCGGTGCAGCCGGCCGAGATCGGCTGGGGCACACACGAGCGAACGTTGCCCGCGGATGGCGCCGTGCACGAGAGTGGATGCGGCTCGGCGATCTTTCTCGAACGGCCCGGCGCACTGACCCAGGTGCGCAGCTGGGCGCCGCGAGCGGGATGCTTCAACGGGCTGTTGATCAGCCATGACGAGGCGATTTCGATGGCCGATTACTTCACCCACCGCGTCGCAGGTCGGGTGGTCCATCGACCGACCGTACATTACGCGTATCACCCCTGCGATGACGCCCTGCTGTCGATGCACGAATTCGCGGGGCGGGAGCTGCAGGTCCAGCCGCAGGAGCGGTTGCTCGAGGACGAGATCGTCCGCGGCGGCGAGGAACTCGGTGTGCTGATCGGCAGCGGTCGCCACGGCGCTTACTGGTTCGGTTCGGATCTTTCTTTCGATGCGGCGCGCGCACTGGTGCCGGTGGGTAATGCCACGACGCTGCAGGTGGCCGCCGGACTGCTGGCAGCGCTCGTCTGGGCGATCGAGCATCCGGACCGTGGTGTCGTCGAGCCCGACGAGCTCGATCACGAGCCTTGTCTTGCGGTGGCGAGACCCTACCTCGGCCGCCTGTTCGGCACGGCAACGGACTGGACGCCGCTGCGCGATCGACATGCGCTGTTTCCGGAGCACGTCGATCCCCATGATCCCTGGCAGTTCGTGAACGTGAGGGTGAATGCCGTCGGTTTTTTACCGTTGAACGCTCGCAACAGCGCCGCGCGCGGCGAGCTGCGGCCATTGGCGAGCGCACCCACGGCCACGACAGGTGCCAAGAAGAAAACCGGCTGAGCCGCCGCGTCGCGGTGCACGACGGTCTGCGTGTCGCGCCGCTTGCCAGCGCGCCGAGCTGAGGGCACATTGCAGTAATGCTACGGCTGTCGGCGACCAGGTCGCTGGCGATTACAGGGCTGCGGAGCAATAACAAGCGGTCGATCAGGGGGACTCGGGCATGGAATTCGACTTGTCACGCTGGTCTTTGCGGGCACTGTTCAAATTTCGCTCCGGCGTACAGGGACAGGAAGTCCGCGAACATCGCGTGACCAATCCGTTCCACGCCGTCTCGATCGTCACCGGCACCTACTGCTGCGCGGCCGCACGGCAGTACGCCGACCGGCGCTTCCTTTCGAGCGAGGCGCCGCGCCTGCCGCTCGAAGCTTGCACTGCCACCGAATGCCGGTGCCGCTATCGACATCACGACGATCGCAGGCGCGGGCCGCGCCGCGCGGCCGACGGCGGTTTCGCTCGGCCTTACGGCGGACAGGAGCGGCGCACGAGGGCCGGCCGGCGCGAGACCGACGCCTGATCGGGGCCGGACCTGCGGGCTGCTGACCCGCAGGTCAGAAGCGCTGACGCGCGAACGTTGATGCGCCCGGCCGCGAGCGCGGCGCCGGGGCCAAGAGTGCAGGAAACGCATGCCGCACCGCTGGATACACGAGCACCGGTTCCCTGATCCTGGCGGTCTCGCGCGGGCGCTGTCGGGCGAGATCAAGGTCGATCTCGAGGAGGCGATCGCCGCGCGCGGGACGGCGAGTCTGGTCGTCTCCGGCGGCCGGACGCCGATACCGCTGTTTGAAGCGCTGTGCACCGAGCGCATCGACTGGGCTCGCGTGCGGATCACGTTGGCGGACGAGCGCTGGGTCGAAACGACCCACGAGGCCAGCAACGAGCGATTGGTCCGCGAGCATCTGTTGCGCGAGGCGGCTGCGGCTGCCCACCTGACCGGGTTGCACAACGCGGCTGCGACGCCTGAGCAGGGTGCCGCCTGGGCGTGGACGACCGTGAGCCGGCTGCCCCGGCCTTGGGACGTCGTGTTACTCGGGGTCGGCGCGGATGGTCACACTGCATCGTTGTTTCCCGGCGCTCCCGGGATCGAGGGGGCCCTCGATCCGTCCGGCCTGCCGGGCTGTGTTGCGATCCACCCGCACGCTGCGCCGCACGCGCGGTTGTCGTTGAACGTCGCAGCACTGCTCGATGCTCGGCGCGTGATCCTGCATATCGTCGGCACTGCAAAGTGGCGCGTGTACCATGCGGCCCTTGAGCAGGGCCGGCGCGAGCAGATGCCGATTCGAGCCGTGCTGCATCAGCAACAGGTGCCGGTGGATGTCTATTGGTCGCCCTGAAGCCAGGCCCCGCGGCGGCGAGCCGCGACTGATTGCCGACATCGGCGGCACGAACGCACGCTTTGCCCTGCTGGAAGGTGAACACACGCGCGATGAGGTCGTCCTCCAGGTCGACGACTACGCGGGGATCGTCGAGGCGATCGACGCTTACCTGCACAGCATCGGTGCGACGAGTGGTCCCTCGCGCCCTCGTGAAGCTGCGATTGCGATCGCGAACCCGATCACCGGTGATCAGATCCGGATGACGAATCACGTCTGGGCTTTCTCCGCCGAGGCGACGCGCCAGCGGCTCGGCTTCGCGCGGATGATCTTCGTCAACGACTTCACCGCGCTTGCGATGGCCATCCGACATCTGCCGCCCCAGGACCTCGAGCAGGTTGGCGGCGGTCGTGGCATGCCCGGGACGCCGCTCGCACTGCTTGGGCCGGGCACGGGGCTCGGCGTGTCCGGGCTGATTCCGGCGGGTCCGTATTGGGTACCGCTGCAGGCCGAAGGGGGTCATGTGACGTTGCCTCCGGCGAACGAACGCGAGATGGACGTGATCCGCGTACTGCGACAGCGCTTCTCACACGTGTCGGCGGAACGCGTGCTCTGTGGTCCCGGGCTCGTGAATCTCTACGAAGCGCTGTGCCTGCTCGATGGTCGCGCCGCCGAACAGCTCGAGCCGCCGGACATCACGCGGCGCGCGCTCGATGGGAGCTGTCGGATCTGCCGCGATACGCTGACGATGTTCTGCGCGATGCTCGGCACTGTCGCAGGCAATCTCGCACTCACACTCGGCGCCCTCGGCGGCGTCTTCGTCGGCGGCGGCATCGTGCCGAGTCTCGGCCGGTTCTTCGCGAGCTCACCGTTCCGTGATCACTTCGAAGACAAGGGCCGGTTCGCCGACTATCTGGCACCGATTCCCGTCTGGGTGATCCGCAGCAAGCGTCCGGCCTTCGTTGGCGTAGCGCGCACGTTCGATAATCCGGGGCCGAGGCTGGAAGTCACTGCGTGACGGCTGGGGGCTTGGGGGGACCGCACTGGCCTTCGAGTTAGAGTAATTTTTTTGCCTACCTCCAGCCCCCAGCCCCCAGGCCATAGCCGCTAAAAGCCAATCGCCTGCCCGTCCTTACGAGGATCGGAGCCGCCGAAATAGCGGCGTGGTGCTTCTGCGCGCCAGATGGCCTGATAGCCGCCGTGAGCGTAGGTGCGCTCGGCAATGCGGTGTCCGCGGGAGGTCAGTCCCGCGATGGCGGCCGGATCGAATCCGTGCTCGAGCAGGAGCTCTCCACCGTCCGCCATTCGGTCCCCCCACGGCGAGGAACTGCCGTCGTGACGCATCCGCGGCACGTCGGTGGCCTGCTGAGGGGACATGCCGAAATCGATCATGTTCATGACCACCTGCGCATGGCCCTGCGGCTGGAAGTCGCCGCCCATGACGCCGAAGGCCATGACCGGCTCAGCGTCCTTGGTCATGAACGCGGGAATGATCGTGTGGAAGGGTCGCTTGCCAGGCTCGAGGCGGTTGCGGTGCTGCGGATCGAGCGAGAATCCCTGTCCTCGATTCTGCATCGGAAATCCCACGCCTTCCGGGCAGATCGTCGAGCCGAAGCCCGAGTACAGACTCTGAATCAACGAAATCATGTTGCCTTCCGCGTCGGCGGCGCACAGATACACCGTGTCGGAGTCGAGCGAGGGATCGCCGTATGCCACATCCGTCGCGGCTTTCTTCGGATCGATCCGCTTGACGCGCTCACGTGCATAGTCCTTGGAGATCAGCCAATCGATCGGAACGTCGGCGAAGGCGGGGTCCGCGTAGTACTGGGCCCGATCCTCGAAGGCGAGCTTTTTCGCCTCGACCGTGAGGTGCAGATGATCGACGGAGTTGTGACCAAGGCTTGCGACGTCGAAGTGCTCCATCAGGTTCAGGATCTGCAGCGCGGCGATGCCCTGGCCGTTCGGCGGAATCTCCCACACGTCGTAGCCCCGATAATTCGAGGCGACCGGATCGACCCAATCGCTCGTGTGGCTTCTCAGATCCTCGAGGCTCATATAACCGTCGAGCTCGCGTGACCTGGCGACGATGCGCTCGGCGATCTCCCCGTCGTAGAACGCCGCGGCGCCATCCTTCGCGATCGCCTCGTAGCTGCGTGCCAGCAGCGGGTTCGTGAAGATCTCGCCGTACCCGGGGATTTTCCCGCCGGGGTGGTACAGCGCAGCGAGGTGCGGATACTCGGCGTCGGTCCACGACGTGAAATGACGGCTGATCAGTGGCGAGATCGGAAAGCCGGTCCGTGCGTACTCGATGGACGGCGCGAGCACCCGGGCGAGTCCGAGCACGCCGAAGCGCCGGCTCAACGCCTGCCAGCCGTCGACGCAACCCGGTACGCTCCAGGAGAGCGGGCTTTGCTCCGGGATGCTCGCGAGCCCGCGTTTCTGCGCTTGCGCGAGTGACCAGGCTCCCGGTGCGCGGCCGCTCGCATTGAGGCCGTAGAGCTTCTGATCCCTCTCGTGCCACAGGATCGCGAACAGGTCGCCGCCGATCCCGCAGCTCGCCGGCTCCATCAGTCCCAGGGCGGCGTTCGTCGCGATCGCGGCGTCGACGCAATTGCCGCCGGCTTTCAGCACGTCGATCCCGATCAACGTCGCGAGCGGCTGGCTCGCACAGATCATGCCCTGACGAGCGATGACGGTCGAGCGGTCGCGATTGCGGTCGGCGAGGCGGGCGCGAACGAAGGAGGGTGTACCGGACCGGGCTATCGCGGGTGACACGGGTTGCGCTCCAAGAAAGCCACTGGCTGCGGTGGCCCCGGCCAGCCCGATGAACGTGCGTCGATGCATGCGCGAGACTCCGGTCGACTTGCAGCGTCACGGCCGTTGTGGCCGAATCGCGGGCCCCGAGCATGCCTGCCACCGTGCGAATTGTCAGCCGCGCGACGTGCGGCTGCGAAGTGGAGTATCCAATGATCGATGACCTGTTGCGAAAACTGCGTGCCGGCTTCGATGGGGGCCGCACGCGGCCGATCGCCTGGCGGCGCGAGCAGCTTGCCGCGGTCAAGGAGCTCGTCGCCGGCAACGAGAAGACCTGGCTGGAAGCGCTGCGTGAGGACCTCGGCAAGTCCACCTACGAAGCGTTCGGCGCAGAGATCGGCTATGTCGCGAAGGAAGCCGACTTTGCGAGGCGACATCTCGCGCGCTGGATGCGACCGCGCAAGGTTGCGACGCCACTGATCGCGCAGCCCGGCACGAGTTACATCGTGCCCGAGCCGCGCGGCGTCGTGCTGATCATCGGCGCCTGGAATTACCCGCTGCAACTCACGATGGCGCCGCTCATCGCTGCCATCGCAGCCGGCAATGCTGCGATCGTCAAGCCTTCGGAAGTCGCAGCGGCGACGTCTGCGCAACTCGCCGAGCTGCTGCCGGAATATCTCGATGCCGAGTGCTTCGCGGTCGTCGAAGGCGGCGTGCCCGAGACAAGCGCACTGCTCGAGCAGCGGTTCGATCACATTCTGTATACCGGCGGTGAGCGGGTCGCGCGCATCGTGATGAGCGCGGCGGCGAAGCATCTGACGCCGATCACGCTCGAGCTTGGCGGGAAGAGCCCGTGCTACGTCGATCGAGAGGTCGATCTCGACGTCGCTGCGAGCCGGATCGCCTGGGGCAAATTCATGAATGCCGGCCAGACCTGCATCGCGCCCGACTACGTACTCGTGCATCGTGCAGTCGCCCGCGAGCTCACGCAGGCACTCGGCCGGCGCATCCGCGAGTTCTATGGTGATGATCCCGCTGCGAGTGGCGATTACCCCCGTATCATCAACGAGCGCCACTTCGATCGATTGACAGCCCTGCTCGACGGCCAAAGCATCGTCCATGGCGGCCGTCACGATCGCACGACGCGATACGTGGAGCCGACACTGGTCAGGGAACCGGATCCGCAGTCGCCGCTGATGCAGGAGGAGATTTTCGGCCCGATTCTGCCCATCGTGACCGTCGACGACGCCGAGGCTGCCATTCACTTCATCCGGGAGCGGCCGCAGCCACTTGCGCTGTATGCGTTTGCGAGCGAGCGCGATGTCCAGGACCGGATCGTCGACCGCGTCAGCGCCGGCAGCGTCTGCGTCAACGACACGATGATGTTCATGGCAGCTCCCGGGCTGCCATTCGGGGGCGTGGGCGCAAGCGGGATGGGCCGCTACAGCGGGTGGTTCGGCTTCGAGACGATGAGTCACATGAAGGCCGTGATGCGCCGGGGGACGCGGCTCGATCCGGACTTGCGTTATCCGCCGTACACCGAGCGGAAGCTCAGGGTGCTGCGGTGGCTGAGTTGAGATCGGCCCGAGGGCCGATCTCAGGCTGTAGGCGGTAGGCTGTAGGTCGGAACGGACCAGGGGACTGGGCACTGGCGGGATCGGCGATCGGGGATCGGGCCACAGACTACAGACCATGTATGGACCCGTCCCCGTTTGCAAGCCGCCCGCATAGTTTTGGCGAGAGTCGATTGCACCCCTGTATCCGGTCGTGTGCTGAGATCGATGGGATCTCGGACCCTGATGGGGTATACGCCCGCGCTGCCCTCATCACAGAAGCGGCCGTGAACAGGCCGGTGGTCTGAACAGGTTCGCAGCGCGTGCGCTGAGGCAACGCCGTGTGACGCCGTATCAAAGGGGGGGACGGGTCCATCCCATTACAGACGACGGCGTCAGCCATCTGCGACCTCCAGCCCCCAGCCTCAAGCCTCCAGCCCATTCCGGCCGTCAGGCCGGAATCCTGACCGGCCCCGGCTGCGGGAAATAGGTCTTCGCGATCCGATCGTGAATGCGCGACAGGTGCAGCTGGAGGTGGTCGATCAGCTCGTGCAGCCCGTTCTGATCGAGCTCGTCGAGCGCCGTGCGTCGCAGGAAACGACGCAGCCGCGCGATCGCGCGCAGCACGCTCTCATGGGACGGCAGATCCTTCAGGCAATACTCGACCTCGTGCAGGCAGAACAGGTAGGAGCGCGGAAACTCGTCGTCGCGCAGCAGGAACTCGAGCACGTCGACCCGGTTGACCCGGGTCTGCAGTTTGAGCCGGTACATCTGGTAGCCGGACAGCGACTTGAGCACGCTCATCCACTGGATATTCTCGAACGGTCGCAGTTCCGGCGTATCACCAGGCAGCAGCTGCGCGGACCGCACGTCAACGATCCGGCTCGTCATGTCGGCGCGTTCGAGATTGCGCCCGATCGCCATGAACTCGCTCGCATCATTGCGATTCATGATGCCCTCGAGCATGCCGGTCATCGTCTGCACGCCGCCGATGACCCGGTTCAGAAAGTCGAACCGGGCGCGTTTGCTCAATCCCTGTGGCAAAGTGTCGGAAACTTCCATGCTCAGCGTGTTCAGATGCTCCCACGCTTCGCGCGGCACCAGATCACGCAGCGTGCGCGCGTTTTCGCGAGCCCGGCTCAGCGACGTGATCAGCGATCCCGGATTCTGACGATCGGCGATCAGGAACTGGACCACCTCGCGCTCGTCGCCACGGGTACTGTGCGCGTCGAACCGCTCGCGTCCACCCATGATGTCGATCATCGGCAACCAGCCGGGCGCATACCCCGGCGGCAGATCGAGCAGCAGGTGCGCGTTCACGCGCACGAGTCGCGCCGTGTTCTCGGTGCGCTCGAGATAGCGCGCCAGCCAGTAGACGTTTTCGGCGAGGCGGCTAAGCACAACGGCTGTGCCGGGCTGGAGGCTGGAGGCCGGAGGCGGGAGGACGGAAGCCAAACGGGTGCCCGGGCGCGGCTATCGAATCTGACCCCCAGCCCCCAGCCCCCGGCCCCCCGCGCGAGGCGGCGCGCAGAGGCGACGCCGGGGTCATTGCTTCGCCTCCGGACCGGATCCCGGATCCCGGATCCCCATCTTCAGCGTCATCCCTTGCCCTCCGTATCCACGATCCACGTGTCCTTGCTGCCGCCGCCCTGGGAGGAATTCACCACCAGCGAGCCTTTGCGAAATGCAACGCGTGTCAGTCCGCCCGTGGTTACGCTCGTCGTCGGGCCGCTCAGGATGAAAGGTCGCAGATCGACGTGGCGAGCTTCGACATTGCCATCGACGAGCGTCGGCACGGTGGAAAGGGCGATCACCGGCTGGGCGATGTAATCGCGCGGTTGCTGCTTCAAGCGCTCGGCGAAGTCGTGGCGTTCGCGGCGACTCGCTTGCGGTCCCATCAGCATGCCATAGCCGCCGGACTCGTTGACGGGCTTGACGACGAGTTCCTCGAGATGCGCCAGTACATGGGCGAGCTCGTCCGGTCGGTCACAGCACCAGGACGGTACGTTCGGCAGGATCGGGTCCTCGCTTTCGTAATACCGGATCATGTCCGGCACATAGGTGTAGACCAGCTTGTCGTCGGCGACGCCGGCACCTGGTGCATTCGCAAGTGCGACGTTGCCTGCCATCCATGCCCGCATCAGGCCCGGGACGCCCAGCGTGGAATCCTTGCGGAAGGCCTCCGGGTCGAGGAAGTCGTCGTCGATCCGCCGGTAGATCACGTCCACACGCGTGAAACCGCGAATCGTGCGCATGTAGACGCAGTCGTCCTCGCCGACCGCGAGGTCGCGTCCTTCGACGAGCTCGCAGCCCATCTGTTGCGCGAGATAGGAGTGTTCGAAGTACGCTGAGTTGTAGATCCCCGGCGTCAGCACGACGATCTCCGGCCGCTTCTGGCGCCGCGGCGACAGCGCCGCCAGTGTGTCGTACAAGTGAGAAGGGTAGTCGTCGACGGGAAGGATCGCGGCACTCTCGAACAACTCCGGAAAGACACGTTTCACGACCTGCCGGTTCTCGATCATGTACGACACGCCGGAGGGCACGCGCAGATTATCTTCGAGCACGTAGACGGTGCCGTCGGCGCCGCGCACGAGATCGGACCCACAGATGTGTGCCCAGATCCCGTGAGGCGGCGAGATGCCCATGCATCGTTGGCGGAAGTTCTTCGAGGTCGCGACGATCCCGGCTGGAAACACGCCGTCCCTGATGATGCGCTGCTCGTGGTAGATGTCGTCGACGAAGTGATTGAGCGCTCGCGCCCGTTGCTTCAGGCCCGCCTCGATCCGCTGCCATTCGGACAGTGGAATCGTGCGCGGCACGATGTCGAGTGGCCACGCCCGGTCGATCGATCCGCCCTGCTCGTGATAGACGGTGAACGTGATGCCCATGGCCTTGATGGCCAGGTCGGCCGCATGCTGGCGGACGACGAGTTCGGCACCACCCAGATCGGCAAGATAGCGGGCCAGCGCGCGTGCCGCTTTGCGAGGGCGCCCGCCTGGCCCGATCATTTCGTCGTGTGTGTCGGGCAGGGCATAGTCCGTCCAGAGTCGATTCATGGATCCTGCTCGCAGCCATCATCCCCAGCCCGTCGAGCGAACATAGCAGCTCCAGCCGCGCAAAATCGAGCGCACCCGATCCCGCTGCCAGAGGTCCGCGGCGTGATCGCGCGCGTCCCCTATAATGCGCCGGTCGGATTGCCGGATGCTCGCCCGATGACGTATTGCGTCGCCCTGGTACTCGATGACGGACTGGTCTGCGCGTCGGACAGCCGCAGCAATGCGGGCGTCGACCAGATCACCGTCTATCGCAAGATGAACATCCTGAAGCCCTCGGACGATCGCTTCTTCATCATCATGACGGCGGGCAATCTTGCGACCACGCAGCAGCTGATGCACTGGGTGCATCGCGACCTGAGCGAAAAGGCCGACACGAGTCTCGCTTCAGTGCGTTACCTCTTCGAAGCGGCCGAGTACATCGGTGACCTAAACCGCCGCGTCCAGGAGATGCACGAGGAAGCACTGAAAGCAGCCGGGATCGACGGGCAGGCGAGCCTGATCGTCGCGGGCCAGGTGCGCGGCGAAGTCCCGAACGCGTTTCAGGTCTATCCGCAGGGCAATTACATTCGCGCATCCCGCGGCACGCCCTATCTGCAGATCGGAGAAAGCAAGTACGGTAAGCCGGTGCTCGGTCGCGTGGCTGACCGACACCTGAGCCTCAACGATGCCGCGCGGCTCGCTCTCGTGTCGATGGATGCCGCGCAGCGCTCGAATCTTTCGGTCGGACCGCCGTTCGAGCTCGTCCTCTACCGCAGAGACAGCTTCGAGGTCCACCAGCACGCGACTTTCGAAACCGAGACGCCGCTGTTCGCCAGCGTCCGGGTTGCATGGCACGAGGAACTGCGCCAGGCCTTCACGCGTCTGCCGCGGTTCGATTGGGAGTAGGCGGCTGCGCGACCGCGGCGATGGCCGCGTGTACGAACGCGATCTTTTCGTCTGCGATACCGGATAGAACGAACGGATACGCGTCCGGCAACCCCATGCAGCGATTCAGCGAATTGAGCACAACGACGAGTTCCCGCCAGCAGTTCGTGAGTGCGTCGATATCGCGTGGCAGCGCGGCGACATTCTGCATTCCCGGCAGAATCCCGGCGTCTGCGGCTGCCTCCAGGGTATCGGTCATATGCAGGTAGTGCGCGAAGCTTTCGGCCCAATCCTCCCACGGATGCACACTCGCGTACGCGCTCACGAAGCGGGTCTGCCAGTCGGCCGGAGCGCCGTCGGCGTAATACCCGTCGAGCGCCGCGGCGTAGTCAGTGGTTTCATCACCGAACAGTTCGCGGAAAGTTGCGAGACGACCCGCGTCGTGCACCAGCAGTGGCCAGTAGTGGTGCGCGATTTCGTGGCGGAAGTGCCCAAGCAGCGTGCGGTAATTCTCCTTCATCAGCCTGCGCATGCGCTCGCGTTCCACGTCATCCGCCTCGGCGACATTGATCGTGATGAGTCCGTGCGCGTGCCCGGTCGTGACGCGACAGCTCGGGTCGAGTGAGTCGCTGAATTCGCCGGAGGCGGCCTCATCGGCAAGGAACGCGAAGGCGACTCCCTGCTGCGGATCCTGACGACGGTCGACGATCGGCAGCCCCAGCCGCAGCAACGAATACACGAGGCGGCGTTTGGCTGCTTCGATGCGTTCCCAGTACAGCCGGTTCTGAGGATCGCTCAGATTCGGAATGATTTCGTTCAAGCGGCAGCTGCGGCACCACGGCTCTCGATCGGACTGCGGGACCATCCAGTTGCAAACGTCGGCCTGCACCGAATTCGCGCACTGTCGATAGATCGCGGCCATGCCAGCGAGCGGTGCACTCCAGAGCCCCTCACCCGCCGGCTCGAGCGCGGACATCACGCGCCGGTCCGGCAGAAACCCGAGTTTCCGTCCGCAGTTGATGCAGCGCGTATTCTCGAAGAACACCGCCGCGCCACATTGACAGCGAAAGTTGCGCATGGAGTGACTTGATATCGGCGGGGCAGAGTACCACGCGCTCGTCCCGGGCCGCCGCCCGGCGCAATCGGTACGGAGCGAGCAGGCGACGCGGCTCTGGCGGTGTGCGGCGTTTCGCAATTGGTGCGGTACGCGTCGTCGCGTGAATGGCGCGTCACTAGACGTTTTCCGCGATTCCGTGTCCAGGTCGAGCAACGCATGCTGCGGCCCATTGATCGCCGACAGTCCTCGAGCAGAATGTCGACCCGATTGAATCTGCAGGTCGCGGCGAAGCTCGATGAAGCGGCGCAGATCCTCGAGCAGCAGCGGGCCAACCCATTTCGCATCAGTGCTTATCGCAACGCTGCGGGCACTCTGCGCGACCTCGACCGCGATGTCATCGAAGTGATGGAGCGGGAAGGCCGCGAAGGCGTCGAGTCGCTCCCCGGCATCGGCAAAGGAATCGCCGCAGCGATCTGGGAAATCGTGCGCACCGGGCGCTGGGCGCAGCTTGAGCGCATGCGGGGTGCCCTCGACCCGGAAGGTCTGTTGCAGACGGTCCCCGGCGTCGGCCCGGACCTCGCTCGCCGCATTTACGATACGCTGCACATCGAAACCCTCGAGGGACTCGAGGTCGCGGCTCATGATGGCCGACTGCAGCAGGTGCCCGGCATTGGCCCGCGGCGGCTCGCCGCGCTGCGCGCCTCACTCGCTCAGATGCTGGGACGGGCTCGGCCGCATGCGAGCCTCACGAGCAACGCTGCCCCAGGCATTGCGCTGCCGCTCGCAATCGATCGGCAGTATCGCGAGGCCGCGGCGGCGGGTCGACTGCCGACGATCGCGCCGCGGCGATTCAATCCACGGGGTGAGGCGTGGCTGCCGATCATGCACGGCGAGCGCGACGGCTGGCAGTTCCACGCGATGTATTCGAATACGGCGCGCGCGCATGAGCTCGGCAGGACGCACGATTGGGTGGTCATCTATTTCTACGACACTGATCACCGCGAGGCGCAGTGTACGGTCGTCACGGAGACCCGCGGTTCGCTCGCAGGCCGGCGTGTCGTCCGTGGTCGCGAGGGCGACTGCCTCGAGTTCTACGAACGGCTGGAGAGTCCGTAGTCTGAGGCTGTAGGCTGTAGGCTGTAGGCTGTAGGCGCTAGGCGCTGTCCGTAGTCCGTAGTCCGTAGTCCGTGGTCCGTGGCCAGAGTCGAGCGCCCAGGGCCCGGCGCCCTCTTGTCGGATCCCCGATCCCCGATCCCCAGTGAGTTGGTCTGGTGCCCAGCGCCTTCTTGTCGGATCCCGGATCCCCGATCCCCAACGCGCTGGTCCGAAGTCTGTAGTCCGTCGCCCAGAGTCGAGCGCCCAGGGCCAGCGCCCTCTTGTCGGACCCCCGATCCCGGATCCCCGATCCCCACTTACGCGGCGTCACCCGCTCACGATCGCTCGACGTTGCTGCTCAATCGTGGCGAGCAGGCTGTCATACGGGGTGACGAATTTCTCGACCCCCTCGCGCTCCAGCTGCTCTGCCACGCGCTCGAGATCGAGGTCGAGCTGCGCGAGCTGTCGCGGCAGTGCACGGGCCGCGTCGAGATCCTCCTCGAGCCGGGCCTGCGGCTTGCCATGATCGCGGTAGGCGTCCAGCGTCTCGAGCGGGACGGTGTTGACGGTCTCGGGGCCGATCAGTGCATCGACGTACATCACGTCCGGATAGGCAGGATCCTTCGTGGAGGTCGAGGCCCACAGCAGCCGCTGAGGCACTGCACCCGCGCCGGCCAGGCGGGTCCATCGCTCGCTGAAACGCCAGGATCGGTAGTGCTGGTACGCGAGACGAGCACTCGCGATGGCAGCCCGACCCCGCAACGCCGCTGCTTGCTCGTTCCCTGCGGCCGCAAGCTGATCGAGTCGCTGGTCGATCAGCGTGTCGATCCGGCTGAGGAAGAAGCTCGCGACGGACGCGATTCCCGCCAGGGGCCGATGCTCGCGTAGGCGCATTTCGAGACCGCGCAGCCATGCCTCAGCGACGACTCCATAGCGATCCACGCTGAAGAGCAGTGTGACGTTCACATTGATGCCATCGGCGATCAGGCGCTCGATCGCCGGCAGGCCGGCGCGAGTGCCCGGAACCTTGATCATCACGTTTGGGCGTTCGACCCGGCCCCACAGGCGTCGTGCCGCATCGATCGTGCCCGCCGTGTCGTGTGCGAGATGGGGCGAGACTTCGAGACTCACATAGCCGTCGACCGCCCGGGTCTCGCGATGCAACGTGCTGAATGCGTCCGCGGCCGCACGTACGTCCTCGATCGCAATGGCTTCGTAGATCTGCTCGGCGGAGCGTCCACTCGCCAGCGCCGCGATCGCCGCCGCGTACTCCTCGCCGTGGGCGATCGCCTTCTCGAAGATCGCGGGGTTCGACGTCATGCCGCCGAGACCATCGTCGCGAATCAGCCGGGCGAGCGTTCCATCGCTCAGCATCGCCCGACGGATGTAGTCGAGCCAGATCGACTGGCCGAGTTCGCGCACGCGCAGCAGGGCTTTACTCATAGCCAGGGTTCCTTCGTCGTGGACTCGAGCGGCGACAACGCGGCTCGCGCCCGATACTGCGACGCCGGATCCGGCGATGCAACGCTGTGCCCGCGACCGCACCCATGTTGCAATAAAGGCACATCACAACCCGGTGGGCGTCAGGCGCTCGGCCGCCGCCAGCGCGGTCCGCCGGCGGGTCAAAGTCCAATTTTCCGACGGCCTGTTGAGGTTTCCCGGTTCGGATGTATTCTCCGTACGACAATACCGGGCGAACC
>Ga0268386_10001654_pt1 | contig 15368 bp, 12 predicted proteins | sample RVTome_15_FD_200260 | JGI IMG/M metagenome (GOLD analysis project Ga0268386, IMG submission 200260) | Soil microbial communities from uranium-contaminated site in the Upper Colorado River Basin, Wyoming, United States - RVT150D86... ...
GGCTTCCTCCTCGCTCGCTGCCGTCAGCTGCCCGCGAGGGACAGTCGGAACGCGGCCATCTCCTCGCCGTTGCGAACCAGCAGGACGTCGCCGACCAGCACCGGGTGGTTCCAGGTCTTGCCCGGATCGCCGGGAATCGTGCGACCTCCATGAACCGGTCGGCGGTCGCCCTGACCAGCGCCAGCTCGCCCTCCTCCGACAGCACCAGCAACAGGTCCTGGTCGGGCAACAGGACGAGCTGGCCGCTGCCGCAACGACCGCCCTTCCACTTTCGCTCGCCGTCCGCGAGGTCAATGCACGCGAGGATGCGGCCGTCGAAGCCGAAGGCATGGCCCTCGTGAACGACTAAGTCGTTGAAGTAGGGCTTCAACCCGGGCGACGTCCAGCGGTCGGCGACGGTCCATCCGTCGGGGCCGTGCGCGACCGCGATGCGGCGCGTCCCAGAGCCGCTTGCCGTCGGCGGGCGCGACCCTGATGGCGCGCGCGAAGCGGGCCTTCAGCGCCGCACCGCGGTCCAGGTCCCGTTCTCGCCGGCGGCCCGATACGTCCCGGAGATGCGGTCGCCGGAAACGGTGCCGGTGAGCTCGTACCACGCGGCGTCCTGGTCGACGAAGCCGAAGCGGATCGCGTCGGCCCGCAGCGCGGGCTCGCGCAGGCCCGCTTCGACCGCGCCGAGGTCGATCGTGCCCTCGATCCGCTGGAACTGCTGCGTGAGCGCCAGGTCGAACGACGCTCCACTCGAGAGTTCGACGCGCCAGGAGCCCTGGACGACCGCGGGCACGATCCACAGGTAGGCGGTGCGCGCCTGGGCGCGCGAGACCTCGTCGGGCGTCCAATCGTCCATGTCGAAGGCGTGCGAGACCACGCGCGTGCCGGAACGCATCCCGAGCAGCGTCGGCCGCAACCGCATGTTGAGCGTGGAGAGCAGGTACAGCGTCACCACCGTCGCCTCCGAGAAGTCCGTCTCGAAGATGTCGCCCTCGACGAAGCGCGTTTGGGTGGCCACGCCCTGCTCGTGCGCCCGGCGCTCGGAGAGCGCGACGAGACCGGAGTCGAGCTCGACCCCGACCGCCCGCGCTCCCCGCTTCGCCGCCGCGATCACCAGGCGGCCGTCGCCGGAGCCGAGGTCGTAGAGGACGTCGCGCGGGCCCACCTGGGACATCGCCAGCATGCGATCGACCAGGTGCTCCGGCGTCGGGAGCCAGATGACATCCTTGCCCTTCTGCCCCGGCTGCGGCTCGCCCGGCTCCTCCTCGGGCGCCGCCGGAGCCTCCGGCGCTGGCCACTGCAGAGGCGGCGGCAGCCCGAGGGGCGGCGCGAGCCGCAGGGGCGCGGGCGCCCGGAGAGGCGCCGGGTGGGGAGGCGGCGTCAGGAGGGGACCCGGATCGGAGAGGGGCGACGACGGCGGCCGGGGCGACGACAGCGACGGCGACGACGACAGCGGCGGGGACGACGAGGGGGGCCGGAGGAGTGTCGCCGGCGGAAGCGGCGGAAGCAGCGGAGGCAGCGGAGGCGACGGGAGCAGCAGGAGGTGGGGCTCCGGCAGCGGCGGTGGCACCTCGAACCGCGGCGGCCACTGCAGCGGCGCGGGCTCCTCGAGTGTCGGCTCCGCCTGCCGGGTCGGCGCCGGTTGTGATCGGGACGGTCCAGACGACGTCTGGTGAGCCGAGGCGGCATGGAGCAGGGTGGTGAGCATCGCCGCGCCGAAGGGTGCTGGCCGAAGCATCTTGGTCTCCGATGAGTGGTGTGTGGTCCATTATCGCGCGTGCGTGGCCGCGGGGAGCTCCGGCGCTCCGGAGCGTCGGCCGCCGGACGATCGTCCCGGCTCAGGGGTCGAGCGCCTGGGCGCGCATCGACCCGTCCGCGGAGGGACCAGTTGGAGTAGGATCGTCAGCCGCCGCCGGGGAGCCACGAGCCCAGGGAAAGCCTTCGTCTCCTCTCGGCGAGGGGAAGCGCGCGGGTGGCGATCGGCCCGGGGGCGGAGGGGACAGGGAAGAGGAGGTGACCGTGAGATTCCGCAGCCGCCCGTTGCTCGCGCTCGCGCTGACCGCTCTGTGCTCCTCCGAAGCGGCGGGCGAGACCCACCGCCTGAAGCCGACCGCCGGCCATCCGACCTTCGCGGTGCGACCCGCGGTCTTGACCGTCGAACCCGGAGACGTGCTCGAGAGCGAGACCCTGTGGGGTGAGTGGTACGAGCGAGACGGCGGGGAGTGGCCGGGCGAGGTCGGACCCGTGGCGATCGCGGGCGCGGAGCCCGGCGACACGCTCGTCGTGGAGGTCCTCAAGGTGCGTCCGAACCGCCCGACGGCGGTCTCGACCCAGGGCAATCGCTTCGGCGCGCTCGTGCCCGACTCGGGCACGGCGTTCCTGAACGAGCCCTTCCCGCGAGGACGCTACGTGTGGCGTCTGGACCACGAGCGCATGACGGGAACGGTGGACCTTCCCGGCAGCGCCCTGCGCTCGATGACGGTGCCGCTGCGGCCGATGCTCGGGCGCGTGGCGGTGGCGCCGGAGGGCGCGGAAGCGTTCGGCGGCCTGTGGCCCGGCCGCTTCGGCGGCAACATGGACGCGTCCGACGTGCGGGAAGGCACGATCGTCTACCTTCCCGTGTTCCACCCCGGCGCGCTCTTCTACTTCGGCGACGGACACGCGCTGCAGGGAGACGGCGAGGTCTGCGGGTCGGGGCTCGAGACCTCGATGGAGGTGGCGTTCCGCTTCGACCTGCGCAAGAAGAAGACGATATCGTGGCCCCGGCTCGAGGACGCCGAGCACATCATGGTCGCGGGGAGCGCGCGCCCGCTCTCCGACGCGCTGAGGATCGCGTTCGTCGAGCTGATCGGGTGGCTGGTGGCCGAGCACGGCTTCGACGAGGCCGACGCGTACCAGGTCGTCTCGCAGGTGGCGGTGGTGCGGGTCGCCAACATGGTGGACCCGGTCTACACGGTGGTCGCGAAGTTCCCGAAGCGCTTCCTCCCCGCGCGTGGCGCGAACGCGGCGGCGGCTCCCGGCTTCCGCGTCGGCGACGTGCCGTGGACGGAGGCGGAGAAGCTCCTCACCCCCGACCGTGTCGTCGTCCTCCCGCTCGGCGCCGCCGCGAAGGAGCACGGCCCCCACCTGCTCCTCCGCACCGACGAGATCCTGGCCGAGCACTTCGCCCGCCGCGTCGTCGAGCGGCGGCCGGTGGCGCTTCTCCCGACGCTCACCTACGGCTTCTACCCCGCGTTCCTCGAGTACCCGGGCTCGGTGTCGCTCTCGTTCGAGACGCAGCGCGACGCGGTGGCGGAGATCTGCCGGGCGATCGCCCGCTACGGGCCGAGGCGCTTCTACGTCCTCAACACCGGCGTGTCGACCGCCCGGCCGCTGAGAGCCACCGCGGATCTGCTCGCGCGAGAAGGCATCCTGATGCGGTTCACCGACCTCGCCGTCGCCGGCAAGTCCGCGGAGGAGGCCGTCCGCGAGCAGCGGTATGGCACCCACGCCGACGAGGTCGAGACGTCCATGATCCTCTTCATGGCGCCGGGAACGGTACGGATGGACCGGGCGGTCGCCGACGGCGAGAGGGTCCGCCCCGGACCGCTCACTCGCGACCCGACGAACGCCGACGGGCACTACTCACCCTCGGGGGTGTTCGGGGACGCCACGCTCGCGACGTGGCGGAAGGGCGAGCGCGTGGTCGAGGCCATGCTGGCCGACGTGCTCGCGGACCTGGACCAGCTCGCCGGCGCTCCCGTGCCCGCGGGTACTCCCCGCTCCCCCCTCGAAGGACGCTCGAACCGCTGACCCGGACGTCCTCCCGGATCGCCGACCGCACGCCGCAGCACGCGAGCGGCCGCCACCCACTCCTGACCCGAAGCACAGGACCATCCGGAAGCGGACCTACTATCCCGCACGGAGCAGCGCGAGTGCCCTTCAACTCGGGGCGCCCCGAGTTGAGTCACACACGCTCAACCTTGACCGCACGACGACGCGGCAGGTCGGGGCGTGAGCGACGCGCTCGTTGCGCGACGACTCGGCCTCCGGACGTCGTTCCTTCGGGAGCCGACGGCGTCCGCCCCTTTCCCTCAGACCCCGGCGAACTGCACGCCCTCGAAGACCAGCGTGGGGGTGTAGACGGACGAGTAGGGATAGGGGTCGTTGCCGACGGCGACGAGCCGCTTCCACAGCTCGAGGTGGTTGCCCGAGATGTTCATCTCGGCCACGGGCTCGGCGACCTGGCCGCCGCGCACGCGGAAGCCCTGCACCCCGAACGAGAAGTCGCCGGTCGTGGAGTTGGAGTTCCCGCCGATGAACCCCGTGACGAGGATGGCGTCCCCGGCGTCGGCGAGCAGCTCCTTCTGCGACTTCTCTCCGAGCGTCCACCGCAGGTTCGAGCGGCCGCCGGTGGTGGGGGCCATCTCGAGCTTCTTCCCGTAGTAGGTGTCGACGTAGTAGTGGCGGAGGACGCCCTTCTCCACGATCGGCAGCCGCTTCGCGGCGATGCCCTCGCCGTCGAAGAGACGTGACGCGAGGCCCTTCGGGACGAGCGGGTCGTCGGCCACGTCGAGCTGCGGGCTCGCGATCGTCGTGCCCGCCTTCCCCTCGAGGAAGGAGCGCTTCTGCTGGAGGACGGCGCCGGACAGCGCGGCGCCGAAGGCGCCGACGAGCCGTCCTCCGGCGCGCGGGTCGAGCACCATCGTGAAGAGCGCCGACTCCGCCTTCTTCGCGCCCAGCCGGGAGAGCGCCCGCTCCGCCGCCTCGCGACCCACCGCCTCCGCCGCCGGCATCTCGCCGACGAAGCGCACGCCGGCCGCCGACCAGTCCTCGGGCCGCCGGCCGTCGGGGTCCTTCACGCTCACCTCGGCGTAGACCCAGAACGACGTCTCCTCGTGCTCGCCCTCGAAGCCGTTCGTGTGGACGCGCACCGTCTCCTGCCGGTTGTCGTTGAAGCCGGTGGTCACGGAGAGGATCCGGTCGGCCCCTTTCGCCGACCGGGCGGCGTCCTCCATGGCCCGGGCCGTCTCGCGCCGGCGCTCGGGGGTCACCGAGGCATACGCCGCGTCGACGAGCTCGAGGTCGGCCTTCGCCTGTCCTTTGTAGAGGGAGGGCTCGGGCAGAGAACGGTGGGGGTCCTCGGCGAGCGTGCGCGTGTTCGCCACGGAGTCGGCGATGAAGGTCACGAGCGCCTCGGGGCGCAGGTCGCTCGAGGTCGCGACCGAGTAGCGCCCGTCGACGAACAGGTCGAGCGATACGCGTCTCGTCGTGGCCTCGTTGATCTTGTCGATCTTGCCGTCGCGCCACTCGAGGGTCACGTCGCGGACGCGGCTGAGGGAGACGCCCGCTTCCCGCGCTCCCTTGGCGAGGGCGGTCCGCGCCGCGCCGCGTGCGATCTCGAGCATGTCCGGCTTCGCCATGGTGTCCCTCCCGGGCTCGTTCAATGACTCCGACCGTTCAACTCCAGTGACCCCGACTGCTGACGACCGTCAACCCTTGCCTTCAGGGAGGGTCAAGTCGCAAGCGACACTCGCCCCCGAGTCCATCGGGGTCGACAGGTGCGCCGCGCCCCCATCTCGTTCAATGCCCGTCCTCCCCACGCTGGGGGCTCGTGGACACGGTCCCCGTCGCTCCCGCACGCGGGTTCGACGAAGACCGCAGGGTCTGTCGTTCAATGACCCCACCCTGTCCCTCCCCACGTCGGGGGAGGGGACACCTGGTGGGCATGGTCCTTGTCGCTCCCGCGGTGCCGGGATCGACAAGGACCGCTCGCTCGTTCGTTCACTGACCCCCCACCCTGTCCCTCCCCACGTAGGGGGAGGGGACACCTGGTGGGCATGGTCCTTGTCGCTCCCGCGGTGCCGGGATCGACAAGGACCGCTCGCTCTATCCCTTTTCACCCTGGCCGCCGACGGTGATCGAGGCGACCCGAACGGTGGGGAGGCCCTGGGAGACGGGGACCCGCTGGCCGTTCTTCCCGCACGTCCAGCCGCCCTCGTCGATCTCGAGGTCGTCGGAGACCATGTCGACGAGCTCGAGCACCTTGGGGCCGTTGCCGATGATGTTGACGTCCTTGATGGGGCGGGTGATCTTCCCGTCCTCGATCATGTGGCCGTTCTTGACGTAGAACGTGAAGTCGCCGGCGCCGATCTGCACCTGGCCGTTGGTGAAGTTCGTGCAGTACAGGCCCTTCTTGACCGAGCCGATGATCTCCTCGGTCTTGTGGGGCCCGGGCAGCATGTACGTCGATCGCATCCGGGGCATCGGGGGGAACTGGTAGCTCTCGCGGCGGCCGTTGCCCGTGGGCTTGACCCCGTAGTGCTTGGCCGAGATCGAGTCGTGCAGGTAGGTCGTCAGCACGCCGTCCTGGACGAGCATCGTCTTGCCCGCCACGTTGCCCTCGTCGTCGACGTTGATGGCGCCGCGGGCGTGCTCCTGGGTGCCCTCGTCGACGATCGACACGAAGCTCTTCGCCACCGGCTTGCCGATCTTGTCCGAGTAGATCGAGACGTTCTTGCGGTTGAAGTCGGCCTCCATCCCGTGGCCGATCGCCTCGTGGAGGAGGATCCCCGAGGAGCCCGCGGCCAGCACGACCGGCATCTCGCCGGCCGGCGCCTGGACCGCGTCGAAGAGAACCACCGTGCGATCGACCGTCTTCTTGACGAGGCGGTCGAGCCTCTCCGGGGTGTAGAACGAGATCCCGTCGCGGGCGGCCACGTTGCCGTAGTTCTCCTCGCGCCGCCCATCCTTCTCGGCGACGCAGGTGAGGTAGAGGATGGTCATCGGCTGGAGGTCCTCGACGATCCGCCCGTCGGAGGTGGCGACGAGGATCGCCTTCGACTGGTCGATGAAGAAGACCCGGACCTTTCTCATCCGCGAGTCCGTGGCGAGCGCCTGCTCGTTGACGCGGTTGAGGACCTTTAGCTTGCCTTCGGGCCGCACGTCCTCCCAGCGCGTGTCGATCCGGTAGCGCGAGGGCACGTCGGCCACCGCGTGGAAGCGCTGAGGGGCGGGCCGGGAGGGTCCGCTCGCGATCGCGGCCGCGGTCTGGGCCGCGAGCTTGAGCCCTTCCGGCGTCAGGTCCTCGGTGAAGCCGTAGCCGGTCTGGTCGCCCGTGACCACCCGCACGCCGACGCCGAGCTGGACCTCGCTGTAGGCCCGGTTGACCGCGCCGTCCTCGAGGCCGTACACGTTGTCGACGTAGTGCTGGAAAAACACGTCGGCGTGGTCGCCGCCGCTGCCGAGGGCGGTGCCGAGGGCGTTGCGGATGAGGTTCTCCGTCACGCCGAAGCGCCCGAAGTAGGAGACCCCCTCGCTCGTGCCCGGGCCGGTCGAGGCGAGGGCGGAGGCGGGTCCGGCGAGGATGTCGTGCAGCGCGGCCGAGGCGAGCGTGGCGGCGCTGATGCCGAGTGCGTGGCGACGGGTGATCGCACGATCGTCTGACATGCGGAGAACCTCCCTCTCGGGGACGGGGCGCCCTGGCCGTTGGGACGCCGCAAGGGCCGCCAAGGTTGCCTCAACGATGACCCACGCCGGGGGAAGCCGTCAACCGTCCCGTTCAGCGGATTGGATGACGGGGCGCGCCCCCGGCTCGCCTCACGGGATCCGGGTCGAGTGCCACAGCGCCATGCGCCAGGCGCCGTCCTTCCGGACGTACAGCTCGGTGAAGCGCAGGCGCACGTCGACGTCGCGCTCCCCGACCTTGACGAGCACGTGGCACGTGCCGTCCACCACGGCCGCGTCTCCGTAGACACGCACGTCCCGCTTCCCGGGCGCGATCTTCTCGTAGTCGACACGTCCCGAGCCGAGGGCGGCCAGGAACTCGGCCCGGCTGTCCACGGCGGCCGTGGAGTGGGTGTAGGTCATGTCGTCGGTCAGCATCCGCTCGAGCGCGCCCACGTCGCCCGCGACCGTCGCCGCGAAGCGGCGGTCCTGGGCCTCGAGCACGGCCGCGGTCTCGTCCTGCGCCCCCGCCGCCGCGCCGAGCGCCATGACCATGAGCCCCGCCGCCGCCAACGGCCCTGTCGGTGGTCGCCGCATCGTCTTTGTGCTCATCCTGTTTGTCTTCATCTTGCGAGCCTCCTTCCTCACTCGAGCGGCAGGCCGCAGCCGCGGCAGACGCCCGAAGTCCCGCGGGTGGGGAGCCGCTCCCCGCACTCGGGGCAGGTCCAGGTCACGAGGCGGAGCACCAGGCCGGCGAGCGCCACGAGTCCAACGAGCGGCACCCACCATTCCGCGGGAAGGCGCAGGAGAACGCCGGCGGCCACGACCGCCATCAGGGTGCCGCCCACGAGCTGGCCCGACCGCACCGTCCGGGCGCGCCGCGCCTCGAGCGCGAGGCGCCGCTGCCGGCGCTGCTCGTCGCTCAGACTCGCTTCGCCCTCGTTCTCGGTGTCCGCGTCCATGCTTCGTCGTCGCCGCATTCTACCCGGGCCCGCGGCGTTGACAGCCCTCCCGGCCGCGGGGAGACTCGGCGCGTGGCGCGAGTGGAGGTCCGGCGCACCTACCTGCAGCTCGCGTCCCTCGCCGCCCTGCGGGCCGCGCCGTCGCCCGATCCCCGGGCGCGCGTCGAGCGCATGGACGGCTGCCCGGCTTCGTTCTTCCGCTACCTCTACGCCGAGGTCGGACGGCGCTACCACTGGGTCGACCGGCTGAGCTGGACCGACGAGGAGCAACGCGCGCGCCTGGCGCTGCCGGGTGTGTCGGTCCACCTCCTCGCGGTGGCGGGAGCCCCCGCCGGCTACTTCGAGCTCGAGCGGCACGACGGGGACGGATCCGTCGAGATCGCCTACTTCGGGCTGCTGCCGGAGTTCCTCGGTCGGGGCCTCGGCAAGTACCTCCTGAGCGAGGCGGTGCGGGCCGGCTTCGCGCAGGGGGCCGCCCGGGTGTGGCTGCACACGTGCACCCTCGACGACCCCGCGGCGCTGCCGAACTACCTCGCCCGCGGCTTCGAGCCGTTCCGCTCGGAGACATACACGGCCGAGGTTCCGGATTGAGTCGTCCGTTCCCGCGCAGGTGAAGCGCCCCTTCAGGTTCTGGCGCGCACCCGGCACCCGGTGCACCTCGGCGGGCGACGCCGATCAGGCTGGCCGTATGGCTCCTATAATCCTGAGAGAGGGCGCCTGTGATCACCGTGCCGAGGGACATCCTCTGGGACTACCGGGAAGCGCCGGAGGATCTCCTCTGGAGGTTGCAGAGGATCGCCGACTTCTTCCCTCGCTACGGCCGCGACCGTGAGACCGTAGGCCTTCTCTTCGAGCACCGGGGCCGTCTTCGCCTCGAACCCGCGACGCGGGCGCTCATCGAGGAATACCATCGCGCGCACGCGGCGCGTGCGTGAGGCGGGCGCGCCCCTTGGCCTTTGCCGACGCGATCCTCCGGCCCGGTCAGAAGCAGCTTCTTCGGGCTTTCTCCCGCTCTCCCCTCGCGGGAATCTTCTACCTGACCGGGGGCACCGCGCTCGCGGCCTTCCACCTCGGCCACCGCTTCTCCGACGACCTCGACCTCTTCACGGCGCGCCACGTGCCTGTCGAAACCGTGCTCGAGTTCCTCCGCGGTCTGGGGATGGGCGTCCCGCAGTATCACCAGCTCTTCGATCGGCGGATCTTTCTCCTGCCCGCCGCTGCACTTCTTCGCCGAGACCGCGCGGCGGTGGGTGCGCGAGTCGCTCCCAGAGGAGTAGTGGACCGTCCGTCGCGGTCCAACCGCGGCAGCGTTCGGGGACGACGCGGCGGGACCCCCGGGGGGGGAGCCGGCGTCACTCAGGCGGCCGCCGGGCCTCCTCCCCGACGAAGACGGCCAAAGCCGCCTATTCCGTCGTCGTCACCTTCCCCGCGATGCGGAACCGGCCGGCTTCGCGGCCGTCGAGGGCGGCGAGGGCGAGCGTCACCATCTCGACGGGGAGAAGCTCCATCACCGGGCGGGCCACCGGGGGGAGGGTCGGCAGGCGGAAGACGGCGTGCTCGGCGTCCTCGGAGACGAGGTGGGCGCGCCCTCCCGCCGCCCGCGCGTCTCTCACGAGCGCCGCGTTGAGCTCGCGGGTGCGCGCCTCGCCGGCGAAGGCGAGCAGCATGATCTCGTCGCTCAGGATCTCCATGGGTCCGTGCCGGAACGCGGCGCCGCTCATTCCCTCCGCCGGCCGGTACGTCGATTCCTTGGTGATGAGTCCCGCGCACAGCGCGGCGGCGAGCGACGGGCCGCGGCCGGCGTAGTAGACGGCGCGCACTCCCGCGAGCAGCGCGCCCAGCTCGGCGACGTGTCCCCGCCAGCCGGCCAGGTACGTGCCCGCCGCCTCGACCGTGGACAGGAGCGCCTCGCGAGTGGCGGTCTCGTCCTGCCCGGTCAGCACGCTCCCGAGCCACGCGAGCGCCACCTGTGACGCCACGTAGGTCTTGCAGGAGACCGTGGCCTCCTCGCCGGCGTGGGTGAGCACGACCGCCGTCGCGTCGCGCCCGAGGGGGCTGCGGGCGGTGTTCGTCACGCCGATCGTGTGCAGGCGCCCGCGCGCCTCGGCCAGGAGCCGCACGATCTCGGCGCTGCGGCCCGACTGGGAGACGAGCACGAGCAGCGTGTCCTCCTCGAGGAGCCGCCGCTGGTAGTGGAGGAGCTCCGAGGTCTCCACCATGAACGACGGGCGCCCGTCCTCGACGAGGCGGAGGTGGAGCGGGTGGAGGGCGAAGTACGACGAGCCCATGCCGGTGAGGACGATGCGCCGGTAGCGGCCGTCGGCGAGGGCGCGGGCGACGCGCTCGAGCTCGGCCGTGGGCTCGAGCCGCCGATGCGTCTCCGCCACGGCGCGCGGCTGGTCGAGGATGTCGCGCAGGTACGGTCCTTCGATGACAGAGACCGGGGCTACCATCGATGCCTCGTGGCGGTGAAGTGACGACCGTATGACGTCCGAGACCTCATTCCGGACCACCTCCGGCGACGGCCCAGTGTAGCCTTTCGGAGAGTCCCGAAGCCAGATTGACGAGCGGGAGCGCGAGTGCGTCGAGGATGAGTCTCTCAAATAGCGGTTTCTAAAGGGAAAATCGAGCGACACCCGCTCCCGAAGGCGCGCCGTCGAGCCGTCCAAACCGCCCATTTCGGGACGTGGAACCAGGGTTGAAGGTTGCTGTAAGCCATTAGATATCAATATAATGGTAGTCCAAGATCGTAAGCTACAACATGTTGTGCTTTTTCCTTGACAGGCCCGTGTTGCTTCCCGATAATCGCCGTCGCCGTTTCGGCACAAAAGTCATCGCGCCGGGGGGGCCGCACGAAGTCGCTGCGGGTCGCCGGAGAGTCGTCGGAGAGCCACCACGAATCCCTCTAGGAAGTGAGGTAAGCCTGATGTCGACCCATCCCGTGGAGAATCCGAGAGCAGAGACCCGCACCAGCGCGCACGCGGAGAAGCGAGCGGGCCTGACTTTCCGGAGGCACTTCACGAAAGCGGGGAGACACCCCTACGACGAGGTGACGTGGGAGACGCGCTCGGCGGTGATCAACGACGAGCGCGGCAAGGCGGTCTTCGAGCAGCACGGCATCGAGGTGCCTTCCACCTGGAGCCAGACCGCCACCAACATCGTCGCCTCGAAGTACTTCCGGGGGCAGATCGACTCGCCCGACCGCGAGAAGAGCGTCCGGGGCCTGATCTCGCGCGTCGTCGACACGATCCGGGCGTGGGCCGAGGCCCAGGGCTACTTCGCGACCGCCGAGGACCTGCAGGCCTTCTCCGACGAGCTCACCCACCTGCTGGTCCAGCAGAAGGTCGCCTTCAACAGCCCGGTCTGGTTCAACGTCGGCATCGAGAAGCATCCCCAGGCCTCGGCGTGCTTCATCAACTCGGTGTCCGACACGATGGAGTCGATCCTCGGGCTCGCCCGCACCGAGGGGATGCTCTTCAAGTTCGGTTCCGGAACCGGCTCGAACCTCTCGTCGATCCGCTCCTCGCGCGAGCCCCTCGCCGGGGGCGGAACCGCGTCGGGACCGGTCTCGTTCATGCGCGGCTACGACGCCTTCGCCGGCGTCATCAAGAGCGGCGGCAAGACGCGCCGCGCCGCCAAGATGGTGATCCTCAACGCCGACCACCCCGACGTCGTCGAGTTCGTCAACTGCAAGGCCGACGAGGAGCGCAAGGCGTGGGCGCTCATCGAGGCCGGCTACGACGGGTCCTTCAACGTCCGCGGCGGCGCCTACGACTCCGTCTTCTTCCAGAACGCCAACCACTCGGTCCGCGTCACCGACGAGTTCATGCGCGCCGTGCTCGAGGACGAGGAGTGGCAGACGAAGTACGTCATCTCCCGGCAGCCGTGCGAGAGCTTCCGCGCCCGCGACGTGATGAAGATGATGGCCGAGGCGGCCTGGCAGTGCGGCGACCCCGGGATGCAGTTCGACACCACGATCAACGACTGGCACACCTGCCCGAACAGCGGGCGCATCAACGCCAGCAATCCCTGCTCCGAATACGTCTTCCTGGACGACACGGCGTGCAACCTCGCGAGCCTCAACCTGATGAAGTTCGTGCGCGAGGACGGGGAGTTCGACGTCGAGGCGTTCCGCGCCGCGTGCCGCACGGTGATCACCGCGCAGGAGATCCTGGTCGACAACGCGAGCTACCCGACGCCGGCGATCGACCGCAACAGCCACGACTACCGGCCCCTCGGGCTCGGCTACGCCAACCTCGGCGTGCTCCTCATGGACCGGGGGCTGCCCTACGACTCCGACGGCGGCCGCGCCTATGCCGCGGCGGTGACGGCGCTCATGCACGGCGAGGCCTACGCGCAGTCCGCCCGCGTCGCCTCCGCGATGGGTCCCTACGCCGGCTACGCGAAGAACGCGGAGCCGATGCTGCGCGTGATCGACAAGCACCGCAAGCACGCCCACATGATCGACGGCGGCACCGTCCCCAAGGCCCTCATGCAGAGGGTCAACGACGTGTGGGACGAGGCCTACGCGCTCGGCGCCCAGCACGGCTACCGCAACAGCCAGGTCACGGTGCTCGCGCCGACCGGCACGATCGGCTTCATGATGGACTGCGACACGACCGGCATCGAGCCCGACATCGCCCTCGTCAAGTACAAGAAGCTCGTGGGCGGCGGCGTCATGAAGATCGTGAACCAGTCGGTGTCGCGGATCCTGCGGCGCCTCGGCTACACGCCGGTCGAGACCGACGAGATCCTCCGCCACATCGACGTCCGGGAGACGATCGAGGGCGCTCCCCACCTCAAGGAGGAGCACCTCGCGATCTTCGACTGCGCCTTCCCGCCGCGCGACGGCAAGCGCTCCATCCACTGGATGGGCCACATCAAGATGATGGCGGCGGTCCAGCCGTTCCTCTCGGGGGCGATCTCCAAGACCGTCAACATGCCGACCGACGCCACTCCCGACGACATCGCCCAGGCGTACATCGAGTCGTGGCGGCTCGGGCTCAAGGCGGTGGCCGTGTATCGCGACGGCTGCAAGCGGAGCCAGCCGCTCAGCACCTCGAACGAGGAGGCGCAGGCGTCGGCGGTGGCCGAGGCCGTCGCGGCGGCGGCCGACCCGCGGCCCGCCCGCCGCAAGCTGCCCGACGAGCGCCACGCGATCACCCACAAGTACTCGATCGCCGGCCACGAGGGGTACGTCACGGTCGGGATGTACGAGGACGGAAAGCCGGGCGAGATCTTCCTGGTCATGGCCAAGGAGGGCTCGACCATCTCCGGCCTCATGGACGCCTTCGCCACGTCGATCTCGATGGCGCTGCAGTACGGCGTGCCGCTCGAGGCGCTGGTCGAGAAGTTCTCGCACGTGCGCTTCGAGCCCTCCGGCTTCACCAAGAACGCCGAGATCCCCTACGCCAAGAGCATCACCGACTACATCTTCCGGTGGCTGGCGTCGAAGTTCCTCTCCGCCGAGCACCAGGAGGCGGCGGGCGTCCGGAGGAACCTGCCGGTGACCGCCGCGCCCTCCGACGACGCGGCCGACGCCGACCGCGCGCCCTCTCCCGCCGCTCTCGGCGCCGCGGTACGGCCGCAGTCGGACGCGCCGCCCTGTCACTACTGCGGCAGCATCATGACGCGCAACGGCTCCTGCTACCGCTGTGCGAACTGCGGCAGCACGAGCGGCTGCAGCTAGGGACGGACGCCGCGCCGAGGGCGGGGGCCTCACGCTCGGATGAGCGACGTCAGCGCCGCCGGCCGCGCCTCAGGCGGCGTGTCAGGACGGGGAGGCCTCCGCCCAGCAGGCCCACCACACCGGGCTCCGGCACCTCCGCCGCCACCGCCGGCTCGAAGGACAGGTCGTCGATGCCGTCGAAGCCGAAGTCGGTGTTCGTGTAGTTGAACGTCACGTATCGCATCCCGGAAAAGGCGAGGCTGCCCGCGATGGCGCCCGCGGCGAACTGCGCGGTGAAGTGCTGCTGTCTGAGGTTGACTGCTCGGAGAAAGCCGCGCCTCGGTGCCGGGCAGTCCGCCATCGGTCCCTGGAAACGAGCGCCGGTCGCTTCGACAGAGGCCGTCGTCACGCCTCGGGCCGCCGGGGGGTCGTCCAGCGCAATCCGGTCGACCGGCTCGGTGCCTCCGCCGGGCGCCCTCCATCCCGCGGCGACTGGCCGGCCCTACGCGCGCCAGGGGCGCGCGCGGCCCGGCACGCCGCTGCCGAGCACGCCTGTGGCGATGTTCACGTCCTCGACCATCTGGAAGTCGTACATCCCCGCGCAGACGAAGTCGGCCCCGTTCTCGAAGGCGTAGCGGAACGCGTCCTTGGGGTGGATGGCGCCCGCCGCCATCACCTTGAACGCGATCCAGGGCTCGGGCCGCTCGCGCATGAATGCGATCGTCTCCTCGGGGTTGTTGCAGTACATGTTGTCGTGCCACTCGGAGTGGCGGGCCGACCAGTAGCCGTGGTGGTGGAGCGTCTTCATCCAGAAGTCGGGCGCAGTGTACCGATTCGGTTCGGTGCGCCCGTGAATCATCGGGCTCATTCCCGGTCGGACGGTTTCGGCCGGCGCCGGGAAGGCGCGGCCCATCGGGTCCACTCGGTCGGATCCGCACGCCCGGCCCTCGATCGGGCTCGCCGGCCGGGCTCGGACCGGCCACCGGACGTGTCCGGGTCCCGCCCTCGCGGACAGGCCGCTCGCCTCGTGCGCCGCCGCCGGGCGGATCGGATGCGGGACGCGACGGGCGCGTCATCCCGGGGCGCCCGTCTGACCCCAGGGATCCGGCCCCCCGGCTCCATGCGGGGTCGCCAGCCACCGCCGCCCGACCCCACCTCGAACGATCACCCTCGGGGTCGAGCACGCGACGGAGCTCGGCCCGCGCTCGAGCGCCGCGAACCTCGAAGTCTCCATCGCCGGCGGTGACTCTCGCCGGGCGTCAAGCCGATCTACAATCGGCTCGTCATCCCGAGTGCCCTGTGGCCGTCGCCCGAGGCTCGGCCGG
>Ga0268386_10001655_pt1 | contig 15365 bp, 9 predicted proteins | sample RVTome_15_FD_200260 | JGI IMG/M metagenome (GOLD analysis project Ga0268386, IMG submission 200260) | Soil microbial communities from uranium-contaminated site in the Upper Colorado River Basin, Wyoming, United States - RVT150D86... ...
CCGTCGTGACCCTCGTCTCCAGCTCGCCCGTCCGCTACGAGAGGCGGATGACCGACGGGTCCAAGGAGGTCTTCACAGCCTCCGACGGCGCCATGACCGCCCCCCGCCGCACCTTCCTGACCGAGGCCATCGACCCACAAGGCAACGCCCTCACGTTCACCTACGACTCCCAGCTCCGGCTGGTCTCGGCCACCGACGCCATCGGCCAGGTGACGACGCTCAGCTACGAGAACACGGCGGACCCCCTCAAGGTCACCCGGGTCACGGACCCCTTCGGCCGGTTCGCGACACTCGGCTACGGACCCGCCGGCGAGCTGCTCTCCATAACGGACGTGATCGGGCTCAAGTCGGAGTTCCAGTACGGACTCGACGACTTCATCACCGCGCTGACCACACCCTACGGCACGACCACCTTCGCGGCGGGTCCGGGCACGAACAGCCACGCCGACTACTTCGTTGAGGCCACCGACCCCCTGGGAGGCAAGGAGCGGATCGACTACGTCTACGGCAACGCCACCATGCCCTCCAAGGATCCCCCCGAGACCGTCCCGCCCGGCTTCGTTCCAGCGAACATCAACCTGGCCAACTTCAGCTCCTGGTACTTCGACAAGCGGGCGATGACCTCCTATCCCGACTACACGAAGGCGCGCTGGACCCGCTGGAACAACACTTCCACCTTCATGATCTGGGACTCAGTGGGCAGCGAGAAGCGGCCCCTGGAGGGTCGGGTCTGGTACGAGTACCCCTCCGCCCCCTTCGCCCACGGCGTCGGCCCCATGAACAGGCCCACGCGTGTCGCCCGCGTGCTCGACGACGGCTCGGCCCAGATCAACCTCTACGAGTACGAATCACAGACGGGCCACCTGACTCGGGAGGAGGATCCGCTCGGGAGAACCACAACCTACACCTACGCGCCGAATGGGATCGACCTGCTGGAGGTGCGGCGGGTCAACGGCCAGGCGACGGAACTCCTCCAGAGCTTCACGTACAACGCTCAGCATCGCCCGCTGACGGTCACGGATGCGGCTGGGCAGACGACAACCTACACCTACAACGCGGCCGGCCAACTGCTGACGGTCGTGACGCCGCCGCGCGGTGGGCTGTCAGAAGCCCAGAGGACGACCACCAACACCTACGACACCTATGGCCGCCTCGAGACCGTGACCAGGCCCGGAGGCGCGACGACGACCTACGGTTACGACGACTACGGGCGGCTGAGGACGGTGACGGACGCCGACGGCTATTCCGTCACGACCGACTACGATGCACTGGACCGGCCGACAAGGGTCACGTTTCCGGACGGCACCTACGAGGAGACGGTCTACGACCGGCTCGACCCGGCGCGGACGCGTGATCGTCTCGGCCGCTGGACGCACACCTTCTACGACGCGCTGCGCCGGCCGGCGGCCACGCGTGATCAGCTTGGCCGGACGACGAGCTACCAGTGGTGCACCTGCGGCAGCCTCGACAAGCTCATCGACCCGAACGGCAACGCTACGACTTGGGAGCGTGACCACCAGGCCCGTGTGACGCGCGTGGTGCGGGCGAACGGCTCGGCCAAGGAGCTGACCTACGAGGCGACCACGAGCCGCCTGAAACAGGTCAAGGACGCAAAGAACCAGGAGATCCACTACAGCTACTTCCTGGACGACAACCTCGAGCAGATCGCTTACGTGAACGCCCAGGTCCCGACACTCGGTGTGAGCTTCGTCTACGACAGCCTGGGTCGGCTCTCCACGAGGACGGATGGGACCGGCACGACGACCTACACCTACAACCCGATCGCTACGCCACCGAGCCTGGGTGCCGGTCTTCTCGCGAGTATCGACGGCCCTCTTGCGAACGACACCGCCACCAACACATACGACGAGCTCGGCCGCGTGGTGGGCCGCACGCTGAACGGCGTTGCGTCCACCTGGAGCTACGACGCGCTGGGCCGGATCCAGAGCCAGACCAACCCGCTCGGGACGTTTGGCTCCACCTACGTCGGCGCCACGGAGCGCCTGCAGAGCGTCAGCTATCCGAACGGCCAGACCACGACCTACGCCTACTTCCCGAACACGAGTGACAAGCGGCTCCAGGAGATCCATCACAAGAAGCCGGGTGGGGCGACCCTGGGGCGCTTCAACTATGCCTACGACGTGGTCGGCAACATCACCACCTGGACGCAGCAGAGCGAGTCAGCCGCGGCCAACGCGTACGACTTCGGCTACGACGGCGCCGACCAGCTCGTGTCCGCGGTCTACCGAACGACAGACCCGACGCCCACGATGATCAAGCGCTACGCCTACGCCTATGACCCCGGCGGGAACCGGACGGCCGAGCAGATCGACGACGCCGTGCTGGGCGCGAGCTACGACAACGTAAATCGCCTCACCAGCCAGCAGCCGGGCGGGGCGCTCGTCTTCAAGGGGACGACGAGCGAGCCCGCAGCGGTGACGGTCCAGGGCAAGCCGGCGTCCACGACATCGGGCAACGTTTTCACCGGCCAAGCGCAGGTGGCCTCTGGGACGAGCACGGTGGAGGTGAAGGCTACCGACGCCAGCGCGAACCTGCGAACGAATACGTACCAAGTGAGCCAGGCGGGCGCCAGCAAGAGCTTCACCTACGACGCGAGCGGCAACCTGACCGGCGACGGCACGCGGACCTTCGAGTACGACGCGGAGAACCGGCTCGTTGTCATCAACCAAGGGACGCAGAGAACCGAGTTCACGTACAACGGGGCCGGCGAGAGGACGCGGCTCGTGGAGAAGACGGGAGCGGTCATCGACGCGGACCGGTGGTTTGTCCCGTGCGGCGCTCTTCCCTGTGAGGAACGCGACGCCGGTGGCACGATGGTCAAGCGGTTCTTCGAGTACGGCTTCCAGGATTCAGCCGGCACGCCCTTCTACTACACGACCGACCACCTCGGAAGCATTCGCACGGTGACCGACTCGGCGGGCGCGATCCGTGCGCACTACGAGTACGACCCCTACGGCCGCAGGACGAAGGTGGCCGGGGACATCGACGCGGACCTCGGCTTCACCGCCCACTTCTACCATTCCCGAAGCGAGCTGCACCTCGCGCTACACCGTGAGTACGACGCGAACCTGGGCCGCTGGGTCAGACCGGATCCAGCCAAAGACGCCGAGCTCACCGAGGGGCCCAACGTCTACCTGTACGTCCAGAACAACCCTGTCGGCTTCCGGGATCTTCTTGGTCTCGAGCTGGTGACCTTCACCGTCATCACGGTGATTCGGCCGCCCGACCCACAATCCGGGATCAAGACCATGCACGCCCTGACGATCGACACGGAGACAGGCAGCGTCACGAAGGAGCTGAAGTTCATCGGTTCGACGTTCGTCGGCGGGAAGGCATTCAAGGGTGGAGGCGGTATCAGCGCGTCAGCATCGGGCGGCAAGGGCTGCATCAAGGCCCAATTCGAGGGGTCGGTCAGGAGCGCTTTCTTGCCGATGCGAATCGACTACACATTCAATATTCGCTACAACGCGAACAAGGGAAAGGGCCACCTGTCGGGGAGCCACGACGGGTACCCTTCGTACGAGGTGTGGAAGAACGACATCAAGATCTACGACTACCAGCAAGGCAACCTTCCGGAGCTCTTTGGTTCAGGCGACGTGACCGTGAACAAGGACTTCTGATGCTCTATGCATACGTGTCGGTCAGCCTTACGCTGGGGGTGCTGAGCAACTTCGTGAAGGCGAGGTGGGCCGTGCTTGCGCTCGGCCTAGCCATCCTCGCAGGCTTCCTGATCGACACTTGGCGCTATATCGATGTGGCCAAGTGGGGTCTCTGGCAGACCATCTCACGAACGCTGTTTACAGGGGTCTTCTGGTATGTCGTCCCTTCGCTGCTCTTCTTCATCCTGCCTTTTCTCGGGGGGAGGTATGGCTGCCAACTTGTACTGAAGATGGTCCTGCGCTCGGCCCGCAGCTGAGGTATCCACCTGGCGGCCCGTGGACCGCGCGTGCCAAGGAGTGCGACGCACGTGGCCGTGCGGGCCGGCGTCCATCATGTCCATCAGGAAGGACGCGTGTCACGCGCTTCGCGATCCGCCGAGTGGTGGCGAAGCGCGCGCCACGCGTCCGTCATTGATCGAGTCGCGACGAGGCCCAGCGGGTGCCCGCCGCTTGCAGTGACGGCCAGCCCTGTGGCAAGCGGCGGTCCACGCTGCGCCTCGCCGCGAACGAACGAGCGGTGCGCTGGCCTCTCGTGGTGCGCGATGGCCAGGTGGACGCGCACCAACGAGAGCCCAGCGATCTTCGTTGAGTCGGGCCGGCGGCGGCAATGCTCATGGTTCTGGCCGTCGCTCCGGCTGTCGGATGCGTGGATGGCGCGCGCCTTCGCGCGCGCCGGCGTCGTGAGGGGCGGATGCTTCCGATAATTGGACGTACTGCAAAGTAGCCGCTGATCCGTCGCCGCCCTTGCAGGGCGGGACCCAGCGCGGCGGGCCATTCAGGCCGCGCCGCGCCGCTGAACGCGAGCAAGGGCGGCGCCGGGCGGCTACTTCAGGCTCGGGGCGGCGAAGGAAGGGCGCGCGCCTTCGCGCGCGCCGTCTTCATCGAGCGCCCCTCATACAGTACGCCAATTATCAGAAGCACCGCCCGGCTGGTGGCTCTGGCGGAGTCCCTGGCTTCGGGGCCGCCGCCGGCCCGAACGGAAGGCCGGTGCGCCTCGGCGATGGCCAGCTCGGCGCCGAGGCAGTCGTCGTTGAGGCGCTCGCTCCACGGCGAGGACGTCGCCGGCGACGCCGGCCTGGTGAACGTCGCCGTCAACGTCCTCGCAGATCGTTCCGCTCGCGAGGGGCCTGGCGCTCGTGATCCGCGGCAGCCCGTCGCGCCAGGCCCTGACGGAGCGGTCCCGCGGGACGTGGGTGCTGGCCGACGGCGTGGCTGTGGCTCAAGAGGAACGGGGCATCATCGAGGCGCTTCGCTACGCGGGCGACGCCCGTGCCGGCGGCGAAGTGACGCGGCGGCCGCCGCCGTCACGGCCTTCGCATCCGCTACGCTCGCGAACGGGGCGCTGTGGCCTGTCATCGCCCCCCCGGGCGCCCACTGTCGTGAGGGCGCCCGGGGCGGGTCGATGATGGTGGTGGGCGGCGCGTCTGGACGATCCGCCACCTCGCGGAGGAGGGGAGGCTATTGAGGAGCGCTGCGTGAGCTCACCGAAGGAGAGACTCGCACCGCGGCGCACCAGGATGCGCCAGGACGCGCGCGACACGACCAGGACGACCTGGAGGTCGACCCCGATTGCGTGACTTCCGGCTCTGCGGCTGAGAGCTTCCTTTAGCTGCCGTCATCCCGTGGCTCCTCGAGGATCTCTCGCTCGACGAGAGCGGCGCTCTTCGGCTGAGTCCACCAACGCAATCACCTACCGGCGCCGGCCCCCCTTCGCGAAGAGAGGGGGGTCCGGTGCGAGGTGATCGGCCACAGCGGCCGTGAGCCAGTCCGCGAGCGGAGCGAGTGCCGGGGCGGTGACGCCGGCGTGCTGCTCGGTGGTCATCGCCGACGGCGCCGCGCCGGCCGCGCAGCGAGCGCCTCGACGAAGGCGCCGAGGTCCCTGTCCCGGCCGTGGCCTCGGCGTACCGCTTGAGGTGCGGTGCGGCGTGGCTGCCGGCAGCCAGCGTGCTCGACGTCGAGGAGGAGCTGCACGCTGGGTGACGGCGCCGGTCGGGCGCGGGGCCGTTCGTCCGGCTCCGGCGCGCCACGGGCCACGAGCGACAGCGAGGAGGCCATCGGGCGCATCGGCTAAGGACGCGTTAAGCCGCGGGCGTCCCCACCTGGCCGGCGCCCGTCGGCTTCAACGCTCCCCTTAGCCGAATGCGCTCGCCGCAGCGAGGGGCCGATGGCCATGAGCCGTCAGCGCCGGAGCCAGACGCCTCAATGACGATCGCGCTGCGGCGCCGGGCGTGCGGTCGATAGGGCAGTCTGCACGGCCGGTGTCGCGGCGCGCCCCACTTGAGAGGCGAGGTAAACAACGTGAGGCGCCATGGCCAAGAGAAGGGCTTCAGTCGGTGAGGCCGTTCTCGATTGCCTTTTCGGCCAGCTCACGAACGAGGCGTGCGTCCAGGTCGATGCGTACTTGGTGCTCGTGATTGTCTGGGTCGACCGATGTCGCCATCACCGGGCGGCCGCGCTTCTTCTTTCGTCGCCGGCGAAGCACTCCGAGAGAGACGTGTGCGATGGCGTCCCTACAGCTCGCTTCCAGGTAATCGTAGATGGGCAGCGCGGTCGCGGGAGCCCCGCCGAGTCTCGCTGCGGTCTGCTCGATCCAATCTGCTCGTCGTGGGGGCTCCGGAAGAGCCAGCTCCAGGATTTTCCAGAGGCTCAAGAACCGATAGAAGATGCTCCTCGATGTGATCCCCTCACGATACAGGGCGAGAGCGAGCCACCGCCGCTTTGAGAAGGGAGTGGCGTAGCGGGAAACGGCATACTCCGGGCTCACCATAGTCCCACCACTCATCCTGGGTTCCCAGGCGATGGGCAAGGATCGCCGAGGGCCGCCCGCACCCCACAGCTTCGTGATGGGGATGTGGTGATCCCAGACTAGAAAGCTCAGGAATCGATCAACCGCCTGCTCGGCCTCTCGGGAACTCACTGGATCGTCGTTGCAGCCTACTGTCAGTGTGGCTCGGCACTCTGGAGTCCCATTCATCCAGCGGAACACGCGCCCCTCGAAGGTGAGATAGACCTCGTCCTCGTCGCCGATCAGCAACTGGGAGTCTAGGATGTAGTCGATCTGGCGCGTGTACTGTGGCTCCAAAGCGGAAGGCCGCTCCCGGTGGGTCTCCACTCGTTCGGCCCAGATGTCGCGGCTGGTCGCGTCGACGATCTTCGCAGCAAGAACCTGTGCCAGCCAGTCTGGGTCGCACAGGTTTGATGGAGGCCTCCACTTGACAGTCCGGATCTGGTAATGCTGGCGGCGCTGCCAACGTACCGTGACTCCGTCCGCCTCAGGATAGACCGCCATGCGGAGAGATGTGGGATAGGCACTGGGATTTCGCCGGAAGTCCTCGCTGATGGCCACTACCGCGAACAGCATCAGTACCTGGTGGATTGGTCCCCAGGGCCGCAGGGTGGCGTCTGTGAGGAAGTCGAGGCGTGTCTCCGGAAGAGTCTTGGCACCGATGATCTGAACAAGCGTGCCGCTGGCGTCAGGGTACCAGTAGGTTCCGTCATATTTTCGAACGATGCCGCGCAACTCGGCGTCATCTCTCAGCCAACTGGCGCTCCAACCGCTGATGTCATCAACCCGCTCGAGAAGAAATGCCTGCAGCTTCTCCCACCCGACCTCCGCAACGTCACCAATGATGATGCGGGCAGCTTCCATAGCGGTTCGAGAGACCTGTGGAGAGTCGCGAAAGCCGCGCTCGTAGAAAGCCACGAAACCCAGGAAGACCGCGTGCCAGGTCGAAGCTGGATCGATAGCGGGCTGGCCTCCGATCCAGGCCTGCTGGACGAGCGTAGCCCAAGCTGTCTCGGTGGAGGCACCCGCCGACAGCTTGTCGAGCGAGGTCGCGATCGCATCACGGACGTCGTTCGGCGGGAATATCGCATACCCGCCGCCGTAGCGGACGAATGGACTTGCAGCCGGGTCGGCGTAGAGCTGCCTTGTTTCCATCCTGTTAGCTGGCTTTCGAGGGTGTGGGGTCCTTGCCATTCATTCTTGCCGGACGCGCTCGGACGCGCTTGGCGCGCGCCATGAGAGCCTTCTGTGACTTGATGAACTCCTCGCCGATCTCGTCCACCAGCGGCATCATCACATGGCTGGTCAGGACCGAGTCGACTGTGGGGTCCATACAGATCATCGTGATGGTGAGCTGCATCAACGAGAGCGCTGTCCCATGCCCGGGATCGACGAGACCGAAATTGCTCGGACCGGTAAGCAGGAGCTTCTGACGGGGGCGCAAGCCCAGATTGAACGTGATGGCCTTGGGATTCGCATGGACCGGATGGCTGGCCATCTTGTAGTGGGGCCGCCAGTGTGCGAGCTGCAGGTCGTCCTCCAGGTCGGAGAACTTGACCCGCTGGTCGGTCCGCTTCAGTGCCGCGGCCGCCCACCCGTAGAGTCCACCGAAAGGCTTACCGTACTGCGCGATCAGCTGGTCGCGTATGGACTTCATCTCAGCCATTTCCTTGGCGGTGAAAGGCCGGTAGCCAAGCCGCTTGCAGTGCTGCTGGTACCCGAGTCCCGCACGGTATGACTCGATGTGTTCATGGAGAAGGTAGCTCTCAGCGGTTTCCTTGCCGTGTTTGGCGACGAACATGGCTGTGACGTTTGTCTCGTGGAGAGCCCGCCAGCGTGCATGAGCACCCGATGCGTAGCCCGCCCTCAGGAGTGTCAGAACCTCCTGAGCCACCTGACACCCGCGCGCGTGGAGTCGGCGGATGACGTCGAAGACAATGTCTTTGTCCGTTGAGTCCGACCAGGCCCACTGCTCGTTGTACGCCTCGCCTGACTCCGTGGCGATCACGATCAGCATCTCGAGCAGGTCGAGCGGCTTTCGCCAGGATCGGTAGAGCCGGCGTTCGAAGTCCGTGAAGAGGGCTCGCCGCCCTCGACGCATCGCGGGCGCGTCTGCCTTGAGGTGCTTGAGGATTGTGGCCGCGGCCCACGGAACGACCCCATTGAGCGCTTCGCTGAAGATCTTACCCAACGCTCCCGGCTGAGAAAACTTGTCGATCTTGTCGGGATGCTGCTCGGCGATCCGATGCAGGGCCGGCAAGAACATCGCGAGGTCCTTCTCCCGCGAGAACATCGCCCACTGGTGACGGAGCTTACGCATAGCCTGGGTCAGGAGATCTTGGCGAGGAAGGCATCGATAGTGCCAAGGAGCAGCTCCTTGTCGCGCTTCGACAGCTTCTCGATCTTCTGGAGCCTGCTGGCGAATCGGCGGTCGGTCGTGTAGCCCGTCTCCTTCAAGTCCTCGAGACCGAGGATCTTCTCGGGCTTGGTCCTAAGGGCCTTGGCGAACGCGGCAATGAGTGCGCCATGGAGACGTAGCTCGCCCCGCTCATAGCGGGAGAGGAGCGGCTGGGTCATTCCCAGTCTTTCGGCGAGCTCGACCTGGGTCATGCCTCGCCGCATTCGGATTTCCTTGAGCCGACGGCCGATCGTCTTCTCCTCGACCGGCGCGGGATACTTTCGTCGCATCGGCATCGTGCCTGAGTATAGGGAGTCGGCATGAAAAGGCTTGATTCTGATATGCAGATGAGTTATATCCCGATGATCGAAGGGACCGGTCCGGGTACCCCCTTGACAAGGTTTCTGGTTTGAACGGTTTCTTCGGCGGTACCCGGACGAGGATAGGACGGGCCGTCACCGGGTCGAAGTCCTAGCAGACCTCCCGGCGCCGGCCCGAGATGCGAGGAGAGACGGTCTCACCTCGACCCACCTCACCTTAGCCGACTCTCCTCCGGCAGTCCACGGCGCACGAGTGGCGGGAGGCGACGGTGCTCCAGACCGAGGACCTCTTCCTGGGAGCCTTCGGGCTCGTCCGTGGCGGCGAGCTGCGCGGCGTCGAGATCCGGGGCGTCAACGGCCGGCGCATGGCGGTCTTCCACATCGACGGCCCCGGGATGGATGACGTCCTCAGCGAGTTCCACCGTGGCCCCTCCCTCGTCGACCTCCGGCTCTTGAAGTCGGAGGTCGCGCGCTTGAAGAACGTGGCGTTCGAGGCGCTCCGAAAGGGGGAGAGTAGAGATGCAGGTCACGAAGGAGGGGATCGAGCGGATCAAGGGCGCGAACGAGCTGGCCGCGGTCGTCGCTGAGCGGGGGATCGAGGTCAAGCGCAAGGGGCGGCAGCTCGTGGCTCGCTGTCCGTTCCACGACGAGAAGACGGCGTCGTTCACGATCACGCCGGGCAAGGGTCTCTACCACTGCTTCGGCTGCGGCGCCGCCGGCGACGTCATCGGCTTCGTCACCAAGCACGACAAGGTGAGCTTCGGGTCGGCGCTCGAGGTCCTGGCCCGCCGGGCCGGGCTGAACCTCTCGAAGCTCATGGAGGAGCGCCCTCGCGTCCTCCAGCGCACATCACTCCAGGCCCTCACCCCGCCGCCATCCAACCCCAAGCCCTCAGCCGAGGGCGCGCCCCCCGAGGGCGCGCCGCCCACGGCCGTCCTGCCGCTCGTCATCGAGCACTACCACCGGACCTTCTGCGAGCGGAAGGATGCCCAGGAGTACCTGGCCAAGCGTGGCCTCACCGACGTGGACCTCTTCCGCGTCCTCAAGGTCGGCTACGCGGACGGCTCGCTCTTGAAGAGCGTGCCGGCGAGGGGCGAGCTGCGCGACCAGCTCGTCGCGGCCGGTGTCGTCACGGCCGAGGGGCGTGAGCTGCTCGGCGGCTGTGTCGTCGTCCCCATCCCCGACCCGCTCACCGGCCAGTGGACGAACCTCTACGGCCGAGGCCTCCGGACACCGCGCCACTGCTACCTCCCGGGCCCGCTGCGCGGTGTGCTCAACTTCCAGGCCGCGAGGTCCTCGTCGGAGGTGATCCTGACCGAGAGCATCCTCGACGCGCTCTCCTTCCACCAGGCCGGGATCTCGACGGCGATCCCGATCTACGGCACCAACGGCTTCACGCCCGACCACCTCGACCTCCTAAAGCGCGAGCGGGTGGCGCGCGTGATCCTCGCCCTGGACGGCGACGCCGCGGGGCGCAAGGCGACCGCCGCGCTCAAGGAGAAGCTCACGGCACTCGGGATCGCGGCCCGCGTGATGCCGTACCCGCCCGGGATCAAGGACCCCAACGAACTCCTCGCCTCGCGCAACGGGGACGCCGGCGAGGTCTTCAGGAGGTGTCTCGATGAAGCCGAGCCGCGAGCTCTTCCGCCGAGCCCTGATCCTTCTCGGCCTGCTCCTGGTGCTGTACCTGCTGCTCCAGTACCCGGCCCGGCCGCTGCATCCTCCTCCGCTGCCCGCGACGGCGGGTCACTGACCCTCAGCCGCGAGGACCGAACCTACCGAGCCCGCGCCTATCCCGCGCAGCTCGGGCGCCTCCGCGCCACCGTGAAGGCCGAGAAGGGGAGCGCCTTCCACGTGGACACGCTCGATCTCTACTCCTCGAGGAGCCGGGCCGAGTTCGCGCGCCGCGCCGGCAAGGCCCTCACCGCGGATCCCGAAAAGGTCGAAGCCGACCTGCTGGCGCTGCTCGTCGCCGCCGAGAAGGCCGCGGAGGAGAAGAGCGCCGAAGCCGAGGCCGCGCCCGTGCCCGCGATGACCGAGGCCGACAAGGCCGAGGCGCGCGCCTTCCTGATGCGGCCCGACATGCTCGACCAGGTCGTCCGCGACGCCGTCTCACTGGGCTTCGTCGGCGAGGAGAGCAACGTCAAGCTCCTGTTCCTGGTCGCCCTCTCCCGGCGCTCAGAGCAGCCCTCCTCCGCGGTCATCCTCTCGCAAAGCGGGGCGGGCAAGAGCGTCATCACCGAGCTGATCGAGCAGCTCACCCCACCCGAGGACGTCGTCCTCTTCACCCGCCTCACCCCCCAGAGCCTCTACTACACCGAGCCCGGCTTCCTGGACCGCAAGCTCGTGATCATCGAGGAGCGCCACGGATCGCAGGAAGCCGACTACTCGGTGCGGGTGCTGCAGAGCCGGGGCAAGCTGATCGCCGCCGCTCCCATCAAGGACCCCGCCACGGGCAACCTCCGGACCAAGGTCTTCGAGGTGGTGGCCAAGGCCGCCTTCGTCGAGGCCACCACCGCTTCCGAGGTCAACCACGAGAACGCCACCCGCTGCTTCGAGCTGCAGATGGACGAGTCGGTGGAGCAGACGAGGGCCATCCACGAGCGCCAGCGCTTCTTGAAGACCGAGGCGGGCCTGGCCCAGCGCCGGGAGACCGAGGCGATCCGGCGCCGGTACTGGAACGCGCAGCGCCTCCTCGAGCCGCTCCCGGTGGTCATCCCCTTCGCCGCCGCGATCAGCTTCCCGGCCACCTGGATGCGGACGCGGCGCGACCACGCGCGCTTCCTGAACCTGATCGAGGTCTCGGCCTTCGTCCACCAGTGCCAGCGCGAGCGGAGAAACGGCGCGATCGTGGCCGCCCTGGCCGACTACGCGGTTGCCTACGAGCTGGCGAGGGAGGTCCTGGCCGAGACGCTCTCCGACGTCAAGAAGCCGCTGCGGGAGGCCTACGAGGCGATCCGCGGCCTGTGCCAGAGGAAGGGCGGGACCGTGTCGCGGCGCGACATCCGCGAGGCCCTCCACGTCCCGGATTCGACCGTGAGGCGCTGGCTCACCGACCTCGTCGACTTCGAGTACCTGAGCGTCGTCGCCCCCGACGGCAAGGCCGGCCAGGGCCGCACGGCGCGCTATCAGACCTCAGCGCGCGAGCCCAAGGAGACCGAGGTCCTGGGTCTCCTCACCCCCGCCGAGCTCGAGACGCGGCTGCGGGGCTAAGAAGTGACTTCGCCACTTCGCCACACCCGCCAAAACGGCCGTGGCGGATCTATCTCACTCAAGCAAAAGCCGCTTAGCTCAACTTCGCTACTTCGCCACCGAAACCATGCACCCAGTATCTCAGCCAAGCGGGAGCGGCTCCTCCGGGACTACCGCGACGCGATCGAGATCGCCTTTTCTCCGCCGAGCGTCAAGAACTACCGCTGCCAGCTCGGCTTCTTCCTGCGCTGGCTCGACGAGAAGGGCCTCGCGGTCGAGGCGGTGCAGGCCCAGGACCTCGTCGCCTACCAGAGCGAGCTCTTGAGGAGCCGCAGCGAGGAGGGCAAGCCCTTGACGATCGCCCTCCAGCAGCACCGCATCCAGGCCGTGAAGAGCTTCTACCGCTTCCTCGCCCGGCGGGGCTACCTCCTCTACGACCCCGCGGCCGGGCTCGAGCTGCCGCGGGGCGAGAAACGCCTGCCGCGCACGATCCTGAGCCCGGCCGAGGCCGCTCGGCTCGTGGACGCCGCCCGGGGACCCGACCCCGTGCGCCGGCGCGACCGCGCGATCCTGGAGACGCTCTATTCGAGCGGCCTGCGCGTGGGCGAGCTCGTGGCCGTCGTCCCCGCCGACGTCGACACCGAGGCGCGCAGGCTTCACGTCGTGCGGGGAAAGGGCCGCAAGGACCGGGTGGTGCCGCTCACCCGCGCCGCCGCCAACGCCATCGAGATCTACCTGCGCCTGGGACGGCCGGATCTGGCCGGCCGGCGCGGCCGCGCACGCTCCGAGCTGTTTCTCGGCAACGGGGGAGGACGGCTCAGCGTCGACCGGGTCAACAAGATGGTCCAGGCCTACGCCCGGCGGGCGCGGGTCAAGAAGCATGTCACCTGCCACACGCTGCGTCACAGCGTAGCGACGCATCTGCTCAAGGGCGGGGCCGACATCCGCCACATCCAGGCCTTGCTCGGCCACGGCTCGCTGCACTCGACCGAGCGTTACACCCGGGTCGAGATCTCGGACCTCCAGGCCGCAATCCGCCGCGCCCACCCCCGCGGCCGATGACGGCGCGCGGGACGGCGCGCTCGGGGAGGGCCTCCGCCGGGTTTGCTCGGGCGATCGGCGCCTACCTCGAGGACCTCCACGTCCGCCGCCAGACGGAAAAGACCGCCCGCACCGCCCGCCGCGTGCTCCTGGAGCTGCGCTCGTTCCTCCGCCAGCACGGCGTCCGCGAGCTGCGGGGGGTGAGCGAGGCCCACCTCGTCGGCTTCGCGCGGGAGATCGGGAGCCGCAGACGGCGTGGCGCGAGGCCGCTCGCCCCGGCGACGCGGGCGAACTACCTCGGGGTCGTGCGCCGCTTCTTCGCCTTCCTGGTGAAGCGCGGTGTCCTCCTTGTCGATCCCGCCGCGGCGCTCCTCGTCCCCCGCTACGAGACCCTCCCCCGCACGGTCCTCAGCGAGGCCGAGGCCCAGCGGCTCATGAACGCTCCGTCACCTTTCTCCCAGCTCGGCAAGCGCGACCGCGCCGTCGTGGAGCTCCTCTACGGGACCGGGATCCGCAGGAGCGAGTGCGTACGGCTCGACCTCTCTGACGTGGACCTGCACGAAGAGCGGCTGCTGATCCGCACCGGCAAGGGGCGCAAGGACCGCCTGGTGCCGCTCCCGGGCCGCGCCAAGGCCGCCCTCGTGACGTATCTCGCCGAGGTGCGGCCAGAGTTCCTGAAGGATCCGTGCGAGCGGGCGCTCTTCATCGGCCTCTCGCGCCGGGCGGCGGGCCAGCGCCTCTCCCCGGCGCGGGTCAACAAGATCGTGGCCCAGGCGGCCGCGCGCGCGGGACTTCCTGGCCGGGTCCACGCCCACGCCCTGCGCCACGCCTGCGCGAGCCACCTGCTCAGCGGCGGGGCCGCCATCCGCCACGTCCAGGAGCTGCTCGGCCACCAGCACCTGCGCTCGACCGCGGTCTACACGCGCCTCACGCCGCGGCACCTGGCCGAGGCGGTCGCGCGCGCCCACCCGCGGGAGAGGAGAGGCACAGGCAGGAAGGCGAAGTAGAATCGAGGCCCTCGAAAGCCTCTCATCCTTATGCGCGGCCGCCGTCGCCTTCGGTTCCCGGGCTCTTCTTGGCGCGGCGTGTCGGGTGGCGGCGGGGAGTCGGGGATATTCTGGTACGAGTACCCCTCCGCCCCCTTCGCCCACGGGGTCGGCCCGATGAACAGGCCTACGCGCGTCGCACGCGTGCTCGACGATGGGTCGGCTCAGATTTACCTCTACGAGTACAACGGGGCCGGCCAGGTCACCCGCGAGATCGATCCACTCGGTCGAGAGAAGACCTACGAGTACGACGCCAACGGCACCGACCTCCTGACGGTCAAGCAGAAGAACCCGGCGGCACCTGGCGGCTGGGACATCGTCGAGACTCGTGCCTACAAACAGACCGACCCGACCTGTGCCGCACAACCCCCGCACGTCCCCTGCAAGGTCACGGACGGCGCCGGCCAGACGACGACCTACACCTACACGCCATCCGGCCAGATCCAGACCGTGACGACGCCGGAGCGGGCCGGGATCACTGAGGACCGCACGACGACCTACACCTATGAACCGGGAACGGAGAGGCTCCTGAGTGTGACCGGCCCTGGGGGCGTGACGAGCTCGACGACCTATGACGCCTACGGGCGCGTGCGCACGACAACCGACAACGACGGGTACACCCTCACCTTCAACTACGACACCTTCGATCGGCCGACGCGCACCACCTATCCCGATGGTACCTACGACGAGACCCAATACGAGCGGCTCGATGCGGTGCGGCGGCGCGACCGGATGGGCCGATGGGCCCAGGCCTTCTACGACGCCCTCAGGAGGCCCATCAGCACCAGAGACCCCGCGGGCCGCGTGGTCAGCCAGCAGTGGTGCGACTGCGGCAGCTTGGACAAGCTCATCGACCCCAACGGCAATCCCACGACGTGGGAGCGGGACGAGGCGGGCCGGATC
>Ga0268386_10001656_pt1 | contig 15357 bp, 12 predicted proteins | sample RVTome_15_FD_200260 | JGI IMG/M metagenome (GOLD analysis project Ga0268386, IMG submission 200260) | Soil microbial communities from uranium-contaminated site in the Upper Colorado River Basin, Wyoming, United States - RVT150D86... ...
GGGCGTTTTGTAGGGGCGGCACTCCGTGGCCGCCCCTTTTCCGCGACACGAAGATAAAAAAGAGGGGCGGCCACGGTGCCGCCCCTACAAAACGACTTTTGGAGTCATTAGATGCGAAAAGTTACCTTCGGTGGCGCAAACAGCCTCGACAACTTCATTGCCCGCAAGGACGACTCGGTCGACTGGTTGATGTGGAGCAAAGAAGTCAATTCCATCATGAAGAACTTTTGGAAGACTATCGACACCGTCGTCATGGGTCGCAAAACTTACGAAGTCGCTGCGCGAGCCGGTTCTGGCGGGGGTTATCCGTCAGTCAAGACTTACGTTTTTTCGCGAACGCTCAAGAAGCGCAAGGAAAAAGGCCTCGAAATTATTTCCGAGGACGCCACGGTTTTTGTGCGCAAGCTCAAGGAACAAAGAGGCAAAGATATTTGTGTGATGAGTGGTGGCCTTTTGGCGAAGTCACTCTTCGAGGCAGATCTTATTGACGAAATCGGTTTCAATGTTCACCCGGTATTGCTCGGCTCCGGCATCCCGCTCTTTCATAAAATGAAGAAGCAGATAGATCTCGAACTGCTGGAGTGCAAACAATTACAGAATGGTTGCGTCGTGTTGACTTATCGGGTCAAGCATCGACAGTAAACAGCAAAAGGACTTTGCCTTCGGCCGTGAGAATCTGCCACGGATTACACAGATTACACGGATTGAATTTGTGTTCATCCGTGTAATCCGTGGCGGAGAAAAGGCTCTACTTCGATAAAACTTCTCGGAAAAACTCAACTGCCCTCGGATCGCCCGATTCCCCCAGCGAACGTATCGCCTGTTTGCGCACGAGTTGATTCGGGTGCGTTCGAGCAATCTTAATCAACAACGGCACTGACTCCTCCGAACGTCGTTGACCAATGGCTCTTACTGCCTGGACCTGCACCTGGGCATTTCCATCAGCGCTCTGCGCAGTTGCACTCAGGAAATCGAAGCTGCTTTTGCCGACACGCTCGCCGAGAAGACGAATCGCCTGACGCCGGACATCAACCGCATCGTTACTTTTTGCGACTTCAAATAACTTGTCCTCGACGCGCGTACTCTTAATCTCTGAGAGTGATTGCAACACCGATCGCCTTACATCTGGTACCTGTTCTGAATCAAACAGCTTGAGCAGATCGTCAACCGCCGCTTCACCGCGCGCGCCAAGGACGCGAATCGCAGTCTTTCGTAGATCGGAGTGGGTATCGGAGCGTGCTATTTCAAGCAAACGCGCCTGCGCGCGCGGGTTCTTGGTTTCAGCAAGCGATCGCAAAGCGGCTCGCTTCACTTCGATGTTCGAATCGTTGGTATAAATCTTAATCAACTCTTCAGCGGCGTCATCACGTTGAAAGCGTCCGAGTTGGCGCACTGCCGTACGACGCGACTCCCAGTCAGCGTCCTTCTTCCCAATACTGAGAAGAAACGCAAACGCCGGTTGCTCATCAATGCTGTTACCCGCGGCTGAGATTACACTCCGGCGAACCTCAACCACCTTCACGCTTTCATAAAGACCTTGAAGCGTGGCAACGGTCCCGCGATCTCGGCTCTGACCGATAGCATGTGCTGCCGAACGTCGAATCTTCTTGTCTTCGGCATCGTTGCGAACGAGAGACGCAAGGAATGCTTGTTCTCCGCCGACTTGTCCAAGCCAGTAAACTGACGAAGAGCGAATGCGCTGGTTAGGTGAGGTGCTGATGAAGTTCTTGAGCATGCCTCCGACTCGCGAGTCGTCGTGCAATGCTATTCCGAGGACGGCGCGCTCACTCAACATGTCGAGCGGAGTAGCGGCGGCTATGGCGCGCAAGTAGTTCAAACTTTCCTCGTTGTTTGCACGGCCGAGCCAGTAAACAGGATAGCCACTGTACTCGCGTTTCCGTTCGAGGTTGTAAACCTCCATCCGTGTGATCTGGTTACTCGACGGATCACGCAGCAGGAAGATTGCAAGGCTCCGCGTTTCGACGGTCATGCCGCCTGCCGTTGTGCCGACAAATACAGACGTGTCGCCGATCGTGTTCATGGAACCGTGAAACTCGCGGATGGCCGGATCGACAGCGACTCCTGAACGCACGTCGAAAGTGTATGCCGACCAGTATGGCGTTTGACGGGTTCGCGCTCGCGCCTGAGCGGTTTCGAGTTTGGCCATCAGGTCTGCGCCTTCGATCGCAGTAAAACTTTGGACGGTTGTCGCTGTGGATTGAGTTTGAAGGTCGTCGTTTGAGGCCGCTACCGTCGCCACGCCGGTCGTACGGTTTCCCCCCGCACAAGCGATTCCGATGATCGCGATAAACAGAAGCATTATTGAATTGCGCATGATGGGTTCTCCAGGATGAAAATAGGTCCAATAGGTCCCATAGGACCTAATTCCCCAAGCCTTCACGGCGCGACAGTCAGCTACGTGATGATATGGAGTGCTCACCGCCACGCCGCGAAGCGCATGGAGACCGGCATTACTTCAAAAGGTCTTCGAGGAACTTCAGCGCCTCAGGATCCTTGCTTTCACCCAAATACCTGACGGCTGCTTTGCGTAGTTCCACTGATTGATCGTTGCGAGCGATCGTCATCAATTTGCGGATAGCGCTTTTTTGTTTTGAGTCGCCGAACGAGCGGAGCAACGCGATTCTGACCTGGACGTTCTGTTCGGAATCGTACATGGCCACCAGTTGATCGACCGTTTGCTCGTCGTCTTTCTCGCCCAAATGCCGAATGGCATAGGAGCGAAGTTCGATCGGATCGTTTCCGCGTGCTATTTCATAAAGCTTGACGCGGGCGCGAGGGTCGCTGTTGTTTGCGAAGGCTCGCAGCAATCCCTGCTTGATCTGTACGTTTGTTTCGCTCGTATAGAACTGCAGGAGATCGTCGATTGCGACGCGCCCACGATCACCCAGGCGCCGAATTGCCTCGATGCGCAACTCCGGAGAGTCGCCCTGCCGTGCGATTTCAAAGAGCTTGGTACGCGCCGGCGCATCGTCGCGCTCGGCAAGAGCTCGGATTATCTGCACGCGAATCTCCCTCGTCTTGTCAGCGTCGTAAATCCGAATCACCTCGTCGAGCGAAGCGGAATCTTTTAGTTCGCCGATGTAACGAATCGCAACTTGTCTCATTGCGATCTCGTCGCCTGCGCGGGCGATCTCGATCACTTTGGCGCTGCCGCGTTGTGTGCGGCTTTCAACGAGCGCACGCAGAATCTGTCCACGGATCTCCTTGGTTCTGTCGGCTTCGTAGATCTTGATCAGTTCGTCTGTAACTTGCTCGTTATGTTGTTCGCCTAAACGCTTGATGGCGGTGAGGCGCAGTCTGGTATCCGGGTTGGCGCGGGCAATATCGAGCAGGAGTGGAACTACCCGCGGCCCGCCACGCGAGCCAAGCATCGAGACTGCTGCAGCCTGGAAACCCTGGCATTGTTCCGCGTTTGCCCTCAATGATTCGGTAACGAGTCCGATGGCTCTTTCCTGATCGGCCTGAAACAGACTCTGCAATGCGAGTATCTTGATCTCGCAATTATCGCGATCCAGAGCCTGTTCGACGTCCGCCTTCCGGCCGAGTACGACCAGCAGCGCTTGTGCGTCACGGCGCCAGTTTGAATTCGGAAACCTGTTGATTAGTCTGAGGAGCGGAACCGCTGCCTCTTCCTTTCGGTCCTGCTTCTGCAAAGCATAGCCATACCAGTAAAGCGCGGCGTCGAGATCCTTGTCTCTTGGATAACCTTTGATGAAGTCGTTAAATTTTTCGGCTGCTTTTTGCCAGTTCTGAGCTTCAATAAAATCGCGGCCCTCGCGGAAGATTTGCATCGACGCAGTGTTGGCCTTGGTGGACTGCATAAACCGGTTCAGCTTGGCGATGTCCTGATCGTAACCGTACGTGCGTTGCGTAAAGACTACGAAAACAGTTGCGACAGTAGCGACAGCCAACAGCGCGAGTCCGACTCTGATGTGGGGGCGATAAGTAACTAAGTGCTTCATGATGATCGTGTTGTCCTTAATCGATGGGATTGCCTGAGATTATTCCTAATTCACCGCACAGGCACAGAGAACCCGAGAACGAGCGCAGAAGATCGAGCGGTGATCAAAAACGCAAATGGCATCTCACGTTCCCTGTGCCTCTGAAGTGAAACTATTGTCAGTTTCTCTGTGCCACCTCTGTGTGCTCTGTGTGCTCTGTGTGCTCTGTGGTTAACTGTTGCCCGATATCCACCACTGAGACACAGAGCACACAGAGGTGGCACAGAGATCAATCTAGAGCGCGTGCAAGAGCGGTGGAATTGACTTGCAACAGTGCGACGATGTTCTTACGTTCGACGCGTTCTCGAATTACACGCACAGCGTCTTCATCCGGCTTGGCCGGAAGGTTCGCAATGTCCAGCAGTATCGGTTCCAAACTCTCCAGTAACGAAGCAATTTGGACATCGCCTGCAGAATCAGCCTCGCGCCCTAACATCATGTTTTGATAGATGAGCTGTTGGGCGCGTTTTCGCTCATAGCTAACTTCCGCAGCCGTCCCCGGTTCGTTCAAACGCACATTTCTGAAAGCACGCAACAACGTCTCAGATCTTTCGAAGTGCATCGCGGTCATGGTTTGAGCGTCAGCAGACCTCACGCGCTCCGGAATCGATGCAAACTGTTCACCTGGTTTTGGCTCACGAACCGGTGGTCGCTTTGGCGTGCGGCGCGGGTTGTCTGTTTTTTTATCCTCTTTATTCGGTGTCGGCTGCTCGGTTCCTCGATTGGGTGCGGGCGACTCTTGCGGTGCAGCCTGTTTGGGTTTTTCAGTATTTTCAATTGAAGCAGCCGGCGCTGGAGACGGAGTCTGGACTGCTACTTGTGTTGATGCCGGCCCACGTGAATTGGAACTCTGATAGAGGATCAAGCCAATGATTGCGCCAACGATAAGAAGCGTGGCGAAGGCGATGGCCTGCGTGCCAAAGCCCCATTGCAGTCCACGAGCAGGAACACGACGTTCCGCCGGCAAGATCTTTTTGAGAGCGTGGTTCTCAACCGCAGGTTGCAGTGAAGTCTCGAAACTGGTGATCTGGCTGCGCAGGTTGAGAAAGTCAGCCCGAAGTTGTTCACACTCGACGCAGTTCAATAAATGGCGTTCTACCTCGCGCGCTTCTTGCGGCGCCAGCTCGCCATCGATCAACAAAGAAATCTTTTCAGTAAAATTGCAACTCATATAATGCTCATCAGCAATGTGCAGGATTTCATGATTAACAGGACTTTTAATTAAGCTGTAAATCTTGCAAGTCCTGACATCCTGTATCAACTTGCACTCGCCCCGATGGTCCTTACTCGTTTACTCCAGCGGTTGCGCAATGTCGCACGCGCTCGAAAGATGTCCACTTTGACTTTGCTCTCAGAAATATTCAGCACTTGTCCGATCTCGCGGTAGCTCAACTGCTCCTGTTCTCTCAGCAGCAGCGCCGTACGTTGGTCTTCAGGCAAAGTCTGTAACATTTCCAGCACCAGCCTTTTCCGCTCCTGAGTTTCGTATTCCTGTTCCGGGTTGCGTGCTCGCGGCCTCATTGCTTCCACTACGCGATCAAAAAGCCGGTAGCGCGTGTGCGATCTGCGAAACTCGTTGATCGCCATGTTGCGCGCGACGCGATAAAGCCAGAAGCGCGCTTCACCGACCGGCAGAGTTCCCCACGCCGTCCGATGTAGTTGCAGGAAGCTCTCCTGTGCCAGATCCTGCGCCAGCGGCGCGCGGCCTCCCAATAAACACTCGAGAAAGCGGCATAGGCTAGGGTAGAAATCCTGAAACAGCATGGTGAACTCTTCATCTTCGCTCGCCATAAGCTGCGCTACGTCTCCTAAAACACCTGGGTTCGGCAAAAGTTACAAGAAAATTTGGTGTCGCAATCTGGATTTGCCTCTGCGTTCTCTGTGTATTTCCGCGTCCTCAGCGTCAAAAATAGCGTTTGACGCCTACTTAACGCAGAGCACGCGGAGGTACGCAGAGAAGCAGAGAGAATTCTTCAATTTAAGCCACCACGGAAAATTTCTGGATACTGGACCGACCTAACCGCTAGAATCCCGATGAGCTAAACCGTCAACAAGTAAGTGCCCTGAATAACGCCAAAAGTCGCAGCCCATTCCGGCAGAAACAAGGGACAGGATTACAGAATTAACAGGATTCATTTCAACTTATCCGTTCCGAGTGATAGTCTAAGCCGCGAATTTATGTACTTCTCCGGATTTCGAGGCCCAGTTCTCAGGCTCAAACCACAACTCGAGGAGTAGCTCAGTGCCTGAATTTCTCTCTAACATTAGCCCGTTACTCGTCTTTCTCGGCATTGCCAGCCTTGGTTTTGTCTTTCTGCTGATCTCCCTCCTCGTCGGAGACATTTTCGAGAGCTTCGGATTTGATACCGGACTGGACGGCGGTGTCGAAGGCCATGGACTCCTCGACAGCCGCGTTATCAGCGTGTTTGTCACGGCGTTTGGAGGCTTTGGGGCTATTGGGATACAGGCCGGACTCTCGATCGTTGCAAGTTCTTTTTTGGGCTTGGCCGGAGGTATCGTACTGGGCGGCCTTGTCTCGCTCTTCGCGCGTTTTCTTCACAAGCAACAGTCTACAAGTTCTGTTACGACGGCCCAACTAGTCGGCCGTACGGCGCAAGTCACAGTTTCCATTGCGCCCGGCAGCCTGGGACAGGTCAGTTGCCGGATCGGCGAAGAGCGCGTTGAAAAGTTGGCTCGCGCAAGAGACAACCGTGAGATAAAAGCAGGCGCCACCGTTCGCGTCGATGAAGTTGCGGGAGATTCTCTTATCGTAAGCCCCCACTCCGACGCTTCAACAGTCCCCCAAAGTTAATTTGAGGTAATAGCGAAATGCTCGACTTTCAGAATCTACTCATCCCCGTTGTGATTCTAATTGTAGTCATCGGCTTTCTGATCGCGCTGATGTTGCTCAGCCGAAACTACATCAAAGTTTCACCAAACCAGGCTGCGGTTATTTCCGGGCGCTCTCGAAAACTGCCTGATGGCACAGTCGTGGGCTACCGTCTCGTAAGAGGCGGTGCGACTTTGATCTTTCCATTCCTGGAGAAGGTTGAATACCTCAGCCTGAACGTGCTCACAGTACCGCTCGCCACCTCTCGCGCTTACACCGTGCAAGGTGTTCCCGTGTCTGTCAAAGCCGTCGCCAACGTGAAGATCAAAGGCGATGACGATTCCATGCGCGCTGCGGCAGAACGCTTCCTTGGCATGCGGCCGGAGGAGTTTCATAAGCTCGTTTTCCAAACCCTCGAAGGTCACCTCCGCGCGATCCTTGGAACACTCACGGTCGAAGAGATCAATAACGACAGGCAGAGCTTTGCGCTGAAGTTGACGACCGAGGCTGCCGGCGATCTGGAGAAGATGGGAATTGGTCTCGATGCTCTGACGATTCAGGAAATCTCTGACGAAGAAGGTTACCTCGACGCACTGGGCCAGCGCCGAACAGCAGAGGTCCAGCGCGACGCGGAGATTGGCAAAGCCGAAGCGCTGCGCGATTCAAAAATCAAAGCGTCACTGGCGATGCAGGAAGGTGAAAGAGTGCGTCTTGCTTCAGAAGCTGACATTGCAGCTTCGACAAGAGAGACCGAAGTTAAGCGCGCGCAATTTCAGGCCGAGATCAAACGCGAGCAAGCAACTTCAGAGCAGGCTGGCCCATTGTCTGAAGCAAAGGCCCGGCAGGAAGTGGTCGCCGAAGAAGTTCGTGTAGAGAGAATCCGTACACAGGAGCAGATCGCAGTTCAAGAGCAGGAGGTTTTGCGGCGAGAGAAAGAGCTGGAAGCGACTGTTGTAAAAAAAGCAGAGGCCGAACGCAGAGCCGCGGTGTTGCTCGCGCAAGGTCAACAGGAAGCTGCGATTCTCGAGGCAGAGGGACGCAAGCAGGCATTGATTGCCACCGCAGAAGCCGAAAGCCAAAAGCTTCAAAGAGAAGGTGCTGGACGCGCATCGGCGATCGAAGCAGAAGGCCGTGCTGAAGCGGAAAGAATTCGCGCGCAGGGTCTGGCGGAAGCCGCGAAGATCGAAGCGCAAGGGTTGGCCCAGGCAAAAGCAGTCGAGGCCCAGGGATTAGCAGAAGCCACAGCGATCAAAGAGAAGGCCGCCGCGTGGCGCGAGTTCAACGATGCGGCCCGGCTTCAGACGATACTCGAAAAACTGCCCGCCATTATTGAAGCGACAGCGCCGGCGCTGAAGGCAGTCTCCGAACCTTTGGGAAACATCGATAAAGTAGTGATGATCGATCATGGTGGCGACGTAAACGGTGGCGGCTCAGGTGGTCTAAATCGTTTCGCACAAACTGGACCAACCATGATCTATTCACTTCTAGAACAGTTACAAGCGCTCGGCCTCAACGTACCGGATTTACTCAAACAGCTTGGCACAAGCAACGACGCCGAGCGGGTTAAGGTCGCGAGCGAGAGCACAACAAAAGAGAAAGAGAAAAGCGTCTAAATCGTTTGCCCTCTTGTGCTTCTTTGCAGCGTTATAACAAATGGAACTCTTGTGGCAGGAGTTGAGTTCGGGTTTCCCTGATCGAGGGCGCCTGGTGGTCGTGCTGATCCGCGTGATAGCCGCTACGTTGCTGGGCGCGATCGTGGGACTGGAACGTGAAAAAGCAGGCAAACCTGCGGGACTGCGAACCCATATCCTGGTTAGCCTCGGGACTGCCATTGTTGTTTTGGCTTGTTCCGGAAGCGGCATGGACATGGATGGTCTGTCGAGGGTGATTCAGGGCATCGTTACCGGAATCGGTTTTGTTGGCGCTGGTTCAATACTCAAGTTGAGTGATCAGCGCGACATTCAGGGACTGACAACCGCAGCAGGCCTTTGGATGACTGCTGCGATTGGAGTGGCGGTAGGACTGGGAAGTCTTGGCCTCGCTTTGATCGGCACTTTTTTGACTTTGATTGTCCTCGGCCTCATTGGATCGATAGAGGCTCGGGCCGAGAAACGTAAAGAAAGTCAAAACTGATTGCTTCTTTGTATTGGTGCCCCTGGCCTAATTTGAAGCCAAACTAGTGTGGCGTCTCCAAAGTTCGTTGAATTGATTATCGGGGCATTAGCCCGACCGTTAGGGAGGGCTCGGGTTAGCGGCGTAAAAGGCAGAGCCCTCCCTGACGGTCGGGCTAATGCCCCGCTCCGCTTTGTCAGCGAACTTTAGAGACAGGACACTAGACACTTTATGAGCGGATGAAAGAAGATCGGCAGGACCGCCGGAAGGTCTCAGGGGATGAGCGCAACGTTTTAAGTTAAGGTGGCAACAAATCAGCATGTGTCGAAATATTAAGACCCTTCATAACTTCAAACCGCCTGCGACCGAGGAAGAGATTCGGGCGTCGTCGCTGCAATTTGTTCGGAAACTCAGCGGCTTTACAAAGCCCTCCAGAACAAACGAACCAGCTTTCAACCGCGCTGTAGATCAAGTGGCGCAGGCCGCACGAGAGTTGCTTGATTCGCTCGTTACAAACGCCCCGCCTCGTGATCGTGAAGTTGAGGCGGCCAAAGCTCGCGCCAGAACTGCGGAGCGTTTCCACGCGACGATTAACTGAAGCCACCAATCTGCGTCACGTGAGCCATGAGACATTCCTTCATCCGTGCGATTCGTGTTAATCCGTGGCCGATCTTCCTGATCGTCGTCGGCTGTTTACTCTTCACGTCAAGCCCCTCGCACACCCAATCCGGCAGCGTAAAAGCGCTCGTCGGTGGAACTCTGATCGACGGCTACGGCAGTACGCCGATTCGTAACAGCGTGGTGATCATCGAGGGCGAACGCATCAAGGCAGTTGGACAGGTTGGAACGCTCGCAATCCCGCCGGGTGCAGAGGTGATTTCAACTGAAGGCATGAGCGTGTTGCCGGGTCTGTGGGACATGCATGTGCACCTCATGATCAATGGCCACAGCGACTATTCACACTGGGATAAAAAGTACCCGCCCTTGATGGAGACGGTGATCATGCCCGCATCCGCAAAGCAGTTGCTGATGGCCGGCGTGACGAGCGTGCGCGATCTTGGCGCTCCGCTTAAAGCCAGCATTGCCGTGCGCGAGCGAATCAAGAAAGGCGAGATACCTGGTCCAACGCTGTACGTGTCAGGTCCCTTTATTCAGCACGAACCGTATCCCGGGACTGACTACGTTCGTTGGGGAGTGAAAGGCGTTGATGAGGCGCGCGCGAAAGTACGTACGTTGGCGGAAGCGGGAGTAGATGTAATCAAGCTGATCGATCAGGATCAGATGACGATGGAGGAAGTGCAGGCTGTTGTTGACGAAGCACACAAACGCAAACTGCCTGTCGTCGCTCATTCCCATCGTCCGGAAGAGATTCGTCGCGGGCTGCAGGTTGGTGTCGATTGTTTTGAACACACAGGACTTGCCACCGCGCCGGAGTATCCGGCTGAAGTCATCGCGATGATTCGTGAGCGAACTGCGAAGATGAGTCTTGGCCCATTGTTCTGGACCCCTACCGTCCAGGGTCTTTTAAACTACGAGTACGTTCGCGACAATCCCGAGCAGCTCGATGATCCCTCCTGGCAAGTGGGCTTGCCCCAGTCGATCATCGACGACATCAAGGGCTCGTTAAAAAAACCGGGCCAACTCGGCTACTACCAGATCACGCCGCTTCGCCGGCCCACCCTGAATCGCAAGATTCAACAATTGTTTGAGTCAGGCGTTGTTCTTTTGATCGGCACTGACAGCGGCATTCCGATGAACTTCCACAGCCAGACGACATGGCGCGAACTCGATGCCTGGGTCAACAGTTTCGGCATCGATCCGATGGTCGCCATCCGGGCGGCGACGTATTGGCCCTCCGTTGCTATGAAGGTATCGGACCAGGTTGGAACAGTGAGCGAAGGCAAGTACGCCGACATCATCGCTGTGAGGGGCGATGTGCTGCGGCATATTAATCTTTTGCAGGATGTGGATGTGGTGATCAAGCACGGGCGCCGGTGGAAGTAAGTTGCGCAGCTTTGCGCCGTTCCCCGCGTTTAGTCGAAGAAGTCTATTTCTTAAATCCTTCGACAACTGCCGTTCAGTTGCGCGCCCTCTTCCACAACTAACGCGGGTGCGGCAACGTGCCCTTTGACATTTGCAGTGCGGCCGAGCACCAGCTCTTTGCTGGCGAGAATATCGCCCTCGACTGTTCCATTTATCTTTGCAACAGCCACTTTGATCACGGCTTTTGTGACCTCCGCACCAGTGCTAACTATCAGTGTGCCGTTCGGCGACGTGACGTTTCCTGAGAAGTGTCCATCGATTCGCAGCATCGACTTGAAATGCACTTCGCCAGTAAAGTTCACCACGTCGCCAACGAAACCGAGCCAATTATCTTTATTGATATTCGATCGGTGGCCATTTACGAGTTTAGGCTGGCCGCGTTCGTCTCTGCTCGCCACTGCTTGAGTAGTCACTGGGTGCTGCCCTTCTTTCAATTCTTTTCCTGTTGCCCGCTGGTTAAGATTAGGTGGGTTGGAGGCCGCCGTGTGCCGCCGCCGCTGACTTAGAATCGGGAAGAAAAGAAGAAATTACCTAACTGATCGACACTATAACACTTGCGCATGATTCAGGAATGTTACGATTAGATTGCATTCGGTCCTGTAACAGGATGAGATGAGAAAGAATCTATGACAGGACTTGCAGGATTTACAAGATAAGTCTTTTGAATACTGCAATCCTTTTTAAAGCATGGCTGAACTAAAGTTCGATCTGCACACACACTTCTACACCGAAGAGTTTTTTCAAACGATTCGAGACCTTCCCTCGGAGTTTTCTTTCGGCACAAGTTCAACCGGCCAAACGATCATCACCTACCGCGGCGCGCGGTTTTTTGGCGTCACTCCGGCGATGACTGATGTTTCCAAAAGAATCGAAGACATGGACCGGGTTGGAATCGACGTTGAAGTTGTCTCACTTTCAACGCCTAACGTTTTCTTTGCCGGCGCAAAGCATCAGCCTGCGGTCGCTAAGATGATCAACGACTCTTATTCCGAACTGATTGCCCGGCATCCAAAACGATTCAAAGGCTTCGCCTCGATTCCGATGGACGCGCCCGACGAAGCGCTCAAGGAACTCCATCGCGCGATTGATACATTGAAACTCAACGGCGTTATTTTGCTCAGTAACATCGCCGGTAAGCCGTTGACTTCTCCGGAGTATCGTCCGTTCTTCGAGGAAGCAAATCGGATGAAGCTCTGCATCTTTCTTCATCCGATGTTGCCGGCAAATTCAGATGCGTTTCGTGAGTATGTGCTTGGTCCAATTATCGGATTCCCGTTTGACACCAGTCTTGCGGTGGCGCGCATGTGTTACGACGGGATGTTTGAAGCACTGCCGGACATCCGTTGGATTATTGGTCATCTCGGTGGTGCGATTCCATACCTGATGGAGCGGATGGACAATGGGTTTCGCGACTTCGCGGATTGTCGCGTGAAGATCGACCAGCTCCCGAGCGTTTATCTGAAGCGACTCTATTACGACACCGTTTCTTTTAGTCAGCACACGTTGAAGATGGTGCGAAACATGGTTGGAGCGGATCACATGTTGATGGGCAGCGATTATCCACACCTTTTGGGTTCGATCGATCGCGCAGTCTCTTCCATTGAAGAGCTGGATGTTTCTGGTGAGGAGAAACAGCAGATCTTTTCCGGGACGGCCCTCAGTATCCTGAATAATATTTAAGCCACGGATCTACGCAGATCATACGGATAAGAAACTGCTCCTGATACCTGCGCGTGCCTCCTGTCCCTAAGGACGTCTGCCCCACACCGGCGGCGGTGGCTCCTTCGGTGAGCGATCAACTGGACGCTCTTTCAACATCCGCATCGCTTCCTGAACCGCGCGCTCGAGTTGTGGATCTCTGCCGGCGATAACGTCCCTGGGCCAGTTTTCGACATCGATGTCCGGCGTAACACCTTCGTTCTCCACTGCCCATTTACCATCGCGAGTGAAGAAACCGCCACGCGGCGCGATCATACTTCCGCCATCGATGAACGGTGGTGTATCGGCGGTGTGGACCAAGCCACCCCACGTTGTCTTGCCGATCAATGGACCAATCTTGCGCCGCCTGAACATATACGGCATCAAATCGCCGCCTGAGCCCGCCATTTCGTTAATGATCATCACCTTAGGTCCCCAGATTCCAGCCGAAGGACTTGTGAAGGGATAACGATCCCCGGCCACGTTATTGAAGTAGCCATCGAAATCGCGTTGCAGGATGTCGATGATGTAATCGGCTGCCGATCCACCTCCGTTGAACCGTTCGTCAACCACTACCCCTTTCTTATCCTGCTGCGAAAAATAGTATCGGTTGAAACTGTTGTAGCCAGGCTGACCTGTGTTTGGCAGATAAACGTAAGCCAGTTGACCATCCGAAAGTCTTTCGACCAAACGACGGTTTGATTCAACCCATGCTCTTGTGCGCAAAGCCTGTTCGCTGGCAACGGGCACCACTGTGACTGTCCGTGCGCCTTGCATCGACGGAGTGGTGTTCACGGTAAGGGTTGTTTGACGATTTGCCGTCCCGTCCAACAGCCGGTGTATGCTATCGGGAGCTCTCAACTCGATGCCGTTGATCGCGAGAATGTAGTCACCAGGATTGACCTTTGCTCCCGGCGTCGCGAGCGGCGATCGCAACTCCGGATTCCAACTCTCGTTGTCGTAAATACGCGTCACTTTATAAAACCCGTTATCGATCGCGAAATCGGCGCCGAGAAGGCCGGCAACCGGCTGCGGCAGCGTTGGCATGTCGCCGCCTCGAACATATGAGTGCCCGACTGCAATCTCAGCGCCCATAATGTCCATCAGGTAGTTGAGGTCGGCACGATGCATTGCGTGCGGCAGCAACTGACCATACATCTCTTTCATCCGGGGCCAATCGGTGCCGTGCATGTTTGGCACGTAGAGATAGTCGCGCTGATTGCGCCAGCCTTCGTTGAAGATCTGTTTGAACTCTTCCTTCGGCTCGAGATACATGCGCAGTGCGACGTTTAAGCGACCCGATCCGGGTTGTGGCGGTGTTCGATCGGCATCGACGAGGAACAACTGCGGAGCCGGCGGAGTACCACCGCCGCCACCTGGACCACCACCCTGTCCACCACCACCTCCTGCCGCGCGATAAACAAGCTTGCGTCTATCTGCGCTGACCTCATAAGCAGCAACACCGGTGGCAAATGTAATCGCACGGCGATCGCACAGCCGATATCGCCGCAGTTCATTGCCTGCTGCACCGGCACCCCCCGGTCCGCCTCCTCCGGCGCCAGGTCGACCCACTTCAAGATAAAACACCTGGCCATCGACACCGGCTTGAAGATCGTCGTATTGCCGTTGCGGTACTCCAGGAACCGCCACGATTCGTTGCTGGAGTCCGTCAAAGTCTATTTGCACGGTTACCGGAGGACGTGGACCACGCTGTCCTCCACCGCCACCTTCCCCACCTCCAGGTGCCTCGTCCGCACATGCGCCTGGCTGAAGTCTGCGCGTGCCGGTTCCGACTCCACGGTCTTCATCACTCTCAGGCAGCAGTGGACTCGGGTCGGTTTTTCCCAAGACTGCGAAATAAAGTCCGAAGTTCGTTTCGCGATCGTACGAAGTCATGTCGAGCCATTGCGAACGTAGTCCAAAATCCGTTGAGGCGAGGAACCAGAGGTACTTTCCGCTGGCGTCAAACGTTGGCCAAACTGCGTCTGCGAGTCCGTCGGTGATCTGCTTCGACTCGCCAGTCTCGACATTGCTCACAAAAATCGCGTGATAGAGCGAACGCAAACGACTCGCGTAAGCAACCCACTTTGAATCGGGACTCCAGACAGGATTCAACGTGCGCCTGGGCACCATCCACGGATCCTGGCCCACGATCTTTGCCTGCTCGGTTGCGAGGTCAAGAACCCAAACTTTCAGATTGGTATCTGTGAAAAGAATCTTTTTGGAATCAGGGGACCAGGACGGTGTGTAGTAACGGGTCGGTTTTGCGAGTGTAATTTCTCGCGGCGGCGTCAATCCATCCTGTGCTTCAATCACGAGTTTGTATTCGCCCGATTTGTCGCTGAAGTAGGAAACAAACTTCCCGTCTGGCGACCATGCAGGATCGCGTTCAGCCGAACCACTCGAATTCGTCAGGTTGCGCACGTCGCCTTTGTCAGCCGGGATGGTGAAGATCTCGCCGCGCGCTTCAACAGCCACACGCTTGCCGGTCGGCGACAGTGCCATGTTGGTAAGACGACTTGTAACGTCTTTCCAGTTTGGCATCATCCAGGGAAAGTCACCTGCAGCGACGATATTTACGATCTTTGATTTCCCACTCTTCGGATCGAGTTCGTGCACGTATCCAGCCTGCTCAAAGACGACTGTACCTGC
>Ga0268386_10001657_pt1 | contig 15349 bp, 10 predicted proteins | sample RVTome_15_FD_200260 | JGI IMG/M metagenome (GOLD analysis project Ga0268386, IMG submission 200260) | Soil microbial communities from uranium-contaminated site in the Upper Colorado River Basin, Wyoming, United States - RVT150D86... ...
TTTCGCCTATGTTCGAGGTCGCCGACGTGCTGGTGCTCGATCCCAAGCTCTTCTGCAACCCGACCCGCAAGACAAACTCGGCGGGACAGTCCTTCGGGGTGGATAGCTCTGCGTGCCGTCGCGCAAGGTGAGCTTCAGTCGCGTTTCGGGGCTGTCCGGCGCCGACGACTTGACGGGTAACTGAGAACGGTGGCGAGCTCGCGGCGGCGAGGGACGACACGGGCCCACACGGCACGCCGCGACGACGCGCATCTCATGGGGAATCGTGTGCGCTGTCGCGATCCTCTAGGCGATCGATCCGGTCCGCCGGATCGAATCGCCCAACAGATCGGGGGCGAACAAGGCTTCTATGGACAGAAAATCGAGGCGTTCCATGGCGCCTCCCAGACGCTTTTGAGCGTCGAGAGCAGCGACGATGCGAGCATCACTCGCGGAAGGCTCATAGACACCCTGCCCCTGCGAATGCGCTGCCGAGCCAACTACGACCATGACTACAAGCGGGAGGCGGCTAGTGAACCAGGAACCCATAACGCAACCTCACTCTCTTCTGCTTTTCGGACGGGCGGCCGCTTCGAATCAGGAGCCCGGGTAAGCCGCCGCGGCGATGGCCTCGATGTCCGCCGCGTCGGCTTCGAGGATGAACCCCGCGCTCACCGCGGCTCGGGTCGCCCGCGCGAAGGCTTCCAGGTACGCGCTCTTGCTCGGATAGAGCGCCGCCAGCTTGGCCGCGTCGAACGGCGCGGTGGTCCCGAACAGGCGCGCGAAGCCGGCGCCCTCCTGGCCGAGGCCCGAGAGCGTCGCCGTCGGCACGTCGAGGTGAGGGGTGCGGATCCCGCCCCGCGCGTTGCCGTGCTCGTCGAGCGCGAAGGAGGGCGGGGGCCCAGCGACCGTCTCGAGCCGCGGCGCCACGGGTGGCGGCGTGCCGTCCTCGAGCCAGCGCTCGAGGTGATGGAGCGCGGCGTTGAGCACCCAGTGCTGTGGGCCCGAGTTGATCGGCTTCGCGAACGACATGCCGGGGACGGCGGCCGCGGTCGGCGCCCAGGCCGCTGCCAGCTCCGCGGGCGAGCGCCGGCCGTCGTCGATAGCGCCGACGCGGATGGTGTAGACGTCGGCGTGAGCGGTCCCCGCCATCTCCCACAGCCGGAAGCGCTCGCCGTCGGCTTGCCGCGCCGGCAGGTAGCCGAGCATGACGAGGTCGGTCTCGGCTTCCACGCAGAGCACGGGGACGCGGAGGTCGGCGCGGAAGAACGTGGGGAGCGGCGCCGCGATGGCCGTCTGTGGCTCCTCGGCGAGCGCCGCTCCGGCGCCGCCACGAGCGTGCACCAGGTAGCCATCGTAGACCCGGGCGATGGGATCGACAGCGTTGATGTACGTGGTGAGCCGGAACGCCGACTGCGACTCGCCGATCGCGATCAGCCGTTCGATCGCGAGCTCGCCCAGCGGCCGCACGGCAGGGGCGCCGCTCGAGCCGCCGGCGCCCGCTGCGTCCGCCGGCTGCCGGAGCGCGAGACCGGCCTGGGTGAAGATGTCGTAGGAGAAGCTGTCACCCGGGTGCACCAGCGACCCGTAGCGCTCGGGATCGAGCGTGGTGAGGCCGCGCGTCGACGGCGTGCGCAGGATGGTCGTGCCGCCGACGACACCCACCTGCTGCGCCGAGACCCCGACCCAGGCCATGCCCTCGCGGATGGCGTGCTTGTGCAGGAAGATCCAATCGGGGGCGGCGTCCGCGCCTCCGCTCACGTTGAGCCACTCGACGACCACGGTGCCGTTGAATCGCGCCGGGTCGTTCGGGCGCCAGATCACGACCCGCGTCTCGTAGCGGGCACTCGCGCCGGGCGCGACGCTCCAAACGCCGTCGGTCGCTAGGGCGCCGGTGGCGGTGAAGGCGGTCGCCGTGCCGGAAAGGAAGTACTCCTCCTGCCGGTAGCCGACGGCCGCGAGGTCGAACGTGGTGGCGGCGATGGTCGGCGTCCCCTTGCCGCCGGTCACCGGGCCTTCGATCGAAGGCATCCGCGTCCCTGCGCTCGGCTCGGCGGGCCGAGCCCCGGCGATGGACGCGGTGAAGAGCGCCAGTAGAGCGATTGCGAAAGCGCCGAGCCCGCGTCGGGCGTGCAAGGGCCGGTCGGGTTTCACGTAGGCTCCCTTCCGTCGCATCGATCGAGGGATGTTACCCCCGAAGTCGCACCTTCGGCGCACGGCGCCGATCTCGGTTCCGTGGAGTGTGTGCGCGACGACTCTTCCGCGGGCTGGCGGCTCGGTCGCCGTCCCCGCCGGCCCCGGGGAACGGGTACGCTGCGGGTAGCGGCCCCAGGCGACCGATCCGGCGCAGCCGGATCGGGATCGCCATGTCATGGCTGGCAGGGCGCTGACACCATGCCTTTCTCAGCGCTCTGCTAGTGGTGCACCGTCTGTCGAGACGTGCTCCATCTCGCCGTCGATCCGGAGCGTCATGAAGTTCGAGCAGTATGAAACCGGTCCCTTCTACGACGAGATGTTCGAGACCGGCTGCGAGCCCCGAGCGGCCGCCAGGGCGCTGGTCCACCTCATCGAGACGATGACGGACGGGGAGCTGATGCGCCGGCAGCTGTCGGCGGAGCGCGCGCTCCTGCACATGGGGATCACGTTCAACGTGTACGGCGACAGCGGCGGCGCGGAGAGGATCTTTCCCTTCGATCTCGTTCCCAGGATCGTCGCGGCCGCCGAATGGAACGGGATCGAGAGGGGCCTCAAACAGCGGATCCACGCGCTGAACCTGTTCATTGACGACATCTACCATGCTCAGAGAATCGTCAAGGACGGCATCATCCCCGCCGAGATCATCAGAACCGCGAACAGCTTCAGAAAACAGTGCATCGGCATGAGTCCGCCCGGTGGCGTGTGGTGCCACATCACGGGGACGGATCTCGTGCGCGACCGCGACGGACAGATCTACGTGCTGGAAGACAACCTGCGCTGCCCTTCGGGCGTGTCGTACGTCCTGCAGAACCGCGTCCTGATGAAGCGAACGTTTCCGCAGGTGTTCGAGTCGTCGCGGATTCGTCCGGTCGACGACTACCCCAGCCGGTTGCGCGACATGCTGGAGTCGATGGCCGCCTCGAGCGTCGAGTCGCCGCGCGTCGTCGTCCTGACCCCCGGGGTTCACAACTCGGCCTACTTCGAGCACTCCTTCCTGGCGCAGCAGATGGGCGTGGAGCTCGTCGAAGGGCGCGACCTCGTGGTGTCGGACGGTTCCGTCTGGATGCGCACGACGAAAGGATTCGAGCGGGTCGACGTGATCTACCGGCGGATCGATGACGACTTCCTGGACCCGAAGACCTTTCGGCCCGAGTCGGCCCTCGGCGTACCCGGCCTGATGGACGTCTATCGGGCCGGACAGGTGGCGCTCGTCAACGCCCCGGGCACGGGCGTCGCCGACGACAAAGTGATCTACGCCTACGTGCCCGAGATGGTGAAGTTCTATCTGAGAGAAGAGATCCTCATTCCCAACGTGCCGACCTTCGTGTGCGCCCTGGAAGCGCAGCGCAAGCACGTCCTGGCCAGGCTGCCCGAGCTGGTGGTCAAGGCCGCCAACGAGTCGGGCGGATACGGCATGCTCATGGGCCCGAGCTCGACGAAGGAGCAACAGGCGGAGTTCGCCCGTCGGATCGAAGCCAACCCGCGCAACTACATCGCGCAGCCGACGCTGTCGCTATCGCGGGTGCCCACCATCGTGGATGGCGCGTTTGCGGGGCGGCATGTCGACCTGCGGCCGTACATCCTCTACGGCAAGGACATCTTCGTGCTGCCGGGCGGCCTCACACGCGTCGCGCTCGAGGAAGGATCGCTGGTCGTCAACTCCTCACAGGGCGGCGGCAGTAAGGACACCTGGGTGCTCGCCGACGATCCTGGCGCCGGGAACGGTACACTGCCGGCCGATGACGTACCCGGCGGCGTCACCGGTGGACTGCAATCGCAATCGCAGTCCCAATCCGCTGGAGCGAAATCCTGATGCTCGCGCGAGTGGCCGAGTCGATCTACTGGATGAGCCGCTACGTCGAACGCGCGGAGAACGTCGCGCGGTTCATCGAGGTGAACCTCAACCTCATGCTCGACCTACCCGTCGGCTCCGCACAGCAGTGGCAGCCGCTGGTGGAGACGACTGGCGACGCAGAAGAATTCGCAAAACGGTACGCCAAGGCTTCGCAGAACAATGTCATCCAGTTCCTCACGTTCGATCGGGAGAACGTCAATTCGATCCTCTCCTGCCTGCGGGCCGCCCGCGAGAACGCCCGCTCCGTGCGCGAGGTCATCTCGTCGGAGATGTGGGAGCAGCTCAACCAGTTCTACCTGATGGTGAACTCGGCCAACACCGCGAGCCGGACCGACCCCCAGGATCTGTTCGCGTCGGTCAGGATGGCCGGTCACCTGTTCGCGGGCGTGACCGACGCCACGATGACCCACAACGAGTCTTGGAACTTCTGCCGGCTGGGACGGATGCTGGAGCGCGCTGACAAGACGTCCCGCATCCTCGACGTGAAGTACTTTCTCCTGCTGCCCACCGCGGCCGACGTCGGCACGACATCCGACGACATCCAGTGGGCCGCCGTGCTCCGCTCGGCCAGCGCTTTCGAGATGTACCGCAAGTGTCACGGACGCATAGCGCCCGATGGCATCGTCGAGTTCCTGTTGCTCGAGAATGAATTCCCGCGCGCCATCCAGTACTGCCTGGCGCGGGCACGTGAGTCGGTGCACGCCATCTCGGGGACGCCGGCCGGCGTCTTCCGGTATCCGGTGGAACGCCTGCTCGGGGAGCTCTGCTCCGAGCTCGCCTACGCGCGCGTCGAGAGCATCATCGCGGCGGGCCTGCACGAGCACCTCGATCGCCTGCAGACCAAGATGAACCAGGTCGGCAACGGGATCGCCGAAACGTTCTTCGCCGCGCGTGGCGCCCCACCCGTCCGCAAGAAGGCCAAGGGACGAGCTGCCGCCGCTCGGTTCGTCGGGTAAACGCGCGTCCCCGTTTTCGCATGCCCATCCACGTCGCGCTCTCCCATAGGACCAGCTACCGCTATGATCGGCTGGTCGCCCTCTCTCCCCAGGTCATCCGACTGCGGCCCGCACCGCATTGCCGCACGCCGATCCTGAGCTACTCGCTCAAGGTGGCGCCGGAGCGACACTTCGTCAACTGGCAGCAGGACCCACACGGCAACTATCTCGCGCGACTCGTGTTTCCCGACCGGACGCGAGAGTTGCTGATCGACGTCGACCTGACGGCCGAGCTGTCGGTCTTCAATCCGTTCGACTTCTTTCTCGAGCCGTCGGCAGAGACGTTTCCGTTCGCGTACGAGCCGTGGTTGAGCCAGGAGCTCGCCCCTTACCTCGAGCTGCTCACGGCCGGTCCGGAGCTCCGCGATCGTCTCGAGGCGATCGATCGGCGTGAGGTCCGCACCATCGATTTCCTCGTCGATCTGAACCGGCGCTTGGCACAGGACGTCACCTACATCATTCGGCTCGAGCCGGGCGTCCAGACGCCCGAGGAGACGCTCGCCCGCGGCAGCGGCTCGTGCCGCGACACCAGCTGGCTGCTGGTGCAGCTCTTGCGGCATCTCGGTCTCGCGGCGCGCTTCGTCTCCGGCTACCTGATCCAGCTCACTCCCGATGTGAAGTCACTCGACGGTCCGACGGGAGTCACGCAAGACTTCACCGACCTCCACGCCTGGGCGGAGGTCTACCTCCCCGGAGCCGGCTGGGTCGGGCTCGACCCGACCTCCGGTCTACTCGCCGGCGAAGGACACATCCCGCTCGCGGCGACGCCGAGCCATGCGGGTGCTGCGCCGGTGACAGGAGCCGCCGACGAGAGCGAGGTGGAGTTCGGCCACGAGATGACCGTGCGGCGGATCTACGAGTCGCCGCGCGTGACGAAGCCGTACACCGAGGAGCAGTGGGAGGCGATCATCGCGTGCGGCCACGAGGTGGACCGGGAGCTTTCCGGCGGCGACGTGCGGCTCACGATGGGAGGCGAGCCGACGTTCGTGTCGATCGACGACACCGAGAGCGCGGAGTGGAGTCTCACGTCGCTGGGTCCCCAGAAGCGCGGGCTGGCCGCGGTCCTGATCAAGCGTCTGAAGCAGCGCTTTGCACCCGGCGGTCTCCTGCATTTCGGACAAGGCAAGTGGTATCCCGGCGAATCGCTGCCGCGTTGGACGCTGGGCTGCTGGTGGCGTCGCGACGGCCTGCCGGTCTGGAAAGACGACGCGCTCATCGCCGACGAGACCATCGACTACGGGCACGGCGAGGCGCACGCGCGGCATTTCATCATGGAGCTTGCCGGCGTGCTGGGCGTCGACCCGCAGCTTGCCATCTCCGCGTACGAGGACGTCTGGCACTACCTGTGGCGGGAACGGCGGTTGCCGGTCAACGTCGACCCGCTCCGTTCGGAGCTCAAGAACGCAGAGGACCGCGCGCGGCTCGCGGCGATCTTTGAAAGTCAGCTCGGTCAAGTGATCGGCTACGTATTGCCGTTGAAGCGGCTCCGCGAGCCCGACCAGCCGGCGCACTGGACGAGCGGCGTCTGGTTCTTCCGCTCCGGACACCTCTTCTTGACTCCCGGTGATTCGCCCATCGGCCTACGGTTGCCGCTCGATTCGCTGCCGTGGGTCGCGCCGGAGGAGTATCCCCATCTCTTCGAGGCCGACCCGCTGGCAGCGGCACCGCCCCTGCCCCCGAGTCGGCAGTACAAGCGCGGCGCCGACAAAGTGGCGCGACCTCGAGCCGCGATCGCGCGCCGCGCGCCGCCATTGCCCGGAAAATCGGCGACGGACGTGGTGCGGACGGCGCTCTGTGTCGAGCCGCGGAATGGACGGATCCACGTCTTCATGCCGCCGGTCGCCGCGGCGGAGGACTATCTCGACCTGATTGCCGCGATCGAGGCGACCGCGTCGACTCTGAAGACGCCGGTGATCATCGAAGGTGCCGTGCCGCCCTCGGACAGCCGGATCGACAACATCAGGGTCACGCCGGATCCCGGAGTGATCGAAGTCAACATGCACCCGGCGCACAGCTGGGACGATCTCGTCGAGCACACCACGGTGCTCTACGAAGAGGCGCGCCTGTCGCGGCTCGGCACCGAGAAGTTCATGCTCGACGGGCGGCACACCGGCACCGGCGGAGGCAACCACATCGTCATCGGCGGGCCCACGCCGGCCTCGAGCCCCATCCTGCGGCGCCCCGACCTGCTCCGCAGTCTGGTGGGCTACTGGCACAACCACCCGTCGATGTCCTACCTGTTCTCGGGGTTGTTCATCGGACCGACGAGTCAGCATCCACGGGTCGACGAGGCGCGGAACGATTCCATCCACGAGCTGGAGATCGCGTTTGCGCGGCTGCCCGAGGGAGACGCCGCGTCGCCCTGGGTGGTGGACCGGATCTTCCGCAACCTGCTGGTCGACGTCACCGGCAATACGCACCGAGCCGAGTTCTGCATCGACAAGCTCTACGACCCCGACTCGAGCGGCGGCCGGCAGGGGCTGGTAGAGCTGCGAGCATTCGAGATGCCACCGCACGCGCGGATGAGTCTGACGCAGCAGCTCCTGCTGCGGGCGCTGATCGCGTGGTTCTGGAAGACGCCCTACACTCTGCCGCTCGTGCGCTGGGGTACGGAGCTTCACGACCGCTTCATGCTGCCGCATTTCGTGGCTCAGGACTTCGACGACGTCGTGTCCGATCTGCGGCGCAGCGGATACCCGCTCGAGACCGCGTGGTTCGAGCCGCATCTGGAGTTTCGGTTCCCGCTCTACGGGACCGTCACGCGGCGCGGCGTGCATCTCGAGCTGCGCCAGGCGCTCGAGCCGTGGCATGTGATGGGAGAGGAAGGCTTCGCCGGAGCGACGGTCCGACACGTGGATTCTTCGGTCGAACGGTTGCAGGTGAAGGTGACCGGCCTCACCAGCACGCGCCACGTCGTCACGTGCAACGGCCGGCGGGTCCCTCTGCATTCGACGGGAACGGTCGGAGAGCTCGTCGCCGGCGTCCGCTATCGGGCATGGCAGCCGCCGAGCGGCCTGCATCCGACCATTCCGGTGCAGGCGCCGCTGGTCTTCGATCTCCTCGATACCTGGAGCGAGCGTTCGATGGGCGGATGCGTCTACCATGTCGCGCATCCCGGGGGGCGGAACTTCGAAGTCTTTCCCGTCAACGCGTACGAAGCGGAGAGCCGGCGGCTGGCGCGATTCTTCGACATCGGCCACACGGGAGGCCCAGTGAGCGTCCCACCCGAGGAGCGCGACCCGGACTTCCCGTTGACGCTCGACCTGCGGACCCGTCCGGCGTAATCCATGCAACCTGCTACCGACACTCAGCGCGTGGAGACCCCCTGGAGGCTGTTCGAGGGGTACCGGCCGTTGCCCGGCACCTATGACGAAATGGTCGCGGCGCCGGGCGTGCTGCGTCCCCATTGCGAGGGATTCGTTCGCACGCTCGAAGCGATCGGGAAAGACGAGTTCACGTCGCGCTGGGAGAGGGCCAGGCGCAGCATTCGCGAGAACGGCGTCACCTACAACGTCTATGGCGACCCTCAGGGCGTGGATCGGCCCTGGGAGCTCGACATGGTGCCGCTGCTCATCTCGCCCGCTGAGTGGGCCGGCCTCGAGACGGCGCTCATTCAGCGGACACGACTGCTGAATCTGATTCTGGCCGACCTCTACGGCCCTCAGACCCTGCTCGGCTCCGGCCTGCTGCCGCCCTCCCTGGTGCTCTCGAACCCGGCCTTTCTGCGCGCGTGTCACGGCATCGCCCTCCCGCATGGGATGTACCTGCACCTGCACGCCGTCGACCTGGTGCGCTCGCCTGACGGTCAATGGTGGGTGCTCGCCGACCGGACGCAAGCGCCATCGGGCGCCGGGTATGCGCTCGAAAACCGGATCGTGCTGCGGCGCAGCCTGCCCGAAATGTTCCGCGATTCTCAGGTTCACCGGCTGGCGTCGTTCTTCGCCGCTCAGCGCGACACGCTGCAGGCGATGGCGCCGCAGGCGCGACACCAGCCCGGGGTCGTGCTGCTGACGCCCGGGCCGTACAACGAAACGTACTTCGAGCATGCGTACCTCGCGCGCTATCTGGGCTTCACCCTGGTCGAGGGCGGCGATTTGACGGTGCGTGATCGCCGGGTCTTCATCAAGACGCTCGAAGGCCTGCAGCCGGTCGACGTCATCTTCCGCAGGCTCGACGACAGTTTCTGCGACCCGCTCGAGCTGCGCAGCGATTCGTCGCTCGGCGTCGCGGGCCTGGTCGATGCGGCACGCGCCGGCAACGTCACGATCGCCAACGCGCTGGGCTCGGGCGTGATCGAGACCGCCGCCATCATGCCGTTCCTGCCGGGGCTGTGCCGGCACCTGCTCGGCGAGGAGCTGAAGCTGCCTTCTTTCGCCACCTGGTGGGGCGGACAACCCAGGGAGCTCGAGTACATGCTCGAGCATCTCGACCAGCTCGTGGTGAAGCGGGCGTTCCCGACGGACGCGCGGGAGCCGGCTTTCGGCGCCGAGCTGGACGACGGGGAGAAGTCCTTGCTCGCGGCGGAGCTGCGTGCACGGCCGGACCACTTCGTCGCGCAGGAGCACGTCGCCCTCTCGGCGGCGCCGGTCTGGCACCAGGACCGAATGGACCCTCGACGGGTCGTGTTGAGGACGTACGTCGCCGCCGCGGGGGACTCGTACGCGGTGATGCCCGGCGGGTTGACTCGGGTCTCGAGCACCCACGACGGGCCGATCGTGTCGATGCAGCGTGGCGGTGGCAGCAAGGACACCTGGGTGCTATCGGACGGCCCCGTGAGCTCGATGACGCTCTTGACCGCGGCCGGGTCGGCGGTACGGCCCGAGCGCGCGGGAAGCGACCTGCCGAGCCGCGTGGCCGAGAACCTGTTCTGGCTGGGTCGCCACGCCGAGCGCGCCGAGCATGCGATTCGGCTCCTGCGCAGCGTGGTTGCGCGCCTCACCGATCTCGAGACCACCGATGCGCGAGAACTGTCGGCCTTGCTCCACGTGCTGGTCGAGCTCGAGATGCTCCCCGAGCGCTTCGCGGAGGAGATGCCGCCGCGCCAGCTCGAGGAGGAGATGCTGTCGTTCATCGTCAAGGAGAACCCGCACGCTCGCTTGCGGAACACTCTGAACGAGGTCCGTCGGATCGCCTCCATCGTCCGCGATCGGCTGTCGATCGACACCTGGCGGATTCTGAATCAGCTCCACCAGGACCTACGCCTGCGGCGCGGGCGCGTCCATTTCGATGAAGTCCTGGCGCACTTGAACCGAATGATCACGGACCTGGCCGCGTTCAGCGGCATGGAGATGGAGAGCATGACGCGCGGCCACGGCTGGCGCTTCCTCGACGTCGGCCGCCGTCTCGAACGGGCGATGAACGCGATCAACCTGGTCCGACAGGCGCTCAAGGCCGGCCCATCCGACATCGCTGTGCTGGAGCCGCTGCTCGAGATCGCCGACAGCTCGATGACCTACCGCCGTCGCTATTTCGCGCGTCCGCGGCTGTCGCCGGTCCTCGACCTGCTGCTGCTCGACGACACCAATACCCGGGCCCTGGCGTTTCAACTGGCTGCCGTGTCGGATCACGTTCGGCGCCTGCCCCGCGACCCTGGAGCCCCTTCGCCGACGCGCGAGGAACAGTTGATCGATCGAGCGGTAGCGACGCTGCGGCAAGTGGAGCCGCATTCGGTCCATCTCGAAGGCGTCGAGGGCGTCCGTCAGGTGACGACGCTGCTCGGCTCGATCGAGGACGATCTGCGGGCCCTGTCCGAGACCATCACCTACTTCTACTTCAGTCACGCGGAGCTCCGTGTCAGCTGACGTCCAGCCGGTCGAGTACGAGGTCGTACACACCACCGAGTACGACTACAGCCAGCCGGTGGCGGTGTCCCATCACTTGGCGTGCCTCGCGCCTCGTGTCCTGCCGCGCCAGCAGGTCCTGCACCACGAGCTGCAGATCGAGCCTCAGCCCGCCGCGATCTCGACGCACACGGACTACTTCGGCAACGCGGTGACGTTTTTCGGGATGGAGGGACCGCACCAGCGCCTCACCGTCCGCGCCCGAAGTCAGGTGACGCTCGAGGGCCCGAGCCTGCCGTCGCCGGCGGACACGCCGCCGTGGGAGGCCGTCGCCGATCGCGGCGCTCTGCCGCTCGACACGCTGGAGTTCGCCTTCGACTCAGGGCTCCATCCGGCGATCTCCGAACCCGCCGAATACGTGCGTGCTTCCTTTCCGGCGGGCAGGCCGCTGCTCGAGGCCGTCCTCGATCTGACGGGCCGCATCTACGAAGACTTCACGTTCGATCGAGAGGCAACCACCGTCAGGACGCCGCTCGCGGAAGTCTTCGAGTCGAGGCGCGGCGTGTGTCAGGACTTCGCGAGGCTGGAGATCGCGTGCCTGCGGTCGCTCGGGCTGCCGGCCCGGTACGTCAGCGGTTATCTCGAGACGGTTCCGCCCCCGGGCCGCCCGCGTCTGCTCGGCGCCGACGCGTCACACGCCTGGTTGGCGGTCTACTGTCCCGGGAGCGGTTGGATCGACGTCGACCCCACCAACAACGTGCTGCCCTCGCGCCGGCACGTCACAGTGGCGTGGGGGCGCGACTACGGCGACGTCATCCCGATCCACGGCGTGATCCTCGGCGGGGGAAAGCACAAGCTGCGGGTCAACGTCGATGTACTTCGGCTGACTCTTCGATGACGCTCACGGCGACCTCCATGCCGAGGAACGACGAGCTCGGACCGATGAACGTGCCCCACAACGGCAGCGCATTCTGGTGGTCCCACGCCATGGCCACCCGGATCAGGTTGCGATTCCCCACGATGCTGTTGGTGGGATCGAAGTCGACCCAGCCGGCTCCCGGCAGGTACGCCTGCATCCAGGCGTGCGTGTTTCCACCACTGTCGGCGCTGCCGCTCCCCTCGGGGAGCACGATGTAGCCACTGACGAAGCGGGCGGCGATGCCGAGCGACCGAGCGGCTTCCATCATGAGCACCGCGAAGTCCCGACAGCTGCCGCTGCCCAGCCGCAGCGTCTCACTCGGGCTCTGCACGCCCTTCTCGCTGCGGCGCAGATACACGAGCTGTTCCTTGATGCCACGCGCCATCGAGTGGAGCAGGGTCATCGTGGTGGTCGAACCGGAAGAAGTGAAGAATCGGTCGGTCCACGGCCCGAGGTCGTCGTTGGGATACTGGCGCGCCGAAGCCCTGACGAGATCAGGCCGTTCTTCATCCGAATACTCGAACGGGTAGGTGTACGCCTCGATCTCGAGCGCATAGTCAGGCGGCGATGTCTCGATGTGCTCGAGGGTGACCGTGCTGGCGAAGCGAAGCTCGGACGCCGGCTCGTCGAAAGTCGCGATCGCCACCGAGTTGTCGAAGACGTCGTGAAGCCAGCGGAGGTCCACCGGGCGCGGCAGGATGTCCAGGTTCGTCGAGACCAGACGGAGATCGTGACTCTCGCGCGGCCGGAACATCATCCGGTGCTCGCCGAACCTCACCGGCTCCGAATAGCGGTAGGTGGTGATGTGCCGTACGGTCAGGAGCCGCATGCGGTCTCGGGGCTCGCGATCTCGTCCGCCCAGACCGTGAAGCCTGCGAGGATGTTGGGACCGAACGTGTTGCTGATCGCCACGTCCGTCGCGTCGCGTCCACGGGCGATGAGCACGCGGCCCATCATCGGCGCGTTGTTCCGCGGATCGAACATGTGCCAGCGCCCGCCGAGATAGGCCTCGAACCAGGCGGCGAAATCCATCACGCCGTGCGGCGGCGGGACGCCGATGTCGCTGAGGTAACCCGTACAGTACCGGGCCGGGATGTTCATGCAGCGGCAGAAAGCGACCGCTAGATGCGTGTAGTCGCGGCACACGCCGCTGCCTTCCTGGAGAGCCTCCCACGCCGTTCTCGTCGGGCTCGCCTCCTGGTAGTTGAAGGTGATGTGGCGATGGACGTAGTCGCAGATGGCCTGCACCCGTTGGCCACCCGGGGGCGTGCCGCCGAACAGGTCCCACGCGATGCCGGACAGCCGATCGGTCTCGCAGTAGCGGCTTCCGAGGAGAAAGAGGAGCGACTCGTCGGGAAGATCCTCCACCGCGTGCTGGGGCTCCCACAGGGCGATCGGGTCGGGCTGGCCGGAGTCGTTTATCACCGCGTTGGCTGACAAGCGCAGCGGGCCTGGCGGCGCAACGATGCGTGTGCACCAGTTGCCGAAGCTGTCCTCGTAGGTCCTCATGGAAACGTACGGCTCCGGGACCATGACGTCGGGCACCACGATGTCGCCGGCGCGGGACTGGTGAATGTTCAACATCAACGCCATCGGCGTCTGCTGCGTAAGTTCGTAGATCAGCTCGTAGCCGACGCGCATCTGCATGGTCGTCAAGCGGTCATTCGCAACGGTCGAGAGTCACCATGGCGACGCCACAACAAATCGCCGGCCACGCCAGGGTCACCTTACCAAACCGGCTGTCATCGACCGGCCTATCCCGTCTGACCGTTGGAACAGGAGGTCACTGACGCGGAACGATCGATTGGCCCTGAGCCAGGAGTTTCGTCATGGATGCTGCCAACACCGCCAGCGGCGGGCTCGCGAGTGACCGCCGACCACCGAGCCGGCCGGGGCCTGCTCCTGCGGCCCGGTCGTGCCGGTGTCGCGGTTGCGGCACGCCGACGCGTGGTCGGCGTGTCGACTCGAGCCGGATCGACTAGGGTCGGAGCCGGCGCACAGCGACGAGCGCCGCGATGCCGAGCAGACCGACGAGCGCCACGATGCCGCGGCCGTCGAGCGCCGGCACCCCGACGAAGGCGATCTGGTCGCAGAAGCCCTCCTGCTCGTAGTCCAACTGCTCGGGCAGACCGTTGCCGGCGAGGCTGGTCAGCCGGAAGGTGATGGGGTTCGCTCTCGGCGGTTCGGTATAGAAGAAGTCTCCGATTCCGCCGGAGAAGGTGCTGAGGGTGTTCGAGAAGGACAGGGTGAAGATGAGCGTCCCGAAGCCGTCGGTGATGTCGACCCGAAGCGCTTCCTGACCGGCGCCGGTGTTGTCCCGGTCGAGCACGTGGGACCCGGTGCCTGCCGCGTCGGCGTTGACGCACGAGAAGACCACCGTTCCGTTGTAGACGCTGCGACCGACGAGGCGCCCGGTCGCATCCCCGCCGTCACGCGGGGCTAGCGGCGCAAGACCGCTGGAGGACAGAGCGCCTGACTCCGCCGCCGCGCCCGCGGCAAGGACGAGGAGCAGGAGCGAAGCGAAGCCTCCCCACGCCAGAACCCGACCCGGTACCTTCGTCATTCTGCCTCCTAAAGTTGCGTGTCAGCGTAGCACTTTCGAACTGGTGGCCGCCGTGTGCCGGCCTGGACCAGAGCTCGGACTTCGTCAGGGCCATGAATGCATGGCTCGCTGGCGAGGAGCAGTCAGGGCACTCGCCGACCGCGCGACGGAACCGGACCGGCCTCGAGCAGGAAGAGCCGAGATCACGGAGCGGAGAAGCGAGTTCACCGACTCCGATGACTGGAATACAGACGCGACGTCAGGATCGAGAACCACCGCCAGCGTGTTCTTCTCCACGTCTGCGACGAACCGGTTCGGTCTGGACTTCGAGTAGTCCAACCGGTATTCCGCTCGCATCCCGACGGGCCTCTTCTGTCGAATGCTCGGGATCGTTTTGGCCACGTTCCAGTCTGGCTCTTCGCGGATCCCACTCGAACACCAGATCCATGGTGTGCGACTCTACTTGGCGGCTCTATACTTTCGGGAGGACTCCACCCGGAACCCTTACCGTTCGGCAGCCGCTTGGAGGAAGCCGTGGCCAAAGCGAAACGTCCCTCGTCCGAGGACGAGAACCCGGCTCTCGACAGCGCCACCGTTCTCAATCCGGTCGTGGGTTTCGGCGCCGAGGACGTGCTCCGCGCGGGTAGAGATCTGCTCACCCGCGCCTTGACGCAACCCGCGGCGGTGATGGAGCAGAGCGCCCGGCTGTGGCAGGAATGGATCAGGATCACGCTCGGCCAGGCGGACCTCGCTCCGGACCCTAAGGACCGGCGCTTCTCCGACCCGGCCTGGGAGGAGAACCCCCTCTACCGCAGGGCGGCGCAGCGCTGGCTCGCCTGGCGCCGGAGCCTCGAGGGGTGGGTGGAGAAAACCGACCTCGACGAGCTCGACCGCCAGCGCGCGCGCTTCCTGGTCGATCTCCTGGCGGATGCGGTCGCTCCCACCAACTTTCTCCTCGGCAACCCCTCCGCTTTACGGCGGGCGCGGGAGACCGGCGGCCGCAGCCTGGTGCAGGGCTTCCGCAACTACCTCGACGACCTGGTCAAGAACCAGGGCATGCCGGCCCAGGTGGACAAGAGCCAG